>ERZ813253.826-NODE-826-length-10111-cov-2.726262_pt1 | contig 10111 bp, 10 predicted proteins | sample MGYA00520893_ERZ813253 | MGnify/ENA primary metagenome ERZ813253 (study PRJEB31669, sample SAMD00080414) | marine metagenome | biome: oceanic hadal pelagic zone biome; feature: marine hadalpelagic zone; material: sea water | place: Pacific Ocean:Izu-Bonin Trench...
GGCCGGAAGAGCGTTCCCGTTCCCGGCGAGGACGACGAGCCAGATCCGGGCGCTGACACGGTACATATGATCGGCGCGCTTCATGCCCCGCATCTGTAAGGGAAAGACGATGTTTTCAAACACCGTCTTATGGGGCAACAGGGCAAAATTCTGGAACACCATGCCCATCTTGTTGCGGCGTAATTCGACCAGTTCGCGTTCGCTCATGGCGAGCAGGTCGCGGCCCTCGATCTCGACCCTGCCCGAGGTCGCCTCGATCAGCCGGGAAAGACACCGCACCAGGGTCGATTTGCCCGATCCCGACAAGCCCATGACGACCAGAATCTCGCCGGGAAAGACGTCGAGAGTCACGTCGTTGACCGCGGCGACCAACCCGTTCGCGTCGAGATAGGCCTGATCGAGCGCGCCGGGGTTGAATTTCGCCAACTCGCCGGCGTCGAGGCCGAACACCTTGTAGAGAGATTGGCAACGGATTGCCGGTTGATGGTCGGTTGTCGTCATGGTCTGGCCACCTAAAAAAAGCCACCATCGAGGGTAACCTCGATGGTGGCGATGGCAACATCAAATATTATTGCGACGCATAAAGCCAGGCAGACCAGACGTCTTCGTTGTCCTCGATCCACTTCGCGGCGGCGTCTTCGTATTCCATCTCGTCGGTGTCGACCAGCTTGGACATGGTGCCGACCATGAAGGTGGTGAAGTTGATACGACTGAGAACCTTATACGCGGCCGGCCATTTGGACGGCATGCCGTGCCAGGCGGCCTTCTTGAGATAGCCGCCGGCCGGGCTGCCGCAGTCGTTGGTCATATTCGGGTTGACCCCCCATGACGGGTCGGTCTTGCACTTCTCGTCGAACAGCGGGAATTCGATGAAGGCCCCGCCATAGACCGCGTCAGTGAAGTTGGGCGACCAGTTGAACAGCACGATCGGCGCCTTGCGCTTGGCGGCGGATTCGAGTTCGGCCCACAGGGTGGCGCCGGCGCCGGCATTGACGGTCTTGAAGTTCATGCCCAGGGCCTCGATCCGCTTGGTGTCGTGGAGCCACTCCACGGGGCCGTCAAGATAGCGGCCCGCGGGCGCGGTGTCCGGCGTGACAAACAGCTCGGAACAGGCGTCCAGCGCCTTCCAATCGGGTAGACCGGGGCAGAGCTCAGCCACATAGGTGGGATACCACCATTCCTCGCGGGTGATGGCGTCATGGGTTCCGGCGTCGATAATGCCGCCCTTGTCCAACGCGGCGTTGAACGAGGTCGCGAAAGAGCCTTCCCAGACCTCCATTTCGAGGGCGACGTCGCCGATGCGCACGGACTCATAAACCGTCTGGCTGTCGGTCGGGGTATATTCCACCGTGTAGCCCATCTTCTCGAAAAGCTGCCCGACCACGTTGGACATGACGACCTGAGACGACCAGTTATGGGTCGGGATGATAATCGGATCGTCAACGTCACCCAGGTCGGCCGATATTCCCTGCGCGGCCAGCCCCGGCGCGTTAAGCCCGATGCATGCGGCAAGGCCAACAGCGACCGCAAGTCGTTTAGTGATATACATAATGTCCTCCATGTTGGTTTGTAAATTGTGCGGCAATTGACGAAAGCCGTTTCTATTTTGGATCGAACAGGATTAACCAATTATAGACCAATTCGACCAATTGCTTATATTGGAAGCTCTCGAACCGATGATGTCAAGAAGAAGCCGAACGACGACCGTTAGAGTCGAACGAATTACTTGCCGCCCCCGCAGACCCCTATACTGTGCCCGACAGCAGTGAATGAAGGATGAGCCTATGCGTAAAGCATGGACGGGCGCCAAGACGGGCGGGTGGACTCGGCGGCGGATCGTCGGCGCCGGCTTGGCGGCCGTCGGCCTCGGCTTGTTCGCTCCCCGCCGTCATCGGCGCCGCGCGGCCCCGCGTGGTCATCGTCGGCGGCGGGACGGCGGGGGTGATCGCGGCGCGTCGTCTGGTGGCGGATTTCCCGACCATCGACGTCACCCTGATCGCCGCCGACCGGAACTATGTCACGCCGTTCTTTTCCAACCGCTATCTCGCCGGCATGCAGGACCTGGAGGCGACCCGCTTCGACTATCTCGCCCTCGGCCGGATCGCCGGGCTGCGCCTGATTCATCAGCGGGTGATCGCGATCGAGGGGGATCGCCGGACCCTGCGCCTCGCCGACGGCAGCGATCTCGAATACGACCGGCTGATTGTGGCGCCCGGGGTCTCGCTCATGGGCGACGCCATCGACGGCTACGGCGAACAATCCGAGACCGTCATGCCCCACGCCTATGGCGGGACCACGACAGCGCAATGGCAACTCCTGCGCACCAGTTGACCGCCATGGAGGACGGCGGCCTGGTGGTCATCACCGTGCCGCCCAGGCCCTATCGCTGCACCCCGGCGCCCTATGAGCGGGCCTCTCTGATCGCCAACTACCTGGCCCGCCGCAAGCCGCGCTCGAAGCTGCTGATTCTCGACGCCAACGATACCTTTCCCCTGATGGGCGCCATGCTGGATGCCTGGGACACCAAATTCGGCGACACCGTGGAATGGCTGTCGGGCGATTTCGGCGGCGCCCTGATGGCCGTCGATCCGGCCGGCCTCACGCTGATCACCGAGGACGAAACCTTCACCGCTGACGTCGCCAACGTGATCCCGCCGCAGCGGGCGGGGTCCCTGGCCCTGGATGCGGGTCTGGCGGACGACAGCGGCTGGTGCCCGATCGACGCGAGGGATTTCTCATCCCGGCGCGCCGACGCCATCCATGTACTCGGCGACGCCATCGAACCCGGCGACATGCCGCGCTCGGCCTTCGCCGCCGCCGAACAGGCGCGGGTCTGCGTCGCCGCCCTGGGGAGCGCCCTGACCGGCCGCGAGACGCCGCCGGCGGCGCTGGAAAACGCCTGCTATTTCCTGCTCGACGACGACGACGGCCTAGTCTCGGGCGGCCGCTACAAAATCGCCGACGGCCGCATCAGCGGCATCGAAGGCTATTCCAGCCGCGCCGGCGAAGACCCGGACACCCGCCGCGAGATCGCCCTGGCCGGGGAGCGATGGTTCACCGAGCTGACGGCTGAAATGTTCGGATGACGGCGACAAATACAGTCGTTTTCGATAGATTTCTCTCCGCAACACTCCCGCGAGGCCCCATGCGCGCGATCATATTGTCCCTGACCCTGATGCTCCCGCCGCCCATCGGCGCATCGGCGGGCGAGCTGGTGATGTTCGAATCGCCGGTCTGCGAATATTGCGAGATGTGGGATGAAGAGGTCGGTGTGATCTACGATAAAACCGCGGAAGCGAGGCTGGCCTCCCTGCGCCGCGTCGACATCTACGATGACCGCCCGTCGGACCTGGAAGACCTCGGGCCGGTCCTCTACACCCCGACCTTCGTCCTGGTGGAGGAAGGTCGGGAAATCGGCCGCATCCTCGGCTATCCGGGCGAGGAATTCTTTTGGGGCCTGCTTAACGGGTTTCTCGCCAAGCTGGAACAGGCGGCCCACCATGCCCCGGCCCGGCCTTGATCGCCATTATCAGAGAGAGACAACCATGCTGAAACGCCTTGCCTTCGCCGCCCTGCTCGTCCTGGTCACCGCCCTGCCCGCCCGCGCCGACAGCGACGGCCTGATGACCTTCAAGCTGCTCACCCCGGAAGCTGCCCTCGCCCTGGCGCAAGCCACTTTGGCGGACTGCCGCGAGCGGGGATTTCAGGTCGCCGTCGCCGTGGTCGACCGCTCCGGCATCCTGCAGGTGCTGCTGCGCGACCGCTTCGCCGGCCCCCATACGGTGGCCACCGCCCGCCGCAAGGCGTGGACGGCGGCGAGCTTTCGCACCGACACCCTGATTATGGCCGAGAGCACCCAGGCGGGAGAGGTCCAATCGGGAGTTCGCTTCGTGCCCGGCGCCCTCATGGTCGGCGGCGGCGTGCCGGTGGAATCCGCCGGCTCCATGGTCGCCGCCGTCGGGGTTTCCGGCGCGCCGGGCGGCCAGGCCGACGACGACTGCGCCCGGGTCGGCATCGAGTCGATCCAGGATCTGCTGGAATTCTGATCCCTAGAGCGTTTCGGGTTTGAATGGAATCACTCAAGCCCGAGACGCTCTGATTGCGGCGTACGCCGTAATCCGCCGCGTGAGCCGAGCGTTAGCCTGCGTGGCGCTTGAACGTCGTTTGATCGTGTGTGCACGATTAAACGTGAAACGCTCTAGGGCGAACCTTAACCCAGCTACCATGCAGGGTAAACTACTCACCGATGGACGTTCGCGGCACCGCAGCCTGACCGGGGCGGACCATGAGGGCTGTGAATTGAGGCTTCCGGCGGCTCCGGCCCTGTGCGATAGTCGGCGGGACAAGTAGTTGATGCCATTATCAATATGGTGACTGAGCGTGACTGAGAAGCCGTCCGGAGCCTTGCCCTTTCACGGACCTGGCGACCGCCCGCGGAAAAGCCTGCGCCAGTGCCGGAACATCGCGCGTGTGAATATGCGTGTGTTTTTGTTTTATCGGTAGGATAATGCGCCGGAATTCGGGAGCCTTGCCATGGAAGACAGGGATTAAGACATGAGCCGTTCAGCGCGAGACCGGCGTATCCTGATCTACAGCCATGATACGTTCGGGCTGGGTCATTTGCGGCGCTGCCGCGCCATCGCCCACGCCCTGGTCGAGGAATACAAGCATCTGTCGGTGATCATCCTCACGGGTTCGCCGATCATCGGCTCCTTCGACTTCCGCGCGCGGGTCGATTTCATCCGCATCCCCGGCGTGATCAAGCTGCGCAGCGGCAAATACACGCCGCTCAATCTGCATATCGATATCGCCGAAACCCTGGCCATGCGCGCGTCGATCATCCATCACACCGCCGAAATCTTCAATCCCGACATCTTCATCGTCGACAAGGAACCCCTGGGCCTCCATGGCGAGGTTCACGAAACCCTGCGGCTGCTCAAGGAGCGGGGCACCCAGCTTGTCCTCGGCCTGCGCGACGTCCTCGACGACCCCAGCCTGTTGCTGCCGGAATGGCGGGAAAAGAACGTGCTTCCGGCGTTGCAGGATCTCTATGACGATATCTGGATATACGGATTGTCGGATATCTGGGATCCGCTGGCCGATATCGAGATGCCCCAGGCGGTTCGCGACAAGGTTTCCTTCACCGGTTATCTGCCGCGCAGCGTTCCACGAGTCCCGGCCCTGCTGCCGATGACCGAACCCATGGAAAAGCCGTACCTGCTGGTCACCACCGGCGGCGGCGGCGACGGCGACGGTATGATCGACTGGGTGCTGAGGGCCTATGAATGCGGCTCCCCGCCGCCGTTGAACGCCCTGCTGGTCTTCGGTCCCTTCATGCAGCCCGAAATCCAGGCGCAATTCCAGCTACGGGTCAACGCCCTGCCCCGGGTCAAGGCGATCATCTTCGACACCCATCTGGAGTCCCTGATAGCCGACGCGGCGGGCATCGTCGCCATGGGCGGCTACAACACCTACTGCGAGATGCTGTCGTTCGACAAACCGGCCCTCATCATCCCCAGGGAAGTTCCGCGCATGGAGCAGCTGTTGCGCGCCCGGCGCGCCGATGAACTGGGTCTGGCGACCATGCTGCGCGACAACGGCGAACGCAACTCGCTGGTCATGGCGGATGCGCTTCGCAAGCTGCCGGGCCGGACACCGCCGTCGAAGGCATCCATCCCGGGCCTCCTCGACGGCTTCATCAACGTCAACCGAATGGTGAAGCAGCGTCTCACCAAGCAGCCGGGCGACGCCGTAATCGCCGGATCGCTTCAAACCGGCTAGTCAGCGTGCGGGGCGCGGTTACATTCATCCTGAAGGGTTATCCAAGGCTTTCCGAGACCTTCATCGCCCAGGAAATCAAGGCGCTCGAGGGGCGCGGCCTGGCCATCGAGATCGTCTCGCTGCGGCGCCCGACGGACCCCTATAGGCATCCCATTCACGACGAGATCAAGGCGCCCGTCGGCTATCTTCCCGAATATCTCTGGCATGAACCGTTGCGCCTGTGGCGCGGCTGGCGGGCCAGCCGGCGGCGGACCGGCTACGCCGCCGCACGGCGGGTCTGGCTCGCCGACCTGGCCCGCGACCGCACCGCCAACCGCATCAGACGGTTCGGCCAGGCCCTGGTGCTGGCCGCCGAGATCGGCCCCGAGGTGGTCCATCTGCATGCCCATTTCCTGCATACCCCGGCCTCGGTGGCGCGCTACGCCAGCCTGATTACCGGCCTGCCCTGGAGCTGTTCGGCCCATGCCAAGGATATCTGGACCTCGCCGCGATGGGAGAAAGCCGAGAAGCTCGCCGATGCCGACTGGATGGTCACCTGCACGGCGGCCAACCGCGATCATCTCGCTGGCCTGGCCCCGCTCGGGCGCGTTGATCTGGCCTATCACGGCCTCGATCTGGCGCGCTTTCCCAGCGTCGGGAAGGAGCGCCATGGCGGCCCGGTGATACTCCTGTCGGTCGGCCGCGCCGTCGAGAAGAAGGGCTATGACGATCTGCTGGCGGCGCTCGCCGTCCTGCCCGGCGATCTCGACTGGCGGTTCATCCACATCGGCGGCGGGCCGCTGCTCGGAGCCCTGCAATCCCAGGCGCGGGCGGCCGGAATCGATCGGCGCGTGACATGGCTGGGCGCCCAGGCCTTCGACGTGGTGCTGGCCAATTACCGGAGCGCCGACATCTTCGTGCTGCCGTGCCGGATCGCCGCCGACGGCGACCGCGACGGCCTGCCCAACGTGCTGATGGAAGCCATGGCCTGCGCACTCCCCGTGCTGTCGAGCCGGGTCTCGGGCATTCCCGAGTTGATCGATGACGGCGTCAACGGCCGGTTGACCCCGCCCGGCGACGCGACAGCCTTGGCGGCGGCGCTTGGCGAATTGATCGCCGATGCGGATTTGCGCGGCCGCCTGGGGGCCGCCGGCGAGGCGCGGCTGCGCGACCACTTCTCCATGGACCGGGGCATCGACCGGCTGATGGCGAAGTTCCAGACCGTCTCGACGGCATCATGAACATCGCCTTCTACGCCCCGCTCAAACCCCCCGACCATGCCACCCCGTCGGGCGACCGGCGCATGGCCGGGCTGCTCTTGGCGGCGCTCCGGGCGGCCGGCCACGAGCCCCATATCGCCTCGCGCCTGCGCAGCTTCGACGGTCTCGGCGATGCCGCCCGTCAGGCCGAAATCCGCCGCGCCGGCGCGGCCGAGGCGGCGGCGCTGACGGCCCGCTACGAGGCCGTGGCGGAAGACCAAAGACCGGGCGCCTGGTTCACCTACCATCTCTATCGCAAGGCGCCGGATTGGATCGGACCGGCAGTCTGCGCGGCGCTCGACATCCCTTATCTGGTCGCCGAAGCCTCGGTCGCCTCGAAACACGCGCACGGCCCCTGGGCGGACGGCGAGGCGGCCTGCGCCGCGGCGATCCGCCGGGCCGGCGCGGTGCTGTCCCTGAATGACGACGACGACGACGCCGTGCTGCCCCTGCTCGACAACCCCGACCGGCTGATCTCCCTGAAACCCTTCCTCGACCCCGCCCCTTATATCAAGCCAAGGGACAGCGCCCGCCCCGGCGGCACGCCCTGCCGCCTGCTCGCCGTCGCCATGATGCGCGACGGCGACAAGCTCGCCTCCTACCGCGCCCTGGCCGCCGCCCTCAAGCGGCTGGCCTCGCGCGACTGGCGCCTCACCCTGGTCGGCGACGGGCCGGCGCGCGGCGCGGTCGAGGCGGCGTTCGGCGGCTTCGCGGAGGGCCGCGTCGGCTTCGCCGGCGAACAGTCCGAGGCGCGTCTGGTGGACTCCTACGCCCAAGCCGAGTTGTTTGTCTGGCCGTCGGTCAACGAAGCCTACGGCATGGCCTTGCTGGAGGCCCAGGCGTCGGGTCTCGCGGTGGTCGCCGGGCGGGTGCGCGGCGTGCCCGGAATCGTCCGCCACGGCCGGACCGGCCTGCTGGTTCCCGAGGGCGGCGATTTCGCCGAGGCCCTGGGGCGGCTGATCGACGATGCGCCCCTGCGCGCCCGGCTCGGCGCGGCGGCGGCGCTCGCGGTGGCCGCCGACCACGGCCTCGAGGCCGCCGCCGAGACCCTCAATCGGGCGTTGCAAGTGGCCTGCTCATGACCCGGCTCACGCTGATCCGCCATGGGCCGACGCGCTACAACGAGGAAGGCCGCATGCAGGGCCGCGTCGATGAGCCGCTGAGCGATGCCGGCCGCGCCGCCGTCGGCGGCTGGCGCCTGCCGCCCGAGCTCGGCGACGCCGACTGGGTATCGAGTCCCCTCGGCCGGGCGCGCGAGACGGCCATCCTGCTCGGCGGCCCGGAGCCGGCCATCGAGCCCCCGATTATCGAGATGGACTGGGGCCGCTGGGAGGGCCGCCGTCTCGACGATCTGCGCCACGAACTCGGCCGGGCGATGGCCGAAAACGAGGCGCGCGGCCTCGATTTCCGCCCGCCGGGCGGCGAAAGCCCGCGCGATGTCCAGGCCCGGGTGGCGCCCTGGCTGGCGGCTCTGGGTAAGCGCCGCCGGCCGACCCTGGCCGTGACCCACAAGGGGGTGATCCGCGCGATCTTCGCCCTGGCCCTGGGCTGGGACATGACCGGCGAGCCGCCGGTCAAGCTGCGCCGGGCGGCGGCGCATAGCTTCGCGGTCGCGCCCGATGGGCTGGTGACGGTCGATCGCCTCAACCAGCCGCTCGACGAAGGCCCGGCGCCGTGACCCGCCGGGTGCTGTTTCACGTCCAGCATCTGCTCGGCATCGGCCATCTGCGCCGTGCCGCGGCCCTGGCCAAGGCCTGCGCCGGCCTCGGCCTCGAGGTCACCATGGCGAGCGGCGGCGGGGCCATCGACGACCTCGATACCGGTGATGCGGCGCTGGTCCAGCTCCCCCCCCTGCGCGCCGCCGACGCCGGCTTTACCCGGCTGCTCGACGATCGCGGCCGTGAGATCGACGACGCCTGGCGGGCGGTGCGCCTCGCCGCATCGCTCGATCTGTTCGCCCGCATCCGCCCCCATGTGCTGGTCATCGAGACGTTTCCCTTCGGCCGCCGCCGCTTGGCCTTCGAGCTGCTGCCCCTGCTCGCCGCCGCCCGCCATGCCGGCACGGTGACCGTCTGCTCGGTGCGCGACATCCTGACCGCGCGCAAGGCGAAGCGGACTACGGAAGCGGCGGGTTGGGCGCGCGACCATATCGACCATGTCCTGGTCCATGGCGACCCCGATTTCATCGCCTTCGGCGACAGCTTTCCGGCGGCCGCCGAAATCGCCGGCAAGCTGGCCTACACCGGCTATGTGGCGGCGGAAGAACCGGCGGCGGCCGGCGATCCGGGGCGGGACGAAATCATCGTCTCGGCGGGCGGCGGCGCGGTCGGCGAAGCTTTGCTGCGCACCGCCCTCGAGGCCCAGGCCCTGATGAGCGGCCGGCGCTGGCGTTTGTTGGCCGGGGACAACCTCCCCGAAGCCGCCTTCGCCGCCCTGGCCGCCGATGCGCCCGACAGGGTGCTGGTGGAGCGCGCCCGACCGGACTTTACGGCGCTGCTGCAAAACGCCGCGGCCTCGGTGTCCCAGGCGGGCTACAATACGGTGGTCGATCTGTTGCGGGCCGGCACCCGGATGCTGCTGGTGCCCTTCGCCGCGCCCGGCGAGACCGAACAGACCCTGCGCGCACGGAAACTCGAGGCGCGCGGCTTGGCGCGCTGCCTCGGCGAGGATAGCCTGACGCCCGAGCGCCTCGCCGAGGCGGTGAGGCGGGTGCTCGACGGGCCGCCGCCGCCGCCCCATGGCATCGCCCTGGACGGCGCCGGGCGGGGCGCCGGAATGATCGCGGGATGGGCCGATGAACGCATGGCATAGCTTGGTGGAAGAACTCGACCGATGGGCCGACCAGGGATCCTGCGCGACCCTGTGGTGGCGCGACGACGACGCCGCCCTGCCCGACCCCGCCCTCGACCGGCTGCTCGGCCTGAGCGCAACCCCCCTGGCGCTCGCCGTGATCCCCGAAACGGTTCATGGCGAGGCCGCCGAGGCGATCCTCGCTGGGAGCACGGCGACGGTGATCCAGCACGGCTACGCCCACCGCAACCACGCCGCCCACGGCGAGCGCAAGACCGAGCTCGGCGCCGCCCGCGACGCGG
>ERZ813253.828-NODE-828-length-10095-cov-3.297853_pt1 | contig 10095 bp, 5 predicted proteins | sample MGYA00520893_ERZ813253 | MGnify/ENA primary metagenome ERZ813253 (study PRJEB31669, sample SAMD00080414) | marine metagenome | biome: oceanic hadal pelagic zone biome; feature: marine hadalpelagic zone; material: sea water | place: Pacific Ocean:Izu-Bonin Trench...
CCTTCCGATCTAGATTGTCCAGGCTTGTGTTGTTATAAAGCCGCAGAGCCGAATCAACAGCGACCCTAGGCCGAAAACAAGCCAAAAACGCGCCCGGCAGGATTCGAACCTGCGACCTCCGCTTTAGGAAAGCGATGCTCTATCCAACTGAGCTATGAGCGCTAGAAGCGTGATTGTATCGTGGTGTACCAAGTACGGTGTCTGCTTAAGTACTGGGTACTGGACTAGGTACAGCATGTGGTACGCAAAAAAACTATCCGCGGGAAATTTTTTCGGGAAATTTTTTATAATTCTTCAGCGCGGATTCGAATGACGATTTGGCGAACGGCTTTCATCACTCGACTTTTGGCATGACGTATTGCTTCTTGGCTCATGTTTAGACGCTGGGCAGTTTTTTCACAACTCATGCCGCGGCGACCGTATAACTCAAATGCCTCCCAAGTTTTTGGCTCGAACTTTGGTCTTGCCTCCGTCATTGCTTCAGAAAGAAGATGCTCTGCCCATTCACGATCAAAAGCAACAGCGAGGTCATCGCGAGGATCTTCAGCCGCCTCCATCCCGAAGGTATCAAGGTTGCCTTCTTGTTTCTTGCGATATCGCTGACGAATAGCATTGAGAGTAATCCGTTTCAAGTATCCACGAAAACGACCTTTGCTCGGATCATATTCAAAACGGTCTGCTACTCTGAAAAAATTGAATAAGACTGTTTGCATGATGTCATCCGCTTCGCTACTTGGCAGACCCGCATTTCTTGCAAAACCACAAATGATCGGGCCATACCTATCAACAAAAATTCCCCAACCCATCTCGCGGTTTACAGTCTCATCAGACTTTAGTTGAAGAAGCAAATCCATATTTGTTTCGTACCGACCATTTACAGTGCGAATCAAAGTTGGAACCTCATCGCCGGTATCCTCTTGGGGAACTCTATCGATCTCTTGGATCATCTCTTGATCGAGCTCTTCTTCCTGCTCACCAAGACGAACTAAGAATTTCCACGGACCAATTTGTATCAAATCTCCATCATGTAACTGGACTTCTTCATCGCTTTCCATCCGAATCGTATTGAGATACGTGCCACTTCGGCTTTTTAAATCATGAAGAATCCACCGGTCATCACTCCACACCAGTGAAGCGTGCTTTCTAGAAACATATCGATTTGATAATTGTGATGTGCACCCTGGACTCCTTCCTAGTACAATTTCTTCCCCGATTTGGGCAGAAATGTTAGGAACACCCTTCCCATGTATCTGGTCAAGGACGAGCCTGTTTGGTTGTTGAGCGTTCGATGGCACCGCTGTTCTCCGTGTTTATAGTACCCTGAGGGTACCATTTTTCAAGAAGTAGGTATATTTATTGAGACACAACCTATTTGGATGGTATTGTAATGGGTATACGAGCGCACTTTTGAGTCAATTGAGGCGTAGACCAAGAAGATGACGAACAACCATCCACCAACCGATCCAGATGCCGAAACCATCGGAATGCCAAGCGATGATTCTGGGAAGGGCAGTATGCCCGAACCCTCAAAGATTCCAGCGATGGGCATGCCAAGTGAAATTGGTAGATACAAAATTCTTGGCATCATCGGTTCTGGGGGCATGGGTCATGTGTACGAGGCGATGCAAGAAGCACCACGAAGGCGCGTCGCACTCAAAGTTATTAAGGGTGGAGCAGCGAGTGAGATGGCACTACGCCGTTTTGAATTTGAAACACAAATTCTTGCCAAGTTACACCATCCGAATATTGCTCAAATCTATGAAGCAGGAATCTGGAAAAGTCCTGATGGAGAAGTTCCATTTTTCGCAATGGAATATATTCCGGGTCGACGTGGAATTATCGAGTACGCACAGAAAAGAGATCTTTCAACTCGCGACAGACTCAAATTATTTACAATGGTGTGCGATGCGGTGCACCACGGACATCAAAAAGGCGTCATCCACCGTGACTTGAAACCAGACAATATTCTTGTTGATACAAACGGAAATCCAAAAATTATCGACTTTGGTGTTGCGCGTGCAACTGATGCTGACCTTGCTGTTACAACCATGCAAACAACGATGGGGCAACTCATCGGTACGCTTCAATACATGAGCCCAGAACAATGCGATGCTGATCCAGATCGAATTGACACCCGTAGCGATGTCTATGCACTGGGCGTTGTTTTATTCCAATTGCTTTCTGGAAAACTTCCCTATGACCTTCGCCGTCAAGCGATCCACGAAGCGGTGCGTGTGATTAAGGAACAACGACCCGATTCATTGTCCACAATTAGCGGAACGCTACGAGGCGATGTAGACACGATTGCACAGAAAGCAATGGAAAAAGATCGCAACCGTCGGTATCAATCTGCTGCTGAACTTGCAAATGACATTGGTCACTTCTTGAACAGTGAGCCAATCGAAGCGCGACCGCTGAGCATTTCGTATCAACTTCGTTTATTCACAAAGAAATACAAAAGAACATGTGCTGCGGTTTTTGCTTTAATCATTACTGTTATTCTTGGCATCTTTAGTACAACATGGGGAATGATGGAAGCAAATCGTCAGAAACTCATTGCAGTTGAACAGCGAGATCTTGCTGAAGATCGCGCAAACGAAATTTTGGATATGACAGTTGAGTTAGTCTCAGATTTTTATGATGGGGTGAAAAAATTAAATGCCGCAATGAATGTACGGCAAGCAGTTCTGAATTCTGGTCTTAGGCATTTAGAAAATCTAGAAGTATCCTCGGGTGTTACTCCTAAAACTCGCGGAGCAACTGCATACATCCACGCTAAACTTGGTGATGTATTTATCTCAGTGAGCGGACCGTATTTGGGTGATCCTGAACAGGCGATGTACCATTTTGATATAGCCCTTTCATTGTATGAAGCACTCCTTGCTGAAGGACATGACAATCATCTCTATGATGTTGTTCACACGCATTTGAGAATCTCTAGCGTCGATATTGAGACTGATCAATATCAAGAGGGATTGGAACGACTAAAATTCGCAAAGGAGTTGGCAGACAAATTGGTTGAGCAACAACCCAATGAAAATAAATATTCCGTATTACAAAGTAGTGTGTATATGGAACTTGCTGACATGCATTACAGACTGGAAAAGCCACAAGAATCAAAAGTAATTTATGCTGAACTGCTTGAAAAACGCCGTTCACTTACCAAACAACAACCAAATAATCTTGTGACATATCGTAATCTGGGAAATATTTTATATCGAGTGGGGATGGTTCATGTGGAGGAGGGGGAACTTGAAGAAGGGTTAGAAAAGTATCAAGAGGCAAATAAGATCTATCTTCATTTAGCAGAATTAGAGCCAGAGAATGACAGGGCAACGCAAAGAGATGTCGGCTGGTCCTATTATTTAGTTGGTTTAACTCTGGTGAGATTGGAGCGATACCCCGAAGGTTTTGAAGAACTCTCTACTGGTTTTAACTTAATTTTGACTCGTTGTACAGAGTTTCCAGATTCTAAAGATGCTCGAGGTGATCTTCTGAACTATTTGATCAATATGGTCGAATTTCGACTGGTTGCGAATCAACAGAAAGAAGCAATTGGTGACTGTAAACAGGCATTATTAGCCCTGCAGCCAATCAAAGAGCAATTCCCAGATAACTACGCTTTGGCGAATTTGTATCAAGAAATTCAATTAAAACTGAAAGATTTTCAGAAAGAAAATGCTGAAAATCAAGTCAAAGCGCAATAAAAACTTGATTTCTAGGTACGTAACGGGGTTTTTTACATTTTTTTTATAAAACAGTTCACAATTCAGGTTTTCGGGGATAGTTGGTAGTACGTGGATTGCGACATGAAGCGAACCAACGGTGTTCTCACTCGTACCACTGACAACGAAACTCTTCCCCTCCTTTTTCTCTCCTAACTCTCTCTCCCCCTCTCTCTCCCAGATTTCCTCCTTGAAGGAACACAAACTCCCCGAATATTTCGGGGAGTTTTTGTTTATACGGTGAATGTACCTATTCTTCGGTATCGAATGGTGTTGTTCCAAATTGATCTTTCAGTGATCGAATACCTCGCTCGTCACCGATGACAGTGAGTTGGTCGCCTTCCTCCAATAGGGTGCTTCCTCGGGGGACAACCATGTGTCCTCTGCGTTGAATTAAGGCAACAAGGCAATCTTCAGGGAAACTCAAACTTCGTATTGGTACTCCTATGAGTTCTTCAGTATCAGTTGCTTTTTCAAGTCGGATTGAAAGGAATCGATCATCGCGAAGTAGAATCTCTTTCATTTCTTGATTGGAATGAGCGGAGAGCCACCTTGCCATGAAACCTTCTTTGTCTACATGCCCAGCGAGTTGGGCAAGTAGACGAAGGTGTTGCGAGGGGTCATCTTCAGGGCTGATAAGGAAGAAAATAGCATGAATTGATTGTTCTTCATGACTTCCACCAAATACATCGCCCACATCGATGGCGAGCCCATCTTTTGATCTTGCAATGACCATGATTGAATGTTCAATGTCAGGCAGTCGAAGGTGAGGAAGTGCAACTCCGCTAGTAACGGGGGTTGCGCCAACTTTTGTACCCTGCAAAAATCCTTCCAAAAGGCTCTGGGCAGTGACAGGCAGAATCGCTGCGAGTTCTTCTGCAGCAATGCGAGTGATTTCTTCAAAAGTAGAACCATGGGCAGCGTCAACAACTCTTGCTTTTGCAACAATTTCATCGAACGGATCATGTGCCCGCAATCCCTTTTCTTTGAGAATTTCTCGCAATTCTGTATCTAGTGCAGCAAATCTTCGCCTGCCAAGTCGCTCAAAAACGTGGTAGATCGCGCCATATCGATCAACACGGTGGATTGCATACATGAAGTACCAAATCATCCCGACAACAATAATTCCGATGGAGAAGATGACAGTCTTCCAACCCATCATGTAGATAACCCAAATACAAGCGATCGCACCAAAGATCTGCAGCCATGGATAAAATGGTACGCGATATCCCGGATCATACGAATCAAGTTTTGCCTCTCGCATAACAATGACCGACAAGCAAAGCAGGGAGAACATCAGCAATTGAAAAGCGCTTGCGAGTTTTGCAATTTCAAGTGGATTTAGAAACATAATCACTGCGACAATCATTCCGGCAGAAACGACAATGCCGACAACGGGTGTCCCTTTTCCATTGACCTTGCCCAGTACGCTGGGGAGTAGTTGGTCACGACTCATCGCAAGTGGATAACGAGATGAACTGAGAATTCCTGCGTTTGCCACAGATAAGAAAGCAACAATTGCCGCAATCGCCATGACATATGCTCCGACATTTGATCCTGTAATATCTGCTGCAACAGTCGAAACAGGTGTTAGGTTTATTTGTCCGTTAGCAAATGTAACGGCTTCGGGGCCACTGACACCGATCATAACCCATAGACCGAGAACATAGATGATGATCGCAGTGCCGATCGCAAAAAACAAACCAAGCGGCAAGTTGCGTTCTGGATTTTTGATTTCACCCGCAACACTAATTACACTCGTAACACCGACATAACTAATAAAGACGAGTCCAACTGTTGCAAAGATGTTGTTGTGTCCCTCATCGAAAAATCCTTCAAAGTGGATGGATTTTACCGCAAAACTCCCGGAAGCGAGAAACCATCCCAAGAAGCTGATCAAAACTGCAACGAGGACAATTTGAAAGATAGTCGTTTTCTTTGCTCCAAGGATGTTCAATGCACCAAAAAATAGAACCAACCCAACCGCAACGAGGGTCAATTGATAATCTCCATCAACCGTAGGGAGGGACTCCCACAGAACCATGTTGATGTGCTTCATCTCCAAGGCAGCCAATTCCCCCCACGGAAGTATTCGGATGTACGCACTCATGCCGACTAAGGCGAACGATGTCTTCAGAATCAACGCGAGCCAAGTTCCAAGACCACCGATTGTTCCAACCATTGGACCAAGACAACGATCAAGAAAGAAGTACTGTCCACCCGACCGAGGCATAGCAGTGCCGAGTTCAATCTTGCTGAGCATCGGCGGGAGCATGAGCAAACCCGCCAACAAGTAGGCAAGAATGACTGCTGGACCAGCCATTTGAGTTGCAAAACTCGGCAACAGAAAAAACCCACTACTGAGTGTGACGCCCGTTGCGAGAGCATAGACACCGAATAATCCAAGGTCTTTCTTTGTCTGTGGCAAAATAGGCATGTTAGTACCCCCCATTATGCACAATTAATTGACCCGTGGTCAATTTAGCAGTGGGTCTGGTCCACTAGAGTAAAACGGAGGTTTGCGTATGGATATGACTCTAGAAGCAAATAGGGCACGGATCAATTAATTTCGGTCATCGCACGGTAATCAAGAAGAGTGTCAAGTTTTTCTTCTGTTAGAAGACCAAGTCGAAGCGTGCACTCGCGAATTGTTTCACCGGTTGCGTTTGCTTCCTTTGCGATGAGTGATGTTTTGTCGTATCCAAGCAAGGGCACAAGGGCAGTGCAGACCATCAAGCTCATTTCGCACAATCCTTCTGCAATCTCAACATTCACTTCAAGCCCTTGGACGAGTTTCTCGTCAAGAGTTGTTGTAACACCTGTGAGTATAGTGATCGATTCGATGAGCCGATCTGCGATCAGGGGCATGCAGAGATTTAATTCAAAGATTGAACCGATCCCTCCACTCGCACCTATGGTGATTGCAACATCATTTCCCGCGACCTGGCAGAACATCTGCATTGCTGCTTCACATATGACAGGATTTACTTTTCCTGGCATAATTGAAGAGCCGGGCTGGGTGGCTGGGAGTGAAAGTTGAAACAACCCGCACCGAGGACCAGAACCAAGCCAACGGATGTCATTTGCAATTTTTGAAATACTCGTAGCAATTGTCTTTAATTCCCCGTGTGCCTCAACAACACAATCTCTTGTTGCCTGAGCTTCAAAATGATTGTTCGCTTCTGTAAATTTAACCCTCGCATTTTTTGAGAGTTCTCTACAGACGTGTGCAGAAAATCTACGGTGCGTGTTAATGCCGGTGCCAACAGCAGTTCCGCCTATGGGCATATTTTCTGCAAGCCGCATCATTGCACGTTCTGCTCGGTGAATTGCATTGTGAATTGCAGCGGTATACCCAGAAAAAATCTGTCCCATTCTTACAGGTGTTGCATCCATTAAATGCGTGCGGCCGATTGTGACAATTTTGTCCCATTTTTTTGATTTCTTTTGAAGACCTTTTTTAAGAGATTTCAATGCAGGCAAAAGGGCGTCACGAATATCGATACACGCGGCGAGTTGCATCGCGGTTGGAAACGTGTCATTTGAAGATTGTCCCATGTTGACATGATCGTTTGGATGAATTGGATCTTTTGAACCAACTTTTGCTCCAACAGATTTACAAGCAAGATTTGAAATAACCTCATTCATGTTCATGTTTGTTGATGTTCCAGAACCCGTTTGGAATACATCAACTGGGAAATGCCGCATCATTCCATTACACCGAGTTGGGTCGTCAAGCGCTTCGATGATATCTTCACACGATGTGACGATCAGATTCTTGCGATCTTCGTCAAGGAGTTTAAGTTTACAATTTGCAATCGCTGCGGATCGCTTCAATAACGCGAACGCTCTGATGAGTGAAGTAGGTAGTGAACGACCAGAGATAGGAAAATTTAAAACTGCCCGCTGCGTGGTTGCACCATAAAGCGCTTGGATTGGAACTTCCATTTCTCCCATGGAGTCCTTTTCAATACGAATTCGCTTCTTGTGTTTACTCATGGAATTACTTCTTGTTCTGTTGTTGTTTCTTCTGTAACAACTGATGCTTCTTCAAGTTCAAGGGTTTGACGTTGTGATTCTGTAAGTAGGTCTTCAAATCGTTGAATAATTTGTTGTCGTATAACAACCGCTGCGGCTGGATCCCGAATTTTCATTGTCTGCCACGCATTGACCCATGACTGTGGGTCGGAGCGAACGTCGGCAGCAGAATCCCATGACGAGGCAAGAATCGCTGTTTCAAAGTGCAAAGAAAGCAATTCTTCATCTTTAATCTGGTAAACGTCTTTGTGTTCTTCGAGAAGCAACAACGCTTCGTCCTCTCTTCCATTTGAGTTGAGTAAGGGTACCGTGCGTTTTGCAATTGCAATGCGTGCAACAAGCGAGCGGTTTTCTGATTGTTTCCAAACTTTCACCAATATGTTGAGACGAAGATCAGTTTCTCCGACACCGCTGAGCAGGTCATCTGCAAGTAAAAGTGACCGTGTGTCGAGTGATTTTAGAATACGTAATGCAGCAGTGTCCCAATCTGCAACTTTTATTTCTGATCTAAGTGTAAGAAGAGTTTTAAAAGCTTCTAGGTCACCTTTATTTTGCAATGCAGTGACAGTAAATGGCATGAGTGAAGGATCTTCAATTCGTTCAAGTAATGGTTCCCAATATCCTACCGCTGCGAACCCCCTGGCGACTGATAAACGCGTTGGATCAATATTATCTTTGAGCATAGGAATAAGGAGCCTGCGATCTTTGTCGGTCCCTAGGATTACTTCAAGCGTTAGTAAGGTTGGGACGTAGTGCAAGCGTTTTGCATCGCGGATAAATTGAATCCAGATTGAATAATTTTCTGAGGAACGTGGTATAACTCCTAACAACGATACAAATGTATCTGCGGATTCCGCCGCAAGATTAGTGTTAATACGGGCAAGTATTGGTTCAATTGCAACTGGGTTGGGATTGTCTCGGAAGTAAATGATTTCGAGTGATGCGACGTTTTCGTCCTCTTCATTAGCGAGATAAGATGCAACACTCTGTGCTAAATTTGATAAATTAATTTCAGGCAGGATTTTTGCAGCAGAAAGACGCACACGTTGGTTAACATCTGCTAACAAAGAAACAACGGTTTGTAACTCCTCTTCAGTTGCTTCTCCATCTCGATTTAAAACTGATATACGTTCGATGCCAAACGAACGGAGTTCATGTAAGGGATCATTGAGCAGAGTTGGTAATTTCTTGTGTTGCTGATCGACAGATATGAGTGGCCACAATTCTTTATATGCCTCGATGAGCCGTGTTCTCATCGCCAAAGATGGCATATGATCAACGCGCGTATTGATCTGGCGTGTTCCACTGGGTTTATTGTCTGTTTGATCTTTTGGAGTAGATTCGCAGCCAAGACACATGACAGCAACGGTTAAGGCAATGATCGGTCGAGTTTTCGTGGATTTCACATGCACCCTGCACCTATTGTATTAGATTACGAACGGTATGTTTCTAACATGATCTTCAAGATCAGCACTTGTGATTTGCTTCTAGTGACAGGAACACAACGTTGCAGGGCTCCCTCTGAGCCAAGCACGTCGAAGGTAGCGTATAATGCTCGATTCTTATGAGTACATGGCAAGATGCAGAACAACACGCAGATCGAGCACTTGAATTTTTCGAGCGTGGTCGATGGTCTGAAGCAGAGTCTGAACTCCGAAAGGCTCTAGATATCGACCCAGATCAGGGCGATTGGCACTTTAACTTGGGACTGACCCTAGAGCGATGTGATCGTGATGCTGAAGCACTCTCGAGTTACGAACAAGCCACAAGACTTCTTCCTGAAGCGATCGGACCTAAATTAGCAGCGGGGTCAGCGTGTCTGAGCCTTTTAAGATTCGATGATGCAATCCAATGGCTCGAGTACGTTTTAGAGGATGAGCAAAGTTGCGAACCCGCCTGGGCGATGCTTATTGAAGCTCGCACTGCACTCAATGACCACGATGGCGCAGAAACAGCGTTCTATATGGCTCAGGATGCACTTACTGAACCAAGTGCTGCTGTGCTTATTGCGGTGTGCGAGAGTTTATTGATCCGTGAACTGTGGGACCGAGCAATTTGGTGCGCCCGCGAGGCGATGAAACTCGACCAAGATGTCCAAGGAGGTCGAATTCGATTGGCAAGTGGGTTAATTGCCAAAGGTGAAGGGCGACAAGCAACGCAACTATTGCTCAACGAGTTGCGTCAAGACCCCGGCAACGTACAAGCTCTTTTGTTACATGCAGATTTGCTCGTAGACTCTGGTCGTAATCAAGAAGCATTAATGAAACTCCATCGCATTCTTGAATTGGAACCCGCAAATGTACAAGCACATGTTCGAGCAGGTGCTATTGCA
>ERZ813253.829-NODE-829-length-10084-cov-3.658632_pt1 | contig 10084 bp, 8 predicted proteins | sample MGYA00520893_ERZ813253 | MGnify/ENA primary metagenome ERZ813253 (study PRJEB31669, sample SAMD00080414) | marine metagenome | biome: oceanic hadal pelagic zone biome; feature: marine hadalpelagic zone; material: sea water | place: Pacific Ocean:Izu-Bonin Trench...
CGTCTATAGGGACCATCGCGTCCAGCCTACCACGGCAGAACCACATCGGAGTCGTTGCCTTGCTGGGGTCTGCTTCCGCCGCGTGAGCATCGGGAAGCAGTTGGTAGGCGGACAGTGCCATGATGCCCGCCAGAGCCTCTGGGAGGCGGGTGCCGACGTGCAGCGCCAACGCGCCGCCCTGGCTGAAGCCGGCGAGCACCATGCGCTCGTAGGCGATGCCACGGGCGTGTTCATCCTCGAGCAGGCTGACGACCAGTTCAGCGCTGCTGCGGATCGACGCCTCGTCCTCGCGCTCCTCATTGTCCCAGTCGAGGTCGACGATGTCGTACCATGCGGGCATGCGCATCCCGTAGTTGATCGTCACCGGCATCGCGGGCGCGTGCGGGAAGACGAAGCGGATGTGGTCGAGCCCGAGCAGGGGGGGTATGTCCTCGAAGTCGTGTCCAGAGGCGCCGAGGCCATGCAGCCAGATGACTGTGCCAGTGTGTGCCGAGGCGGCATCGACGACCACGCACTCGAGATTAGAGGGGGTGGGCTCACCCGTCATGGGTGCACCTCAGGTGAGTTTGGAGAGTTCTTCCTTGAGCACCGGGATGGCCTCCTCCCAGGTGCAGACGATGCCGTAATCGGCGACCTTGAAGATCGGCGCTTCGGGATCCTTGTTGATGGCGACGATGTACTTGCTCGTGCGCATTCCGGCGAGGTGCTGGATGGCTCCCGAGATGCCGACCGCGATGTAGAGGCTGGGGTTCACCGTCTTGCCCGTCTGGCCGACCTGCATGCTGTGCGGGATCTCCTCCCAGGTGTCCACTGCCGCCCGGCTCGCCCCGACCGCTGCCCCGATGACGTCCGCCACCTCGTACAGGTGTCTGAAGTTGTCAGGATGGCCCATTCCTCGCCCACCGGAGATGATGATGTCCGCATCGGTGACGTCCAGACGCTCGGATGCGCGGGCGAACGCCTCGGCGACGGCGAGGCGCACGTCGCCGCTCTGTTGGACCGTGGATAGTTGGGCTGTACCTCCGGATGGGGCCGGGGGAAAGGTGTTGGCGCGCAGGGTGAGCACGCAGTTTCCTGTCACCGTGAGGTCTTGGTTCGCCTTGCCCGAGTAGATGGGGTGAGTGATGTTGAGGCCGGGTGAGAGCGCGGTAATGTCCTGGATGATCGAGACTCCGCGGCGGGCGGCGATGCGTGCGCAGATGTCGCGCCCGCTGGTGGTCGCCGCACCGATGACGATGTCGCCGCCGGCGACCGCATCGAGGGCTTCTGCCCACGCGCCGCCGTCGAAGGTGGCGAAGCAGTCGCCGGTCACAGCGAGGACCTTGCCCACACCGGAGATTCCGCACGCTTCCTCGCCGCCTGCCCCACCGGGACAGATCACCGTCAGGCTGGCACCGAGGCTGCTCGCCGCTCCGACCAACTGAGCGGTCACAGGGTGCAGACCGCCGTCCTGTGTCTCGGCGATGATCGTGATGTCCATGCGCTGACCTCCTGCCTCAGATGACCTTGGCCTCGTTGCGCAGCAGGCCGACGACCTCGGGAACGCTTTCCGCTCCCTCGAACTTCCGGCCCTCTGGCTTCTGGGGCGGTGGGTTGTGCGCCACCACCTGCACCTGTGCATCGCCGATGTCCGCGCCGACGACCTCGATGTTCGCCTTCTTCGCCGCCATGATGCCGCGCACGTTCGGCCGGCGCAGCTCGGTCTCGGTCTTGGTGAAGGTGAGCACGATCGGCGGTGTTGGAGCCAGTCGCTCATTGCCCGAGGAGGTGGCGCGTGTGAACGATGGCTGTGCGCCTGTGACGTCCCAGTCGGATATCTCCACGATGCATGCCATTCCCAGTCGCTCGGCCACTCCCGGTCCGGTAGATCCCTGGTTGCGATCGGCTGACTGCTTGCCGCAGTAGATCCAATCCGCCCCGACGCCTTCGAGAATCGTGGACAGCGCGGCTTGCACCTGGTTCGAGTCGAGCGACTCCCAAGCGTCATCCCAGACGCGCACCAGATTCTCGACTCCGAGTGCAGCGGCGTCCTTGAGCACCTTGTCAGCTCTCGGCGGGCCCAGGGTGATGGCTGTGATCGAAGCTCCAGAGGCCTCCTTGTGCTGGATGGCGACCTCGAGGGCATACTCGTCATATGGGCTGGTGACCCAGGTGGAGATCGCTGTCTCGTCCACACGGCCATCGCTGACGGTGATGCGGGCGGTCGTGTCGGGAACCTGCTTCAGCAGAACTGCGATTGTGACCATCTGACCGACTCCGACGGCCGCTCGACCTTGCTCGCCTCTATCAACATTAGCAGAGCGCCCGAAGGGCGCTTGAACGCTGGATGTTCTCAGAGTTCTCTCGTGAAACTCTGGATGCCCGTGATGTGCCGGCCGAGAATGAGGTTGTGGATGTCGTGGGTGCCCTCGTAGGTCTTCACTGATTCGAGGTTGGCCATGTGCCGCATGATGGGATACTCGTCGAGGATGCCGTTCGCTCCGTGGATGTCCCGCGCCATGCGGGCGATCTCCAATGCCATGTCGACGTTGTTCATCTTCGCCAGGCTGATCTGCTCCGGCGTCCACGTGCCGGCATCCTTCTTGCGCCCCAGGGAGAGCGCCAGCAGCTGCCCCTTGGTGATCTCGCGCAGCATCCAGGCCAACTTGTTCTGCACCAGTTGGAAGGCGGCGATCGGGTTGCCGAACTGGATGCGCGACAGGGCGTACTCCTTCGAGGAGTGGAAACAGGATTGGGCGGCCCCCACAGCACCCCAGCAGATACCGTAGCGGGCGTTGTTGAGGCAGGAGAAGGGACCCTTGAGCCCCTCGACATGCGGGAGGATCCTGTCTTTGGGAATCTTGCAGTCCTGGAAGACGAGTTCACTGGTGACGCTCGCTCGCAGGGAATACTTGCCGGTCATCTCGGGTGCGCTGAAGCCGGGGTCGTCCTTCTCGACGATGAAGCCGCGGATCACGCCGTCAAGCTTCGCCCACACGATTGCGACATCGGCGATCGTCCCGTTGGTGATCCACATCTTGGCGCCGTTCAGGACGTAGTCGTCGCCTTCGTCCACGGCCTTGGTGATCATGTCCCCGGGGTTGCTGCCATAGTCGGGCTCGGTCAGGCCGAAACAGCCTACCCACTCGCCGCTCGCCATCTTGGGGAGATACTTCTGCTTCTGCTCCTCCGATCCGAAGTCATGGATGGGATACATCGCCAACGAGCCCTGCACGCTGGCGAACGAGCGCACACCCGAATCTCCTCGCTCCAACTCCTGGCAGACGAGCCCGTATGCGACGTACGACATTCCGGCGCAGCCGTAGCCGTCGAGCGCCATGCCGAGCACGCCCATCTCACCCAGCGCCACGCGCCATTCGTCGGGGAAGACGCCGTCGCGGCACGCCTGCTCGATGTTGGGGACGACCTCGGCCTCGACCCAGTCGCGCGCCATGTCGCGAACCATCTTCTCCTCGTCGGTCAACTCGGACTCGATGTCGTAGAAGTCCACGCCTTCATACGTCATCTGTGCCACCTTTCGTGTGCGCCGGGATGCCGCTCGCTGATGAACGTGCCGACAGCGGAGATGTGTAGCCTTCAGCGGCGCTTCTTCCGGCCGGCCCGCTCCTTTCCAGTCGCCTTGGCCGCGTCCACTTTCGCCTCGTGCTTCGCCTTGCGGCGGCCCATGTACCACTTCTGCAATTTGGGCGAACTCATGTAGATGAGTCCGAGCACGACCCCCGGAACAGCGACGATGACCAGCAAGGGCACAATCGCAGAGCCGAGCTTGCCCGAGAGTGAGTCGGATGGCGGTGCATAGCGGAAGACGGTGCCGTACGAGGTGATGCCGTAACCGGTCTCGTTGGCATCCGACCAGCCACCGATGACGCGCTGGTTGCGCAACAGCAGGAGCACGCCCTCTTCTCCCACGTGGTCATTGTCGATCCACGGATACGCCTGCCCCAACTGGTCACTCCCGCCCTCCAGCAGCCAGTCGACGTAGCCCAGCGGAGCGGTTGTCAGGAGCAGCGAGCCATCGTCGCGCACCTGCATCCCGGTGAACTGGCCGGCGGTCTCCACCCGCTTCGAGTGGAACTGGCTGTTGCCGGCGGCGTTCACGTCGAGCAGGACGACTCCGACCGACTGGTCGCGGCCGACCGCCACGCAGCGGTCGATTCCCGCGCTGGGACAGATGACATCGGCCCAGTCGGTAGCACCCGAGGTGGGCAGCCAATGCACGGTGTGGTTGACGTCGATGAGCGCCAGACCATCAGAGCGCGTGCTCACCGCGCAGTGAGAGTGCATCACCGCATGACAGTCGATGGCGGTGATGTCGCTGCTGCGTGAACCTTCGAGGAGGTGGAACTCACCTTCGCCGGTGGTCCCATTCTCCCGGTAGCGCATCAGCAGCCCCCCCGGCCCTCCGAGGTACGCCCAGTTGCCCGGGCCGTCCCAGGAGACAGCCGACAGGTCCTGGCCGTAGAGTGCTCCAGTCGAACCCGAGACATGGGTGATCGAGTGGTCCTCGCGGGTGTAGCGCAGCATCGTTCCCGCATCACCCACGATCAGGGCGGTGTTGCCGCGCGGGTGCCAATCCACATCGTGCAGGTCATCCTCGTCATTGCTGTTCAACTCCACCTCCACATTCGGGTCGACCGCATCCAGCAGATGCGCCCAACCCTCCAATCCCACCAGCAGCACGTCATCACCGTCGGGCGAGAGTGCTGACGCCTCGATGCCGATGTCGCGCAGCTCGATGATGCGGATGTGTCTGAGTTCGACCACCTCATTGTGCGCCTGCGCCTGGGTCGGGAGCAGCAGCAGCAGCAGCACTGCGGCGACTAACAGGGGGCGGGAGCGGCCTCGCATGGGCGGGTCGAGCGGGGGGGGCGTCTTATCCCTTCGCGGGTCTGTACCGCGATGTTTCATCGAGTCGCACTGAGAGAAAGTTTGAACCACGGTCGGTCCCCGACCGGGGTCATGGAGCGCTTTCACGTCAAGCGTGGACTGATGAAGCAGGTCAGCGCGGACGGAGGTCTCGTCAAGTTGGCTCGAGAACACTTCGAAGACGTGAAGACCAGCGGCGACGGCGGATTCGAGGGTCGTTTCGGAATCCTCTCGCTCGTGTCCGGTGAATACGGACCTGATGGCACCTTGCTCGTCGAAGTGCAGCAGATGAAGGGCGACGAACTGTCGGATTTCCTCGAACAGGAGGATGGGCGCGAGCAGGCGATGGAATCGCGCAGACGCTGGTCGGCTTTCCTCGATGACGCAACGGGCTACGACTCCAAGAAGCGGAGTAACAAGGCGAAGGAGTTCGCCAAGAAGCGGGTCAAGGCCGTGTCTGGAGTCAAACAGGCGCGCCATTTCCTCGGAATCTCCACCAGCGTGACGAGCGAGGCGAGGCAAGAGGCAGAGGGATACATCACTGAGATCGAGGAAGCGCTCGAGGCTGGTGACTTCACGCGTGCTGAGGGCAGGGCGAAGAAACTCGGAAAACTGCTCGAAGGCTGACCCAACCTCTAACCCTGATGAGCGGAGGGGACGCCGATGGCCGGACCGGGTGACTTGAGCGCAGAGGCAGTCGAAGACCTGCTCAGTGCTCACGCTCCAGACACCGACTTCTCGGCGCTGAACGACTCGGACAGGGCGCGCATCGCCTGGATGCTGCCCGGTGTGGAGGAAGTGGTCGGACTCGACCATCTTGTCTCTGCGATGGCGAGCGGCGAGTCACACGCCGGCGACGGGGTGCTGCGCTGCTACGTCGGCTACGAGCCGAGCGGAAAAGCGCACATCGGATGGCTCGTCCAAGCCCTGACGCTCAGACGAATGCTCGATTCCGGAGCCAACGTGCTCATCTTCCTCGCCGACTGGCACGCGTGGGTGAACGACAAGTTCGGAGGGGACATGGACAAGATTCGCACCACGGCTCGCTACATGGAGGAGATCTTCCGTGTTCTGCTCGGCAACCCTGCGGAGGGAGAGGGATCTGGTGAACTGCGCTTCCTGTATGCCAGCGAACTCATGGAATCAGGCGACTACTGGGCGACGGTGCTCCGCTGTTCGAAGAACATGAGCCTGGCGAGGGTGCGCAGAACGTTCAGCATCATGGGTCGCGGCGAGGATGCGGCCGACGACGACACCTCGAAATTCTTCTACCCGGCGATGCAGGCGGCGGACATCTTCGAGATGCACATCGACATCGCGATCGGAGGCATGGACCAGCGCAAGGCGCACATGTACATGCGCGACGTCGCCGACCGATACGGTTGGACGAAGGCGACCTGTGTGCATACACCGATCATCTCCAGTCTCAGGGCGAGCGGCGCGCGGATGGAATCCTTCGACCACAAGATGTCGAAATCAGACCCCGAGGGGGCGGTGCTGCTGCACGATGGGCCCGACGAACTCCGTGGGAAACTGCGCAAGGCGTTCCTGGATCCAGACGATTCCGACTCACCCGTTCACGAACTCGTTGAACAGATCATCCTACCTGAGCTCTCGAGCCTGACGATCACCCCTGATCCGAAGTACGGGGAACCCTCCACCTGGGATGACCCGGCCGCGCTGAGGAAGGCACTCGCAGCAGGTGACGTGCATCCGCTCGACTACAAACTCGCCGTCGCTGACGCGCTCGCTGGGCTGCTCGCGCCGCTCGCCGAACACTTCGCTGCGACGCCCGACCTGCTGGACGCGGTGACCGTGATCACCGGTGATTGAGTCAGACTCTCCTTACTCGAAACACTGTATGTCATCGGACCGCCCAAGTGAAGCGCACGTTCAATTGAGTCAGGACCCCCACCGTACGGGATAGGATTCTAAAACGAACCCTGCGCAGCCGGGAAGGAGAGACCCATGAAAGTAGGCATAGACGACATCTCGATCCACTTCCCGCGCATCTACTTCGACATGAAGGATTTCGCCACCATGCGCGGCGCGGACTACGGGAAGTTGAACAAGGGACTAGGCCTCACAGCGATGTCCGTCCCCGACGTACACGAGGACACCGCGACCATGGGCGCCAACGCCGCGACGCGGCTGATCGACCGCAACGGACTCCACCCGCGAAGCATCGGCAGGCTGTATCTGGGAACCGAGAGCGCGCTGGACGGCTCGAAGCCGACGGCCACCTACATCCTCGACATGCTGACGCAGCGCTACGAGAAGCAATACGGTGAGGACTGCTTCCGTAACTGTGACGTCGTCGACATGACGTTCGCCTGCATCGGAGCGGTCGATGCCCTGCACAACACGCTCGACTGGGTTGCCCGCGGTGGCGAGGAAGCTGACAGGATTGGAATCGTCGTCTTCAGTGACAACGCCAAGTACGACCTTGGATCGAGCGGCGAGTACACCCAGGGCGCAGGCGGAGGAGCGCTGCTCGTGCGCCACAACCCGCGCCTGATCACCATTCCCGACCGCTGGGGAGTCTCGACCACCCCCGTGCACGACTTCTTCAAGCCACGGCGGGAGGTGTCGATCACCTCGGTCATCAAGCATGTGCTGCAACTGGCAAGGGAGACCGGCCAGAACATCAAGGAAGGGATGGCAGAGCGGATGATCAAGCATCTGCCCGAGTCTACGGTGCGCAGACTCGGTATCTTCTCTCATGGAGAGGAGACGGTGCACATCCACCGCGACGAACCGGTGTTCGATGGACAGTTCTCCAACTTCTGCTACCAGGAGGCTGTCAAGACCGCCTTCCTCGACTTCCAGAAACAGGCGGTGGCTGACGGGCGCCACGACCCCGAGACCGACGCGCCGCTCACCGAGGAGTGGGCGCGCATCATCATGCATCTGCCCTATGCCTTCCAGGCACGGCGGATGTTCCCCGACGTGTTCCGCCACGACCGGCGCGGCAGACCGGTGTGGCACGAGATCATGGCCGAGATCGGCGCCGAGCCGCTGCGCGAAGACTTCGAGGACACTCCCGAAGGTGAGGTGGCGTACGAGAAGTCGGCCAACGATTACCGGCGGGCGATCTCCAAGACGGCTGCGTACCAGGAGTTCCACAGCATCCGCATCGAGAAGGGGCAGCGGGCGTCGAGCCTGATCGGAAACCAGTACACCGGCTCGATCTTCCTGGCGCTGATGTCGACCTTCGAATCGGATTACGAGGAGAACTCCTCCATCGAGGGCCACTCCTTCGGGCTGTGCGGGTATGGGTCGGGCGCCAAGGCGAAGGTGTTCGAGGGATTCGTGTCCGCGGACTGGCGCGAGGTCGTGGCCGGCTGGAACCTGTTCGAGCGGCTCGCAGGCCGCCTCGCCATCGACGAGTCGACCTATACCAGACTGCACAAGGGCATACTCCGCGAGAGCGTCGTCGAGCCCTCAGGGGAGTTCACGCTCGTCGAAGTCGTTACCGAAGGTGTCCTCGAAGGCGCCCGCTCCTACAAGTGGGTCAACTAGAGCCAGATCCAGCCGGAGTCCCGCAACCAGGAAATCCGCTCGTACGGCTCCAGTTCACGGCCGGAGGCTCTCAGACGTCGTGGAGGTGCTCGAGGTATTCGTCGGGTTCGAGGAGTTCTTCCTCGGGCTCGAAGTCGTGGGGCCTGACTATCATCAGCCAGCCGTCCCCGTAGGCGTCGTCGTTGACGAGTTCCGGGGTGTCCTCCACTTCGCCGTTGAGTTCGATCACATGTCCTGAGAATGGGGATTCGATTACCAGACTCTCGTCCGCGCTGCGCAGGGTCACCAGGGTTTCTCCCTCAGCCATCTCATCCCCGGTGGGGCCTGCATCCTTCGCGCCGTTCCCCACATCGGGCTCGTCATCGTTGTCGAAGTCCTCCATGGAGAACTCCGCAACATCCTGTCGCTGCGGCAGGATGACCCGGACGATCTCGCCGAGGTCTGCTTGCAGGAAATCACTGATTCCGATCTTGAACGTGTGCTCGTCCTTGTCGACCACCTCGAACCAGAGGTGCTCTTTCGAATATTTTCTGCCATCAACTATCTTGAATTCAATGTACTCTCCGTCCGCCATTACAGCACCCCTTCCGGCGAGCCGTGCCAAGTCCGTTATTTGAATAATTCGACTGTCGAGCAAGGCGACCCAACCACCTGTCGAACCGGTGGGGATTGTTCATGAACAGGCACCGTCTCGCCATTCACGAGGGTCGGCCGTGGATTTTGAGCAGAGCGAGGAGCAGCAGATGGTCCGCGACCTGGTGCGCGACTGGGCCGAAGCCGAACTGACTCCGACGATCGAGGTCCGCGACAAGCAGCAGCAGGCTCCCGTCGAGGAGTGGCAGCGCTTCTGCGAACTAGGCCTGCAGGGGATAACCATCCCCGAGCAGCACGGTGGGAATCCGCTCGATGACATCTGCGAGGCGATCATAATCGAGGAACTGGCGCGCGTCGACCCATCGTTCGCGGTGTTCTACGCGGTGCATGTCGGCCTGTGCAGCAAGACGATCGCACTGCACGGCAGCGACGCGCTGCAGCAGGAGTATCTCAGCCGCCTGTCAGGCACTGATGTCGGAGCATACTCACTCTCGGAAGCGGGTGCGGGAACGGATGCGGCGGCGCTCTCCTGCAAAGCGAAACTCTCGGATGATGGGGAGCAGTACATCCTCAACGGAACGAAGATGTGGGTGACCAACGGGGACAGTGCCGACATCTACGTGCTGTTCGCCAAGGTCGTCGACCACCCTGACTACGGCGTGAAGAAGCACGGGGGGACCACCGCGTTCGTCATCGAGCGTGGATTCGATGGATTCTCCGTGGGGAAGAAGGAGAACAAGCTGGGCATCCGCTCATCCGACACCTGCTCGCTGGTGCTCGAGGACTGCCAGGTTCCTGCCGCCAACGTGCTCGGAGAGGTTGGAGGCGGGTTCGCCATCGCCATGAACGCCCTCGACAACAGTCGCATAGGAATCGCCGCCCAGGCGCTTGGAATCGCCCAGGGCGCCTTTGAGGCGGCGCTGAAGTACGCTCACGAACGGGAGACATTCGGGAAACCGCTGGCCCAGCACCAGGCGATCGGGAATTATCTCGCTGACATGGCGACGCGCATAGATGCCTCCCGCCTGCTGGTCTATAGAGCAGCGTGGGCGAAAGGAAAGCACTACGGCGAGGGTGCTCACCGGCACACGCTGGAAGCGAG
>ERZ813253.830-NODE-830-length-10084-cov-3.525861_pt1 | contig 10084 bp, 12 predicted proteins | sample MGYA00520893_ERZ813253 | MGnify/ENA primary metagenome ERZ813253 (study PRJEB31669, sample SAMD00080414) | marine metagenome | biome: oceanic hadal pelagic zone biome; feature: marine hadalpelagic zone; material: sea water | place: Pacific Ocean:Izu-Bonin Trench...
CCGCAAAACTGTCCATTAGACAATTCTCCGGCTACCTCTTGGTCTCCTGTAAAGAAGATTTACTTCACTAATGCTACCTATTACAAAACAAATTTAGACAAGTTCCTTTTTTTAAGTTATTAAGCAGATAATTCGTTACAAATTAAATAAAATGTATATAAAATTTTAAAATATTTGTTGAGGAAGAATTAAATATTTTTACAAAAATAATAAAATAATACTTGTTAAATGACACTTAACGTTTATACATTTGTTAAGCACTAATTAACGTTTTATGTTTAAAACAATAATGAAAGGTTATAATAAAATGAATAAACAATCAAATGCACTAATTAATAATTACGAAAAATCAATCGTATTAATGATTCTATCTTGCATTAATGAAATAGAAAAAAAGGTGGGTAAGTCAAAACTGGTTTCTATACTTCAAGGATCAGAATCAAACTATATATTTGAAAATAATTTTAATAATAATCCATTTTATGGTTTATTGCAAAATTATAACTCTAAACAAATAAATATAATAATTGATAGAATGCTTGATATGAATTTGATAAAACTTAAAAAGCTAGATTTAAGTTTTTATTCAAATATAATTGTATTATCAAAACAAGGATTAAATGCATTAGAGACTACAAACCTTGATGACCCAAAAGTGAAAAATGAAATATTCAAAAATGCTGCTACATCATTAAATGATGAAAGTAATTATCTCTTTCAAAAATTAAGAAATGTTAGAAAAGAAATTTCTCAAACATTAAATAAACCTGCTTTTATCATATGCACAGATAAAGTATTAAGGCAGGTTGCAATGAAACAACCGAGTGATGTTGATTCACTTTTATCTATTAAAGGAATTGGTAATCATTTCATTGAGAATTATTCTTCACTTTTCTTAAATGAAATTGAATTAAATACATCTATCTAAATAAATTTATTAGATTAATGACATTTGTAGTTGTTAATTACAATTTAACACTGTAATATTGTTAAGCAACCTTTAACATCATTCAAACAATTAAGGGAATATTATGAGTAAAAAATCATTAGGCGTATTAATCAGAAAGTTAAGGAAAGAAAAAGGCTTAAGCTTTCGAAAGTTAGCTGATAGACTAAAGGAAATAGATGATAAAAATGCTGTTTCTTACGTCAATATTGTCCACATAGAAAATGGACGAATTGAAACAAAGCGTGAAGTGCTTGTTCTTCTAGCAGAAGCATTGGATTACAATGTAGATGCATTATTGGCACAGGCAGAACAGGTTGGCAATGATATAGAAAAAATCATTTTAAATAAATCAGACATAGTACCGGACTTTTTACGTTCAGCAAAAAACCTGTCTAAAAAAGATTGGAATGAATTGTCCAAAATTGTAAACAAAATGAATAAAAATAATGACTGACTTTCCTCACATACCCAAAAGAAATATTGAAGATGCATCCATTCAATTATTAAAGGATTATCATAGTAATACAGGAGAATCTATTAAGGCTCCAATCCCCGTATTCGAAATGATAGAATACCTTGGTTATGATGTGGACTTCAGGAATGACGGTATCTATAAAGATTCCAATATCCTTGGAGGCCTGCGGATCAAAGAAAAAAAGGTAGAGATCAATGAGAACCTTGAAGGCCAGGAAGGACGCATGAATTTCACTGCGGCCCATGAGGTGGGCCATATTGTCCTTCATGTCCCACTTTTAGGTGAAGATGATAATAATGAATTGCTGGAACTGAACTACGATGCCGAAAATAATATTCTTTGCCGGAAAGATGAGGGTTTCGAGGATGAAAAGAAAGAGCCACAGGAATGGCAGGCGGACAAATTTGCTGCTTTTATGTTGATGCCTACAGATAAGGTGAGGTCTGTTTTCTTTAGAATTTTCAAAAGACCGATAAATGTTAAAAGGAAACGCTTGTTGGAACTGATATTCCCAAGATCCCCCATTTTTAAAGCGTATAAGATCGCAGAAAAGATCATAAAAACCGGAAGTTTTGATAATGTATCAAAAATGGCCATGCTGAATCGTTTGATCGGAATGAAACTGGTCAACGGACTATCTTATCAAAAATCAAAAAGATAATTGAATGAAAAATAATAAAAAGTCCAAAAACAAGACCGATCATAATATCATTCTAAAATTAGATAATGGCGAGGAGATCAAAATTCTTGATATTGAGAATGTGGTCGATCCAGATGATGAATATAATGAATTATACGAGGATAGTAAAAAAATATACCCTGATATGCCAAAAGCTTAAATAGTATCATATACCGTCTCCGAAGATTGGGTCATGGTCGGGAAATGCCATACACGACAAAAACAATAATCAAAAAGGAGAATAGTATGATTAATTCTGGAATGATGGGCATGCCGCTGCACTTTGGCAAAATGCCTAAATGGCTCACAGAAAGAATGGGCAAGATGGGATCCGCCATCATTGAATCTGTAGCACAAAACTACGGTAAGTCTGAAGTTTTAACACGACTGTCCGATCCAAACTGGTTCCAAGCCCTTGGAGCAGTCATGGGTATGCAATGGAACTCATCTGGCGTTACGGCCACCGTTTTGGGATCCTTAAAACGAAAAATAAATCCCATGGCTTCTGAACTTGGTATTTACATCCTCGGCGGTAAAGGAAAATACGGATGGAATACGCCACAGCAAGTTAGACGCGTGTCAAACTATCACGGACTCAAAGGAAACGAGTTGGTAAAAGCCAGTCAACTGACGCGGCGCGTGGATAATAATGCTATCCAGGATGGGTACAACCTTTACCAGCAATACTTCATATTATCTGATGAAGGTGAATGGACGGGGATCAATCAAGGAATGAATACCCGAACCAGAAGAGCAAGACGATATCATTGGCACTCACCCACTGTTCGTTCATTTGTGAGCGATCCTCATGTAGGTATTGTGGGTGAACGAGGTGCTCCCATATTAAACCTTGCAGACAGCCGAGCAGACTTAGCCCGGACCAATATTGTGGGACTCACCAAGGAAAAACCCAGTGAAGTATTGGATGTGTACCGAAATATTTCCCTTCCCGATAGACACGATATTCGGGAAAAGGATCTAAATCTGAACCGACTGGGAGCGGTGCTGCATATGGCGTACACCAATGAGATTGATAATTTTGAAGATCTGCTTCTGTTGAAAGGAATCGGTCCTCGAACACTGAAAGCGTTGGCATTAACCAGTGAAGTGATTCACGGGGATGCGTCTAGATTTGAAGATCCGTCACGATTTTCATTTGCTGTGGGCGGAAAAGACGGTATCCCTCATCCCGTAGATAAAAAAGCCTACGATGAAACAATCGAAATGCTATCTGATTCTGTTGAAAAAGCGAAGTTGGGATATAAAGATAAATCCAAAGCATTGAAACGCTTACATAGCGCAACTAAAAATGCTGAATCTAAATATACACCAACTGCATTTCTGAAAGATCTCGTTGATTTTGAATGGGATCATGCTGAAAAGAATGGCGGTATGACATTTATGGGCGAAACGATCAAAGGTGTGACTCGAGCTATAACGTCTATTCAGAACAGTGTTCTTTACGGTTCGAAAGCAAATAAAAACTAATATGGCAACCCGACATAACCCGAAAAAACCAGACGGTTATGACCCCATAGTCCTCACAAGGACAACGGAGCGGACCGTGGTGAAAGGCAACATGCGAAAGTATGGCCGATTATCACGCCCGCTTCGATTTTATGGGGGAATTACGTCGGCCCAGGAAGTGGGATGCAATCTTCGCTGCAAATTCTGTTTTAGTGATAAACCGGTGCGCCGGCCTCATTCAACAGGACAGTTTTATACGCCACAAGAAGTGTTTGATCAACTGACAAAAGCTGCAACAAAGTATGGACATACACTTATTTCAGCTTCAGCATCTGAAGGTACTTTGGGGCGGCAGCATTTATTTGAACTTTTAACCCTCGTTGACAAATCTGACTTTGTATATGTCCTTGAAACTAACGGTATTACACTGGGACATGACCCTGACTTTGCCAAAGAATTGTCCAAGTTCAAAAACCTACATGTTCGAGTATCCATCAAAGGGACAAATGAATATGAATATAATCAACTCACAGGCGCAGTATCCGAAAGCTATAACCTCCCCTTTAAGGCATTGAAATATCTTATGGATGCAAACGTGTCCTGCAATGTGTGTTTAATGATCTCATTCAGTAAACAGGAAGATATCGAAAAGGCTGAAGCTCGATTGGCAGCCATACGCCCGGGGTTGTTGAAATCTCTGGAAAAAGAGCATATTACATTATTTCCTAAAGTGGCCAAGCGACTGTCAAATGAAAAATTGAAACCTCGTACTGTGCGCCACAGGGGAAAAATAATTAAACTTAAAAAAAAGGAATCATATGATTGACCAGCGCTTAATTAATGAATATTTAGGAAAAGGATTTGATCTATTCAGTGGAAAAAATAAATCTGAAAAAGAAAAGACAGATCGATATGAAAAAATAAAGACATTTTTGTTAAAACCTGATTTTAACGGATTTACTAAAGATGATCTTTTCATTATGCAGTTTATCAAAAAAGGTTGGGGTCATGATATTGCAGCACTTTCCAACATGGCTGAAGCATTGGTAAATCTATCCATATGTCATCCACACAAAATGAATGAATACTGGTTATTGCTGAATGAAGTTGTAAATAGAGCTCTTCACCCGAAGGTTCGTCCATATAAAAAGGATATACATCACGTCAGTCATCTTGGGAAATATGGATATTATCTCGAACATCTGAATATTATTTTGGGATGTTATAAACGATTGGGGCTGGACAACCGTTATGACGAATTAAATAAGCGGATTAGTCTTCATTTATTGGAAAATTCAATGTCATATTCAAATTTTCATGCAGATCTTTTGCCCAACGTTAATATGAAGTGGTCAGCGGACCAGGCGGCGATTATTTATTCACTATGGCTCTATGACCAAAATAACAATTCGCATATGAGTGGTGATCTGATCTATAAGTGGCTCCAGTTCATGGAGGAAAAAGGAATACATAAAAAAACAGGCCTTTATACGACAGAAGTATTGGGTACGCGGACTTATTCTGATCAGCCACGTGGATGTTCTTTATCATACATGATTCATTATATGGCCAGATTTGCTCCAAAAAGGGCGGCAGAACAATGGAAACTGTATAAAAAGCACATGATGCAGTCATTTATGGGTAAAGTGGGATTCAGAGAATATTTACCGGATTATGACGCTGACTGGACACCTGATTCAGGTCCCATTATCGGCGGCATTGGTGTCGCAGCTACAGGTCTTGCGTTAAATGCAGCCAGTTCAATTGATGATAAGAAAACGTTTAAAGCAATCGAAAAATCGATGAATTCCATTCATTCGCTATTATCTAAAAGTGATATGATACCCGGTATAAATATGCTTTCTAAAATTGGGACAGATTTGTTATCTTCATCTATATGGTTGAACGCTGAAACAAAAGATATATAAAAATGAAAAAACAATTTCTATTGAATAGAATATTTGATACACTCTATAAACCAGCTAAATATGAAAAGGAAATTAAATCAGTTTATATTGATAAAAAGAATTTCGTAATGGTAACATTTACGGATGATGATAAAGCAAAGTTTTACACAAAATATGCTGATAAACTATTAAAAGGTAACCATATTCAATTTAGCGCCCGGAAACGTGGTTTTTGGTTAAACCCGGTCAAAGAATTAGAACTAAAAGTTCTAAAAGAAGCACCCACAGAAATATTAGATGGGACATTAAATATTAATTATGCATCAAGGTTTAAAACGGATGAGCGTGGAGAATATGTTTATTTACCAAGGTCCACTTTTAAACCTAGAACTGGAAAGTCAATTAATGGAAATTCAATATTATACTTAGATACTATACCTCAGAATGATGACCAAGGTATTTTAATGGGGTACGGATTGTTAGAAGGAAAATTTTCTAGAAGAGGTAAAACTATTTTAGTTGAGAATATTTCTTCATTTAATCCTGAAATCAGAGAAAATATAGTAGAAATAGATTTAGCCGATATCGAGTTTCACCTAACGTCTATATCCGTGAGAACAGAAACCGGAGTATTTGATTGTTCAGCAGAAAATGTCTCATTCGAATTTGACCCAACATTCAACCAATATAAACAATATTTAAAAGGAAAAAAGGTTACCATTTCATCCACACAACGAAAAATAGGGAAAGTAAAAAAAGTGAATGATTCCTGGGAAGAAACGACTCATTGGGTTCAACATGGTGATGCAAAATGGGATTTCTCAAATATTGAAGCTATTTCTATAATGCAACTGGTTAAAGATCAAAAAATTGATGAGAAATACCAAAACCTTTTAAAAGAATTAAAGGAGTTAAAGAATTTTGTTAGCTTTAGTACTCTAAAAGCCAAGTTTAAAAAAACTGGAAAACAAGTAACAAACAAAGAATTGAGTGCTCTATTTTTCCATACAGGATATGATGAGGATATATTTCACTATTTAGAAGGTAAGGCCACTGAAATTTTTGTAGATAATTTATCCTTTGTTTTTAAAATACCTGACAATAATTCGGAGAGTAAATTTGTATGGGAAGTGCCTAAACGAACTTTAGCAACCTATATTTTTAGTGATAAACTAGAATCAAAACAACTTTTCGCCCGGTTAAAAGAAACACAAAGAATGGATATTCGAAATAATAAAGAGATTCAAGATGCTTTAGGATTTGATGGATTTATTATCCATACCACAGCAGAGGCTTGGATTGATAAATTTACAAATATAATAAATTAATAATTTTTAAAATATCTTTCATTTAATAAACTTAATAAACACGGCCATGTGAAAAATTAATCCATCCATAATTCTTCTATGACTATTTTTCTTATATACACACCCAAGTGTCCATAAGTACCAAGTTTGGAAATTTTTCCTTTAAGATTACAATTAAGTGACTTGAAAAAATAAATATTTGGATTATAATCTACGCTTTTTGCTTTTCTTGCATTTTTATAATAAATATTAGCAATAGAATCATTTTTAAATGAAACCCACCAGTATCCACTTATACCTTCAGGCTCAAATGATGATGTTTCAAAGCCAATCTGTAGAGTGCCAGTCCCTTCCCAAGTTTTATATGTTTTTTCATGGGTGCAACTTTGAAAAAGTATGAATGATAATATTATAAATGGGATATTCAAAATTTGAATTTGCATTTATTACACCACCAATGTGGGGCACCTATACCACAAATAGCCTTTTTCGTATTCAATCGTAATTTAGAAGGATTTTCAACACGTACTAGTTTATGTATTATCGCTTCAATATCTTTGTTTGAATTGCATGTTGGGCAAATATTCGATACTTTGCCATTTTGCTCATAATATTTATAATTGTTCATCAGTATTTTATCAAAAATATCCTTCTGCTACCTGCCAACATGTAATACTCATGTAACACCACATATCCACCACCATTTTTATATCATCCAATATGATAAATACATTTTCAACATTTATATTATTCTCCTAAATGTAAGATTTATCCTTCGTTCTTTAATTCTTTTCCTAGCCGGAATATGATGTTGCCAATATTGTTGAGTACTTCCATACATTACCAGAAAAGATCCATTTTTTAAAACAATTTTAATCTTTTCTAAATCTTTTTCAGTTTTATGTTTTAAGTGAAAGTCTCTTTCAGCACCAAAACTTACAGACCCTATTATTGGATTATAGCCTAATTCCTTTTCATCATCGCTATGCCAACCCATCCCAATATCTCCCGTTACGTAATCATTTAATAAAACACTGTTATATTCCACTGTAAAAGCTTTTTCAATTTTGTTTTTGATTTCAATCAGTACACTATTCCACGGAAAAGGTTTTACCGTGATACCAGAATAAGAGTATACTTTTTTTTCATCGCCATACCAGGCGACTCCCCTTTTGTATGGTTTAATCCTTCCCCATGATATTGAATTTGGATCGTTCCATGATGTTTTTTCTAATAATTCTTGAAAATAATATTGACATTCTTTATCATTAAAATAATGTTCGAAATATTTTATTTTAAGATTTTTACTTTCTATATACATTCCTGAAGGTTTATTGTCTAAATGGAAACTTAATTTTTCTTGCATATTGAATCCTTATATTGTTTTACTTGAATTCCATTTTACTTGATCAATCAATAACAGCAAGAAATACCTTTTCAAATCTGGTCCAATGCTTAATATTTCCATGCCGATCTGCATATAATGTTGTTGAATGATTTTCAGAAAAATATTTATAAAAAGATTCTATCCTCTGGTTGCGCAGATCGTCAATACTAGGACTGATACAAATAAAATAATTGTTTCCTTTCTGTGTTTTTTCAATCTTGCGCGCCAGTGTTTTTATGTCAAACTGAGGCACATCCAAAATATTTGAGAAAATCTGAAGTCTGTTCTCACTCGTTCCAAACAGTAAATCTTCATGGATTAAAGACTCTAAATCTTTATTGACTGGTTTGACAACATTTTTTATATATTTAAGTGTATCTGTGTGCAACACAGCTCTTTTTAAGGCCATAATTGACGGTTCAATTAAAAGCAAATTATCAATATGAATATTAGAATCGTTCTGCAGAAAATAATCATGAAGTGCAACCGTACCAAACCCCAGTCCACACCCCCAGTCAATACAATCAAAAGTCTTACCCTCCAATTCAGACCAGGGTATCATGCCTATACTATCAATTAGCTTTTGTTTATGCATTTCGCCATATGAGAATACATATTGATACAGCAGGCTTTCATCATCTATGATGGCTGTTCCACGTTCTAACCTGTGATAATTATTATCGTTCCGTACTCCAAACTGCTTTGCAAGATACTGTATGGTTTTCAAATTTTTATGTACTGATTGTTCATACGCTGAAGCATAATCACTGACCTCTTTATTAATGACTTTTTCTTTGCGGTAAAGTTTGGGAAATTTTAAAGATAAACTGGAGTCCACTTCTTCTTTATGAAGTTTATCTCTTTTATCTTTTAATATTTCTTTTCCTTCTAAAACACCAGTATTTACCAGCTTTTGAATAGCAATATCATTAAGTATTCTGTAGTTCTCTTTTTTTGTATTAAATAATTGTGCTAAATGCGATAATTCATCTTGATAATTATCATGTAGCATGTCTTTGGCTCTTAAAAAGTAATTCATCAGGGTGATCTTTGCCCTGTAACCCAAATCATTATCAATGAAAGCATCTTCCAGCAATTGTAAAATATAATCGAAGTCATTGTTGAAGGGATTTAAATCCAAATCACGATATCCCAGAAAACGTTTTGATGCGGTAAGACGTTTTTTTACCGAACACTCTGGCGTGAATTGAAATATTGTGTCTATAGCACCATAGAGACTGAAACGGTCGTAAAAATCTGCAAGTATTATTATAAATGCTCTGATACTTGACTCAACTTCATCCTGTACTATCAGAGTTTTGCTTTCTAAATCGTAGACTAAATCTTCAAGAGTGAATTTTGCCTTATTGATAGTATCATAATCACTCTTATAAAATGCTGTTTCTATATCAGAAATATTATTATCCAGAAATTCAACAAACTCATTCCTGTTACTCATTTGACTCAACTGACTAGTAAGGTCATTTATCTGCATGTTGAATAACTGTTTTTAAACTAATTAACTTTTTTCTTAATGGAATAATATTTCTTATCTGAATAATCATATGTTTGAAATTCAAAATCCTTATTTTTCTCAAATACCGATAGATCTTGCAACGGAGTATTGATTTCAGTATCAGGCCATATTATAAATTCCATATCATGATTTCGATTCTCGTGGAATACAAACTGGTAAATACTCTCAATTGTTAAGAAATCAAGTCGGCTATCCAGTTTAAACTTAATATGTACTGGATTATCAATAATTTTTTCATACGCAGGGTCTATATTAATAATTGATTCCTGCGGCGGCAGGCTGAAATAGCCGAAATACAAACCCATTAATGCCAGTGTTATCTCCGCATATTGTTCAGGCAGTTCATATGATATATTATTTTTAATATTTTCTTTGT
>ERZ813253.832-NODE-832-length-10079-cov-4.158360_pt1 | contig 10079 bp, 5 predicted proteins | sample MGYA00520893_ERZ813253 | MGnify/ENA primary metagenome ERZ813253 (study PRJEB31669, sample SAMD00080414) | marine metagenome | biome: oceanic hadal pelagic zone biome; feature: marine hadalpelagic zone; material: sea water | place: Pacific Ocean:Izu-Bonin Trench...
GACAGTGATGAGACGGTTCACAGGTGTCTCGGACGCGAAAGGAGACTCGCTGACGGGGTGGCCATGGCGGTGGAGGGGTTACGGGAGAGCGGGTCGGTAAGGACGGGTACATGCGAGAATGAGGATATGGAATATTCTGGCACTGATCTCGCGATCAACAGGTGTGACACCCACTACACCCATCGCGAGGAATTCATCACCCCCGAAGGCGAGATCATCACGCTCATCGCCCATGGATTCGTATCCGGTGCTCAAGTGAGCATCCCGTGGTTCGACGAGGATTCGGGCGAGATGGCTGATGGTCCGGGGGAGGTGGCGGTCGACAGGAACATGTTCAGGCATCTCGGCATCGCCACTGGGGACCAAGTGACCCTGATCCTTGGCGGCCAAGAGGTGTCCTTCAACGTCACAGGATATGCCAACCACGCCAATCACCTCTTCTACACTGTCAACGATGGTGAGTTGGCGATGGCGATGGGGAACCTCGCTGTGGTCTACATGCCAGTGGAGGAACTGCTGAGCCACCTCGGCTTGGAAACCGACCTGCGAAACTCGATGCTGATCGACGTTGCGGGCACACCCGACCGCGATTTCCTCGACACGATGGAGAACGAGGGCGAGGAACTCGACCGACTGCGTGCCAGCCTCGATGAGGAATTCGGGGCGCGTGGAATTGACAAGGTACAGACCGCAGATCGCAGCAGCATCTGGAGCGTCGAGGCGATGCGCCAGGACCTCGAGGGGGCGAAGAAGACCACACCGGTGTTCCTCGTGCTGCTGGCTGGGATCTCTGCTCTGGTGATGAGCATCAGTCTCGAGCGGCTGGTCAAGCGTCAGAGCCGGGAGATCGCGGTGTTGCGCACCATCGGGGTGAAGTCTCCGGCCCTGTTGCTGTCATACCTCACGGTGCCAGCCTTCCACGGACTGGTGGGGGGCGCTGTGGGCGTCTGGCTCGGTCGTTACCTGTCAGCGGCGATGACCGAGTGGTACTTCGACTTCATCGCCGCCATGCCGGTGGTCGTAGAAAATCACTACGACGACATCTCGCTCATGGTCCTGGGGTCGGTCCTCGCCATTCTACTGCTGTTCGGCCTGTTGCCGGCGCGCAAGGCGGTCAAACTCTCCCCACTTGAGGTGATGAGACAACAGGCTGGCGCCAAGCCGAACCCGTTCGTCGCTTGGGCGACCAGCGGAATGCCACCTTCCATCGGACTCGGATTCCGCTCGACCTTCCGCAACCCCGGAAGACTGACGATGACCGTTTTCGGTCTGGGCCTGTCACTCATCCTGGTGAGCAGCATGACGATGATCACCGAGGGGATGCTGCAGTGGGTGAAGGATACCCACGAGGCAGAGACTTGGGACGTCAGGGTCGGGTGCGATCCGATCAACAATCAGGCGCTACGAACCTGGGTGGAGGAGAACAGTGACTCGTACGACGTGGAGTGGGCTTTCGAAGCGCCGATCAACGCCTCGGGAGAATCGCGCATCATGATTCTCCATTTGATGGAAGGATTCAGCGAGGAACCCGGTGCAACGATGCACACCTCCAGATTACTCGATGGTCGTCTACCAAACCCCGGTGCATCGATTCCCGAAGTGATGGTGGACTCCGGCGTCAACACATTCCTTGGATGGAACATCGGGGATGAGGTCGAGGTGCGCTTGGGAATCACCAAATTCCGCTTCACGGTGGTTGGGGTGGTCGATGAGGCGCAGCGTTCGGTATGGGTTCACCATGGCGATCTGTTGGACGGCACCGGGGTGATCGGCGAGAATGCGCACAATGTGCTCTACCTGCGCAACATCGGAGACGCCAACATCTCCAGTGATGATAGCCTGAATCAAGTCGTGGGTGTCTCATCGATCATCGACAAGGCGGCGATGGTGAAGGTGATGGATGAGTCGTGGGAGGCTTCAACGAAGTTATTCTCGGTGTTCATCATCGTCGGTGCACTCATCGCGATCGCGGTGCTGCTCAACACGCTGATGATCAACATCACCGAGCACGACAACGAGTTCGCCACGCTGCGCACCCTCGGCGCATCTTCGTCGAGACTGGTCACGATCATGCTGTTCGAACATCTCGTGATCGGTATCATTGGAGGAGTTGTAGGCGCTGTCGCCTCGATCGTGGCAGCCGAATGGATGGGCGCTGCATTCAGCAACTGGGCGTTCACGATGAGTTTCCCAGTCCAGTGGGACATCGTACTGTTCACCGCACTCGGAGTCGTCATCGCAAGCGTTGCCGTCGTGCCATTGGGACTGTTCCGGGTGCGCCTCATGGACTTGGTCGAGAAGACGAAGGAACTCTCTCACTGAGGGCGATAGGTCAAGGAGCCGCCCCGCTGGCCGGTCGTCCATGGTATGGTGGCAACTCGCAGTTCGCTGGATATTGTCGGGTGGATTGGTCGTCGGCGCGAGCGAGGTCGCTCGACGCTCGGAATTGTTCGGGGCGCTGCTGGTGTCGATCCCGTTGGTGTCGGTGCTGGCGATGATCTGGCTGCACAATGACACACGCGATACCGAGAAGGTGGCCGACTTCGCCGAGGGTGTGCTCTGGCTGGTGATTCCCTCACTCGTGCTGTTCATCGCACTGCCGCAACTGCTGCGCAAGGGGATGGAGTTCTGGCCCGCGCTGGGAATCGCCGGGGGTCTGACCGTCGTGGCCTATCTCATCGGACTGTGGATCGCCAACAAGGTCGGCAACGTCGCTTGAACGCAGAACGACAGGACCACGGCTACTCTCTTCCCCGGCATTTGCTATGCTCTGAACCTGCCACCTTCACCGTTTCCGGTGTGGACTCACGCCTGCTCCGACTCCTCGTAATCGCCGCCGAAGAATTTGAGCGATTCCTGGAACAGCATCTCCTGACGACGGCGCTTGTTGGTGCGGATGTGCAACACGGCGAGCATGAAGATGACGAAGATGATGATCGGGATCAACAGGTCTGCCTTGAGCGCGTGCAGGATGTTGATGATGCCCTCCGCGGTGTACGCCCAGGTGATCGAGGCGGCCGCTCCACCCACTGAACAGGCGAGCAACACACGCGGGAAGGACATGCGGGCGACCAGCCCGAGCATCGCGCCCACCAACACACCCGAGGCCATGAACGGAATCCAGACGAACAGGATCAGGCCCCAGAATCCCCAGCGGTCGATGCGCTCACGATTCGCGTGGGCGACGTACTCGACAGAGGAGAGGATGTCCCCCATGAACTGGGTCTGCAGCAATGTTCCCGCGATTCCCTCCTGCTTGGCGACGAACGCCTGACCTTCGAGTCCGCCCTTCGCCTGCTCGATGCGACCTGCCGCGGACCTGTCGGCCAGCGTGTGCACTTGGTTGCTGGCTGAGACCACCAGCTCCCGCTCCCCGATGTGGCCCCCGACAGTGAGCATCAGGTGCTCGTGCACACGCGAGCGCACGCCGATGTACGACTCTGAGAAGCGGAAGAAGGCGAGGCGTGTCTTCGGCTTGTAGATGATGCGCACCAGCACGTGCTGCTCGTCGACACCGACCCAGATTCCCTTCTCAACGAGTCGGTGCAGCACGCAGAAGTCCTTGAGCGCCTTCTGGACCACCCTCTCGACGTTCGCCAGGGTGTTCAGGTCCTCGAAGAAGGAGGAGTAGTCCTCCACGAGCGCCGGGCGCTCGCTGCTGACTTCCGGAAGCGAGATGTCAGAGCGACCCTCGGTCAAGGATTCGAGCCCGCCGCGCGAACCTCCCTGCGGCTTCGCCTCCAGTTGCAAAGGCGTGATCTCGCGGAATTCCCTGAATTCCGCGAGCACCTCCTTGAGCATCTCATCGCGGATCAGGCTCTTGGATCCCTGGCCACCCTTGATCACCGTCGTCAGCGTGGTCTCGTAGGGAACCAGCACGTCGATCGACAGGTCCCGTTTTCGCATGCGGAAATCATCCCAATCGATGACGATGTTCAGCTTCCGCTCACTCCTCTCGAGCGCACGGCGCACCAGCCGCTTCACCTGGTCATCGCTGAGCATGTCATCGGTGTCACGATGGTAGAAACGGTACATCAGCGGATACTGGACGAACAGGAAGAACACGCTCATCGACAGCGAGATGTACGCCATCCACCACGCCGGCACCTCCGCCGAGCCACCCGCGAGCATCGCCGTCTCACGCCCTCCAGCCCATTCGGCTCCCATGAGCACCCACGACCAGCCACCGAGTTGTTTCAGGCTCCAGCAGGCTCGTGGTCCGGTATCGATGATTGTCACCTGCTTGACCACCTCGTCCTTCTTCCAAGGAAGTTGGGAGGTCTCAGTATGGATCTCGAGTTCGATATGGACGGGCTCGTCGAGGAATGAAGGGGCGTTCTTGGTGGAGTTGTCGTTGGCTGACAGGTTGTAATCGGTGAGATTGAGGAACAAGACCTCGAGGGAGTAAAGTCCGTCGAACTGATATGAGAAATCTAAGTTGCCTTCGGTGCGATTTCCGAATGAATCGGCCTCCACCATCATACCTTCGCTGTTAGTCAGAACATAACCGAAATCCTTCGTCTCCATCGCGTGAGGCCATTCACTCGGGGTGTAGACTTCCATGCGAATCTTCATCTCGGAATTGTCCTCCCAGACCCCCACCCAGAGGAGTCCCGAGGTGTCCAGGCATTCTCCACCGGGATCGACGAAAGTTGTTGAGAGATAATGGTCGGGTCCGACCTCATCGGAGATGTCCTTCCCCAACACTCCGGACGAGAGTATGGTCATCGTCACCAGGAACACCGCGCCATAGACCACTCCGCTGAACAGCACGATGTCCTCGAAGCCGCGGATGAGGCGGCGACCGCTGTCCGAGCGCCGCTTCTTGATCCGCTCGAGCTCCTTGTCGATGCGGTCCTGCTTGTGCTCCTCGCTGAACTCCTCGACGGTCACCTCGCCGTCGTGGTCGAGGTCGAAGTGCTCGACCAACTCCTCCGACGTGATGAGGCCATCGCCCGACCGGTCGAGGTCGTCAGGAAGGTCTTCGGGTCGTGCGCCCCCGGCATCCGCTCCGCTCATCACCCCTACTGGGGTGGCTTGCCTCATATCCATTCTTATGCACGGCTTGGCGCACAAGCGGTGAATAGCGCGAAGAGCACTCGATGTCAGTCAGCCGTGAGGCTTAATCAGAAAGTGGGGTCTGACGCGGATGATGACCGCTCGGATCGCCTCTCGTGCTCGGCTGCTCGCGCTGCTGATGGCGTTGATGTTCGCTCCGCTCGCACCGGCGATGATCGGTGTCGAGGAGGCGCCTTCCCGCAGCCTCGAACCAGCGGCAGACCTCAGCGAACTGCTCGACATGGAGCAGTGGTCCGCAGCCGCCCGCGTCGGCGCCACATCATGGCTGCACGTGACCGCCGACGAGGACGGCAACACGGGCAAGTGGACGAGCACGGCCATCACCGACGATGACGACATCTGGGTCGCCTACTACGGGGCCGCCAATCGGGACCTGAAGGTGGCGCACTGGAACGGCTGGGCCTGGACCATCGATACAGTGTACTCCTTCGGGGACATCGGCAAGTACACCGAGATCGAGATCGACTCGGCGGGCAACCCGCGAATCGCCTCCTTCGACGTGACGAACCTGGTGCTGCGCATCTCTCGCTACGACGGCAGCACGTGGAGCACCAGCACGGTGGCACCGGGCGAGGACACCGGCAACAACAACCCCTACGAGGGGAGCGGCAGGATCGGTTTCACGCTCACCCCAGATGACGACGAGTGGTACACCTTCCTCACCGGAACCATCCGCAGCGGCACCCGCTGCACGTGCAACCTGTCCTTCGCATCCTGGGAACAGTCGACCGACACCTGGGGATATGGCAAGGTGGACGAGGGTGAGTTCGGCCACTCTGAGTGGACCGACTTCACTGACATCGGACGCTACAGCGACATCGAGATCGGAGCGGACGGGAATCCGCGGGTCGGATACTACGGCCGCATCGTGACCGGGGTGGATGTGCTCGGACCACCTCCCACTTTCGAGGCCTGGTACGAGTGGGGGCCGCGCTACGCGAAGTTCAGCGGCGGCAACTGGCAGGTCGAACGCATCGAGATCAACGCCTCGGGCAGTTACTACACCACCGGATACTGGGCGAATCTGGAACTTGATTCCAATGACAATCCGTTCGTCGCCTACCAGAATCAGTCTGGATTCGACTCCGTGCGACTGGCGACCGGTGACGGGAACGGCGCGTGGACGACCGAGCTCATCGATAACGGGAGCACTATGACTGATGAAAATAGAACAGCCGATCTAGGTGCATACCTGCGCATGGTGCTGGACAGTGCAGACGAGGTGCATCTCGCCTACCGCGACGAGACCAACGACGATCTGGTGCTCACCCGACCGGAGATCGGTGGCACCTGGTCGAAGATCAAGGTGGCGAGTCTTGGGGATGTCGGAAAATTCGCCAGTTTGGCACTCGACTCCGACGACAAGGAGGTGTTCGCCTACTACGACGGCAACGACGAGAACCTGATCATCGCCTCTCCGGCAGCAGATTCTGATGGAGATGGCATCGCGGACGGGGCCGACCGCTGCGCGGGGACACCGCCAGCAGCGACCATCGATGCGACCGGCTGTCATTGGGTACGGGAGTCGCTGACCAGCGTCGGTGACAACTCGCAGTATGTCGATGTGGTCATGGGAGCGGATGGTCTGCGCCGACTGGTCCACTACCAAGGGCTGGAAGAGGGTGAGGTAAGTTGCGACAACAACCCGGACAACATCACCTCTGACTGCAATGTCGGCTACATGGTGGAGACGGCTCCCGGCGTATGGGGTGCCGAGGAGACGATCGATTCCGGGGGAGATGTGGGGCGCTACCTGAGCCTCGCCATCGCACCCGACGGCAGCGAGCACATCGCCTACATGGCGTACACCGACCAGACCCTGCTCGGCTGGACGAACAAGTCGGCGCCGCGCATCGCCAGCAACAACGGAAGCGGGTGGACGTTCGAGACGCTCAGCGATACAAGGTCCAACGGCTGGTACACCGACATCGCCATCGATTCAACCGGCAATCGGATGGTCAGTTTCACCAATTCGTCTGGAATCTACAATCAACTGATGGTCGCACGAGACCATACGGGAAGCTGGGTCGAGGAATCCGTCACCCCGAACGCCACCTACGCCAGCGTCGCCTACGTGAACGATGTCGCGCACGTGGCGTACTACAGCAGCAACCCGCAGATGATCCGACTGGCAGTGGACAACGGCAGCGGCTGGGACATCCACAACGTCACCACCGACGGGGTGGTCAACTTCTACCGGCTGGACGTCGACGTCACCGACGACGGCAAACTGCTGATCGCCTACCACCGCGGCACGGACCAGGCGAGCGACAACCTCTGTGACGCGCCGCAGGAGTGCACGGTCCAGGTCGCCGAGTGGAATGGCAGTGAGTTCACCTACCATCAGGTGGCCAAACTCTCCACCGACGGCGCGCGGTATCTCACGGTCGACTCCGATGTGACCGGTCGCATTCACGTGGCTTGGTACAACAACGACATGGACGCCCTGCAGATCGCCTCACCCACACGCACCGGCCATGAGACCCTCACCCTGCTTCCAGACGTGACCTCCGGTTTCTACCCGAAGCTGCTCGTGGACGAGAACGGCTGGGAGCACATCTGGTACCACACGGTCGCCACTGACTCCGATGAACTGCGCCAGATCGTGCGCCACGCGTGGGAGGCGGACCACGACTTCGTCGAGGACGGCGATGACGATTGCCCGAACACTCCCTACGGCGCCGAGGACATCGACGGGTACGGCTGTTCGTATGACCAGCGGGACGACGACTGGGATTACATCCCGAATTCAGACGACCTATGCCCCGACACCCCCCCGAACGAACGGCTGGACGTGGATTGGTCCGGATGCTCATCGAGTCAGCGGGACAGCGACGAGGATGGTGTGACCGATGACCTCGATGGCTGCGACAACACGCAGGACCTGAGCACGGTCGATGCCCAGGGATGCGACGATTCACAGCGCGACAGCGATGGAGATGGCGTGCCCGACGGCGAGGACCAGTGTCCTGACACCCTGCCGGGCGAGGGGGCGGACCTCAACGGCTGCGGGCCGTCCCAGCGTGACAACGACGGCGACGGTGTGGCCGACAAGTTGGATTTCATGCCGCTGGATGCGAGTCAGCATACCGACTCGGACGGCGACGGGTTCGGTGACAACCTCAGCGGAACGAACGGGGACGACTGCCCGAACGTGGAGGGTTTCTCGTACATCGACCGCAGCGGCTGCCCTGACCTCGACAATGACGGGATCTCGGACGAGAACGACGATGACGACGACGGTGATGGGTTCACGGATGTGCAGGAGGCCGAGAACGGAACCGACCCGCGCAACATGCTCAACTTCCCGATGGGAGGCGATACGGGCGGCGACGGTGGCGACACCGGCGGTGACACGAGTGGAGGAGATGGGGGCGACTCAGACACCTCGGGAACGTCCGAGGGTGGAATCAACATGATGGTCATCATCGGCATCATCGTCGGGACTCTCCTGCTGCTGCTCGCCATCGGTGGGGCGATCATGGTGCTCGGCCGCAAGCAGGGGCCACCTGCCATGCCCCCCTTGCCGGGAGGGGAGATCATGCCTGAACCGGTGGCACCCAAGAAGGCTGCCAAGGCTGCCAAGGCTGCCAAGGCTGCCAAGGCCGCCACGACCGAAGAGGGCCAGAAGGGAGAGATGCTGCCCACCGGCAAGCCGTGTCCCCACTGCAGCGACGGCGAGCTGATGTTCATCCCCGCGTACGATGCCGAGTTCTGCAAGTCGTGCGAGAAGTACGCCTGAAGCGCGGGAAGTGATTGAAGGACCGCGCCCCCATCGCGCAGCGATGGCTCACCTCCGATTGGGCAGCGTCGCGCTCACGCTGCTGCTGTTGGCCGCACTGGCCGCAGGCGCCTCCACGCTCACCGCGCCCGTGAGCGCCAAGGAGACCGGCATCACCGGAATCACCAGCGGCTGCTTCTGCCATTCGTCCGCCGCTGCCGACGACGTGCAGGTGCACATCGAGGGGTTGCCCGACAAGTTCCGCGCACGCTCGACCCACGAACTGACCGTGCGCATCGAAGGAGGACCGAATATCACGGAGAACAGCAGCAACCAGGGCGGGTTCAACCTGCGGGCGGACGCGGGAGAGTTGAGCGTCATGGCTGAGGATGGAGCTGTGCAGATCATGGATGATGGCGAGGCCACGCACACGGCTGCCGGGAACGACCAGCGGGAGTGGACGGTGCTGTGGACGGCGCCGCAGAAAGAGAGCATCCGGGTGACCTTCACCCTCTACGGCAACTCAGTCAACGGGGATGGCAGTCCGGGGCCAGAGGACCACTGGAACACGGTGACTGGGACCGCTGACGGCCTCAACTACATCGATACCGAGGCCTCCGTGATGGTGGTGCGCAACTTCGGTCCAGGGGCGGGCGTCGTGCTGGTGATCGTCCTGCTGCTCTACGCCTACATCGACAGGAAGGAATCCAAAGACGAGGAGGAGTGAGCCTGGCCAGACTGGTGTCTCCACCCGCTTCCTCGGAGAACGCACGGGCGACCATGCGCGCCAACAAGGGGAAGGACACCGGGCCCGAACTCGAGGTGCGACGACTTCTGAGGGAGGCTGGCTTCGCCGGTTACCGCCTGCACTGGCCGATCAAGGCTGCGGATGGGAGGACGATCGTGAAGCCTGACATCTGCTATCCCGGCAGGAAGCTCGCCATCTTCGTGCACGGCTGCTTCTGGCACAGGTGCCCGCACTGCGCGCCGCCGATCCCCAAGGCCAACCGCGACTACTGGCTGGCCAAGTTCGAGGACAACGTCGCCAGGGACCGCTTCAAGGAGCAGCAGCTCCGGCTCGCTGGATGGAACGTCGTCACGATTTTCGAGTGTTCAATTGCGATTGATTTGATTCGATGGTTTATCTCATCCATCGACTAGGGGCATTTTCCTATTCGATGATAATCAAAGATAGCTGGCTATTTTCAGCCCAATTGCCTTGGCCAATAGTGGAGGAACAGCATTACCAATCTGTGTGTATTGCGGGCATTCTCGTTCA
>ERZ813253.833-NODE-833-length-10077-cov-4.335075_pt1 | contig 10077 bp, 7 predicted proteins | sample MGYA00520893_ERZ813253 | MGnify/ENA primary metagenome ERZ813253 (study PRJEB31669, sample SAMD00080414) | marine metagenome | biome: oceanic hadal pelagic zone biome; feature: marine hadalpelagic zone; material: sea water | place: Pacific Ocean:Izu-Bonin Trench...
TTGTTCAAGAGTACGAAAAAGTAATTTTTTTTTGTTTGTTTTTTTTTTCAAGCAGAAGACGGCATACGAGATCTGATCGTGACTGGCGTTCCGACGTGTGCTCTTCCGATCTGCTTGCCCGAATTTCCCGAACCGGGGATCGACCGCGAAAGCGTGCTCGATGCCTGCGGCCCGACGCCCGACGAGATCGAGAAGCTTATCGAACGCAACGAAGAGCGCCTCGCCGCGGAAGAGGCCGAGCGAGAGGAGGAAGAAGAGGAGGAGGAGTACGAAAGCGTATCGGATGAGGAGAAATCGATCGTCGGCGCCTACCTGCTCGACGTTACCGCTGACGACCCCGACGCGGATACGGAGCCAATGCAAGAGCTTATCCTCGCCATGGCCGACGGCGGCGTGGACCTGTTGGCCGAATCGGTGGACGAGCGGGCGGGCGAGGCCGTCTCAGGCGGGCTGCTCGCCGGTCTCAATCTCGAAGTGGTGAAGCGCGTCGCCTGCGCCTGGGCGGCGAACCTTGAATACGAGTCGCCGGCCGAGGCGTCGATGGGCGGTTGGTACGGCGACACCCTGGAATTGCGGTACAGGCCAAAGGGACATGCCGATACCGTGGCCAAGGCGTGGATCGAGTTCGGCCTCGGCGCGGCGCAGACCGACGACGACTCGGGCGAGCGCGCCGTGGCGTTGCGCGACAGCCTCATCGACGCCAAGGAGGGCGTCGGCGCGTGCACCAAGTGTCATGCGGTGAGCCAGGTCGATCCGGGGTCCGACGCCCTGGTCGTCGAGTGGCGGGCGCGTCACGTCGAGCGCTCGCGGCCGCATCATCTGTTCTTGCACGACATCCATCTCAGACTGCTCGCCGCCAGAGAAACGAATCTGGTGGAAGCCGATGCCGGATGCCGACGGTGTCACGTGCTCGACGCGGGCGCGGACTTCGCGTCGGGCTTCGCCGACTTCGACACCATGAGCTACAAAAGCAATTTCAAGGCGATCACCAAGGATACCTGCGTCGATTGCCATTCGGAGGGAAATGTGGGGGAAAGCTGCCAGATGTGTCACGACTACCATCGTGCACCATCGTTCCAAATTATGATCTCCGGGAATGAGCAATGATCACAATCATGACTAGAATTCGCCATCGCCACAGAGGCCCGATCCGAGGATGAGGAGGGCATGAGTCGTGTGGAGGCCACGCGCAACCACTTGCTGTCGGTGTCCGACGGCCCGGGCGGTTGCACCGAATTCCGTGTCGCGAGCGCGCCCTCTTTCGCGAATAGACAAATTGCCGCCGCCGATGCTATGCTCAGCATCAATTAGGATGCGTCGCGGGGTCACGGACCGATCCTACACTCGGTTTGCCCACAAGCCGCACATATTGCTGGGGGCCAGATTTCGTGCGCGTCCCAAGCTGGATGGAACGGCTGGTTATGGAAAATAATTCAAGCGATAATCGTTCAAGATCAGGGGCCGGGTTTGCGAGGATTGCTAGCCCTGCCATCTCTGCCACTTGGAACCCGCTTTCACGAAAGCGACGCTATGACAGGGGGAAGCGCATCGGCCGGTTCGCCGGGGCACTGCTGCACGCCTTTGCCGCCCTCGCCATCTTGACGCTCGGCTGGACGACCGCCACCGCCCAGGAACAGGGTGCGCATGAGGAACTCTTTGCCGATGACCGCTATCCCTCGGCGTCGACCTGTGTCACTTGCCACCCCAAGCATTTCGACGAGTGGTCGGTCTCGCAGCACTCATACGCGCAACTGAGTCCCGTATATCTTTCGCTCAGCAACAAGATCAATGAACTGGCGAACGGATCCAACGGCGATTTCTGCCTGCGTTGTCACAGCCAGGTGGGGGCGAACCTGGGCGAGTCCCCATTCATTTCAAACCTCGAGCGCCACCCCACCTCGCGCGAAGGCATCACCTGCGTGGTGTGCCACCGTATCGACAGGGCCTACAACAAGGCCAGCGGCCGCCTCGCCCTGGTCGAAGGCGGCCTGACCGATCCCGTGTACGGCCCGACCGGCAACAAGGAACTGGCGCGGGTGCTGGAGGACCCTGTCTACCGGGTCGTCACCGACCCCGAACAGTCGGGACGCAAGATCCACAACGAGGTCAAGCAGTTCGCCAATTTTTCCAACCCCGTATTCTGCGGCGCCTGCCACGACGTGACCCTGTTCAATGGCTTCCGGCTGGAGGAGGCGTACAGCGAATACAGGATGTCGCCGGCAGCGGCGCGCGGCGTAACCTGCCAAGACTGCCACATGGGCAAGGAGCAGGGGGTGGCGACGGGCTACGAGTTCGGCCCGGCGGCCATCGTCGGCGGGGTGCCGACCGAGCCGCGCAAGTTGACCAGCCACTTCTTCGCCGGCCCGGATTATTCGGTCATCCATCCGGGAATCTTCCCCCATAACGCCGACGCGCAAGCGTTGGCCACGCTCGGGGAATGGTTGCAATTCGATTACCTCGCTTCGTGGGGAGTGGAGGACTGGGAGGACGAGCTCGATGAGTGTCTCGAGGATGAGGGCGACGAGTGCGCGATGAAGGTCGACTTCCCCGAGTTCTGGGCGGACATAAGCGATCGCGAGGAAGCCCGGGAAATTATCGAAGTCAATCTCGAACGGCTTGCCCTGGCAACGGAGAAACGGCTGGAGGTGCTGCGCAACGGCTACATTCTCGGCGAGACCGTGACCGAACAAGCGAACCGGAATGGAATCCGCTTCAAGGTGCAGGTGAGGAACGGCACCGACGGTCACAACGTTCCCACGGGGTTCACCGGCGAACGCCTGGTCTGGCTCGACGTGACGGTCACCGACCGCGACGGAGCCGTCGTCTTCAGGTCCGGGGACAGGGATCCGAACGGCGATCTTCGGGACGGCCACTCGTCTTACGTTCACGCCGGCGAGGTGGAGCTCGATCCTTACCTGTTCAGCCTGCAGTCCTATTTCGTCACCCAGAACGGTCGCGGCGGCGAGATCGAGCACGTGATTCCGATTCCGTATCCGGTAATTTCATTGCCACGGGTGCTGCCTTCGGTCCGCTCCCTGGTGTTTACCGGAGAACCGCCGACCGAGCGCAACCACAAGAGGGCGATCGAGCCCTTGGGCCAGCGTTGGGCAGAGTACGTGGTCGACGGCGATGCGTTGACCGGCAAAGGCCCCTATCGGGCCGATATCAAGCTGATATCACAGCCGGCACCGGTCAACCTTTTGGTGGCCATACAGAGCGTCGGGTTCGACTACGGGTTGACCCCCCGCCAGGCCGGTGACGCCCTGATCGCCGGGGCGCAGCTCTTGTGGCAACGCGAGCTCACCTTCGACGTCGAGTAGGGAACGTGGCAAACTTTCTGATGATTAAGGGCATCGACAACGAAATGACCGTACGACGGAAAAAACATAGCCGGGGATACCGCGATGCGGTAGAGGCGGGTGGATCACACCTTCGTCCTGGCGGGGGCCGACACACGAGCGTGCTACGTCGAAGTGTCGATGGTTGGTGCGGGCGGTTGCCATGTTTGACCGCCGCACTGCTGCTGGTGGTGACGATGGCCGGTGCGGCCTGTGCCGCCGAGAAGGAGAAGCAGTGGTACGACTCGTTCTGGCCGATCGGCGAGCGCGTTCACGTCGAGGCGCTGAAGGAAGAATACGTTCCCTTCAAGTCAGTCGGCGAATTCCCCCCCCGGCCGGCGCTGTTCCTGGAGTTGGGTGATCCGTTCCTGGACACCGGCCCACTCGATGCAGGTTTCGAGGTTCCGATCATCGGCGCTGTCTGGCAGCCACGACTGTGGTCGTACTTCATTTATCGCACGGCGCTGCAGACCTTCGATAACGGAGCGCCGGGCCGGATTCGCGATACCGAATGGGCGAACCGGCTCGATCTCTATGCCAATCTACAGCTGACCGGCACCGAGAAAATCCTTCTCGGCCTGCGCTCGGTCGACAACAACCAGCCCCGCCGGTTCACCCGCTACAGCTTCAACGGCGCCGAAGACGACGGATTCAAGAACGAGTTCAACATCGACGTGGAAACCCTGTTTTTCGAGGGTGACGTGGGCAGCCTGATCCCCAACCTGGATCCGGCCGGGATTCTGCCGATCGACTTCGGGTTCACCGTCGGGCGCCAGCCGATCGTCTTCCAGGAAGGCATCATTATCAACGACACCGTCGATGCCCTCGGGTTCATCCGCAACAACATTGTCTTCCCCAACACGTCGAACCTGAAGATTTCCGGGATGTGGGCCTGGGATCGCCTGGACCGCAACGACCGCGCGCGCGACCCGGACCCGCACATGTACGCCTTGTTCACGGCCGTCGACGCGTCGGTCAGCACTTACAACCTGGATTTAATTTACGTCGACGACGATGTCAACAGCGACGGCTTTTACGTGGGCGCCTCGGCAATCCAACGGATCAAGGCCCTCGGTGGCGTGAGCAGCGCGTTCCGTATCAACACCTCGTTCGCGCTCGAGGACGAGGTCGCCGGCGACGTCATGGGCGACGGCACCTTGCTTACGGCAGAGTTCTCCAAGATCGTACCGGGCTCCGACGACATCGCTTATTTCAATTCCTTCGTCGGCATCGGCAACTTCACCCAGGCCGGGCGTGAAGCCATCGTCGGCGGGCCGTTGGCGAACACCGGCATCCTGTTCGCATCGCCGAACCTGAGCACCTATGGGGCGGAGATCAGCCCGTTCACCGACGACGTTGTCGGGGCGGCGATCGGCTATCAGGCGTTCTGGGATAACCACCGGCGCAACCTGATCCTTGAACTCGCCGGGCGTCACGATACCGACGGCGACGGATTCGATTCGCTTGGCGTCGGATTCCAATTGCAGCAAGCGGTCGGCCAGCACATTCAACTCCAGCTCGAAGCGTTCTATACCGGCAACGATAGTCGGGACAACGGGTCCGGGGTTCGCTTCGAAATCTTCGTCGTGTATTAGCGAGGGCCGGCTCCTGGCGGTGAAATCGGCAACCGTGCGGCCACCCGGCCGCACCGCTGCTGTACTTGGGTCGGCGCACGCACACGGCGGCGTCACCGCAATCCTGCCGCTCGGCAAGGGCGGCGAACCGCAGCCGGTATGGGCGGGCATTTACGCCTTGAACGGCAACGGCGAGATGACGGGGTCCCATTGGGTGACGGACGGCGGTTATTTCGTCGGCCCCATATGTATCACCAACACCAACAGTGTCGGCATCGTCCACCACGCCGCGATCAAATGGATCATCGAAAACCATCGCGAAGACTGGGAGAGCGCCCATCTTTGGGCCATGCCGGTGGTAGCCGAGACTTATGATGGCGTTCTCAACGATATCAACGGCCAGCATCTGACTGAAGCCGACGCCCTTGCGGCATTGGACAGCGCGAAGCCCGGCCCGGTGAGTGAAGGCAACAGCGGCGGCGGTACCGGCATGGTTTGTTATGAGTTCAAGGGCGGCACCGGAACCGCTTCGCGCCTAATCGATGTGGAAGGCAAGCGTTACGTCATGGGGGCTCTTGTTCAGGCCAATCACGGGACACGGCCCTGGTTCTCACCGCTGGGCGTGCCGGTGGGCCGTCATATGACTGAGAACCGGATTTCTCTTGGCAGGGAGCAGGGTTCGATCATCGTCGTTCTCGGCACCGATGCGCCGATGCTCCCGCACCAGCTACAGCGTGTGGCGCGTCGGGCCGCGATCGGGGTAGGCCGCGGCGGTTCACCCGGCGGCAACAATTCGGGTGATATTTTCCTCGCCTTCTCCGTCGCCAACCGGATGCCGATGATGCAGATGGCGCCGCATCACCTGAAGATGGACTTTCTCAACGACGAGGCTTTCGACGATATCTATCTGGCCGCCGTCGAGGCCGTCGAAGAAGCTGTCCTGAACGCCATGATCGCCGCCGAGGATATGACTACCTTGCGGCCTGCCGGGAAGATTTGCCGCGCGCTGGATCATCAGCAACTGGTCGAGATCATGCGGCGATAACGCCGCGGGGCGTCAGGCGCCATGCCGTGCACCGCGGACCGCGGAGCGCACCATCTTCGGCGCGGGTGGAACCGGCCAGGCTCGACACCGAGCTGCGGCCCCCTTGCGATCAGGCCCGAACACACGGAGCCATCGCCTCTCCGCCGTCGACCCGCCGTGCCCGCTCACCGTGCGGGATCGGCGCCGCGACACAATCCCCATAGCCCAATCCCGCCACCCTGGGTCCGTTCAATCCGGCTTCAATGAGGTCGCGCCCGAGCCAGGACCTACCGTCAGTGCCGCGCGACCTCACAGAACCCTCCAGATTCAGGCAGCATGATCAGCAACAGGAATACACCTTAACTTCGCTGCCAAACTGTCCAACAAAGTAGGACCACCTCAATACCGACCTCCATACGGTGATCGCTATGAATCACATATCGACGCCTTTGGGGGAAACCTCACCGACTCTAGTGGTGTGAAATCGGTTCTAGGGCCGGCGCTTGGCTTGTGTTCGCGGGACGTTTCTTGACTTTACGGGGGAAAGGTCTGTAGCGTGTCACGACGTTACACAGTCGTCTTGTATGCGTCCGATGGTATCTCGCGTAGGCGTTGGTCTGCCCTGTTGCTTTCCTGACATTGTGAGCGTTTTAATCGCGCGCCCGGCATGTCTGTGCCCGCGCGGCTCTGTATCTGAAGGAAATAAATCATGACTAATGGTATCGTGAAATGGTTCAACGCCACCAAGGGCTACGGCTTCATCGAACCCGAGGAAGGCGGCCAGGACGCCTTCGTTCATAGCTCTGCGTTGGAGCGCGCCGGCATTGCCACGCTGAATGACGGCCAGAAGGTCAGCTACGAGTTGGTTGCCGGTCGCAACGGCAAGGAAGCCGCTGAGAACATCCAGCTTCGGGATTAACCTGACAGGAGAGGACCGGGGCGGGGGCTTCCCGTCTCTATGACTCTGTACCACTATTCCTTGGTAACCGTCGGCAGGCCGTGACCGTTTCACCGGGGCGCGGTCGAGCCCAGCGTGCCCCGTGCGGGGAACATCACCGACTTCACTCTCTCCGTGCCGCAAAGCCGCATGACATTCTCAGGATTTTTTAGGGCTGCGCCGTCCGCGTGATCCGGGGTGCCGACGCCGTGCCGATGTTCTCTATTGTAGCGAATCGGCGATTCCAGAGATGAACAAATCAACGACGCCGTCCTCCATGAGAACGGCGGCGCCGGAGTTCTTTTTGCGCCCAAGCTTCGTTCCGGGGCGCCTTGGGGTGGTCAGCCGTCCAATTTCCGCAGGATAAAGGTGAAGTCACCGGACCCCTGGTCACCAGTGTCGGGGACGGTGCCGTACTCGGGCGTTTGTTTCGAGTTATTGGTCACCCCGCGAACCAGCTGATCGAAAAGCTGGAACGAGGTGATGTAGGGCTTGGTGTTGTCACGAAGAGACTTGATCAGATAGTAGGCGAAGACCGAATGGCCGCCGCTGCCGGCATCGGCCACGGGCTCTGTTCCGCCCGATGCGATGATCTTGCGCGACGGGTATTTATCGATGTTGAGGAAGAACTTGTCCGCTTGATCGTTCTGGGTTTCAGCGCCGCGGGTCAGGGAGCCCGAGAAGCAGGAATCCGCCACGACCAGGATGTGTTTTGCCGGCATGCCGCCGAGATAACGCTTGACGTCGGCGTTCGATATCCAGGTAAAGTCGTTTTCCGGCTCGGCGTCGACGGGCTGCCAGAAGCCCTCGTCGGTCGCCGGGTCGATCTGACCGTGACCGGCATAATACAGCATCAGCCGGTCTTCGCTGGTCAGGTTCTTACGCAAGGAAGACAGCGCCTTCAGGGTTTCGCGGCGGGTCGCGTTGATGAGCAGCTTGATAGCGCCCTCTTCAAACGCATAGCGCTCATTCAACACTTCGGCGAGGACTGTCGCATCGCCCACGGCGGTCTTGAGCTGGGGTAGATTGTCGTAATCGTTGTTGCCGATGATCAGGGCGTAGTTCTTGCCCTTGATGTTCGGACGGTTGGCGACGGTAATCCTGACCACGACTTCCGTAACCGTCGTGTTGTTGGCGCCGTCGACCACCTCGAGGACGAACTTCTGATCGCCGCCCTCGGTCGGGGTCACATCATAACGGAACGTGTTGCTGTATTCGGCGATCTTCTCGTCGCCGGCGCCGAGTTTGAACAGGGGAACCCGAATGCCGTTGATGGTCAGGCGGCGTGGGGCGCCGTTCTCATCACCGACCACGCCGGCGATCTGGAAGCTGCCTTCGCCGATCTCGAAGCTCTCCGGCGACGAGGCGACCCGGATGAGCGGCGGCGCGTCGGCGAGCATCTGATCGAGCAGCGCCTGCTGTTTCGCGAGCTCGTTGAGCAGGTCTTCCATGGTCGCCTTGGCGGCGGTCTCGGCTTCGAGAACCTTGCGCTCGGCTTCCGCAGCCTGCTCGCTAGCAAGCTGCTGGGCCAGTTCCAAGGCTTCCTGTTCCTTGCGGGCCTCCTCGGCGGCCCGGGCGATAAGCGCCAATTCTTCGCGGGCAGCGCGTGCATCGTCTTCCTTCTGTATGGCGATGCGACGCTCTTCGACGAGGCGCGCTTCTTCCTCGACGAGACGCTCGGCCTCGGCCGCGGCGAGACGCTGCTCTTCGGCGACACGCGCTTCCTCGGCCAGGCGGCGAGCCTCGGCGATACGGGCCTCTTCGGCCTTGCGGTCGGCCAGACGCTGGGCTTCGACCGCGGCGAGACGCTTCTCTTCGGCGACGCGCGCTTCCTCGGCCAGGCGGCGAGCCTCGGCGATGCGGGCTTGTTCGGCCTTGCGCTCCGCCTCGCTGATCGCCTTGGCTTGTAATTCAGTCTCAAGCTGCGCCAGACGTATCTCATCGGCCTCACGGCGAGCCTCGGCGAGGCGTGCCTCTTCGGCCTTGCGCTCGGCCTCGATGATCGCCTCAGCCTCCAATTCCGCCTCAAGCTGCGCCAGAACAATCTCTTCGGCGGCACGGGCTTCCTCGGCTACACGGCGCTCATTCTCGAGCCTCCTTTGCTCGACCTCGGCGGCCATCTGACGCTGACGCTGGAGTTCGACGACGTTCTTGGCGCTGATCGAGGAGTCCAGGGCGGCCAGGCGTAATTTCTCGAGAGCGCGGGCCTGGGCTTCCTCAACCTGACGCTGGCGTTCGGCGGCTTCGGCGACCTGGTTCTCGATGTCGGCCTTGCGCTCTTCGGCCTTGCGGCTTTCGCTCTGTGCTAATTTCTTGTCTTCATTCAACTTTTTCTTCAAGTTGAAGATCTTGTCCACAAGCGATTTCTGGGCTACGTCGAATTCATTATCCTTGGGGCGCGTGAGGGCCAGGCTGGGTTTCTTGAGGAGTTTCTTGTATTGGCCGAACACATAGGGAAAGGTCGGATCGCCTTCGGACATCTTAATGGAACGAAGGAGTTTTCCGAGTTTCTTGGCGTTGCCCGACATGTCGAGCAGTCGGTCGGCCATGTCGATCAGGATCCCGGCCGCTTCACTGGTAAGGCGCGCCGTTCCGTCGGATTCGATTTTCCACTGATTGCCGTCGGTCAACACCTTGGTGACCAGGAACTGGGGTACGTCGGGAGCCAGCGCCGCCGCCTGCGAGGCGTACATGAAGGCTTTGTCCCGCTGGTTTGGCTGGCCGACGAACAGGGCGAGCGCCAGTGCATTCTTCAGATCGGCCAATTCGGGGTCGGCCGCGACCAGGTGGGTCAAGGGTTTGATCGCCTGGGCCGATTTGCGGAACACCATGTTGGTGTAGGCTTCGAGGTACATGGGCTGGGCGATCGGCGGCGCTTTCTTCGCGGCCAAGGCGGTTTGGCCGACCAAGCCCGCCGCGATAACCACGACGAGCGAGAGCAGGCCGCGGCGCAGCCATCGGCTGCTTCTTGTCAATCCCATGCCGGCGAACACCGATGGCGTCTGGCGCTGTTTCCCCTCGGTGAACGATGTCTCATTTCGGATTTTCTGTCCTAGCTATGGAATCTCTCCACTTATTCGCCTGCATCGAGGTTAGCTCTCACATTCCGGGCCGGACCTTAGTCTCCTTGAAGAAACAAAACGCATGGAATTCAACCCAATCCCAGAACGCCGAACCCTAAATCAGATCGGAAGAGCACACGTC
>ERZ813253.834-NODE-834-length-10076-cov-3.773545_pt1 | contig 10076 bp, 8 predicted proteins | sample MGYA00520893_ERZ813253 | MGnify/ENA primary metagenome ERZ813253 (study PRJEB31669, sample SAMD00080414) | marine metagenome | biome: oceanic hadal pelagic zone biome; feature: marine hadalpelagic zone; material: sea water | place: Pacific Ocean:Izu-Bonin Trench...
TGCGCCTCGAGTTGGCGAACCACCGCTTCGAGGTTGTTCGGTGCGCCCTTGGCAGCCGAACGGAATGCTGACAGCGCGCCGCGCAGTTTACCCAGTTCCAGCAGGACACGTCCGCGCTGCACTTCGTCGCCGGCGCGCCCGGAGCCTCGCAGCGCTCGCGCTTCGTCGCGCATATCCGCCTTGAGGAGTTGCTGCGCCAGCATTCGGCGTTCACCCTTCAGCCTCCCCGAGGCGGCCAGACTCAGCTTCCACTTCTGGCGCAGTTCGTAGATCGAGGCGAGGTCGCGCAGTGCGTCCACGAGCGTGTGTTGCAGTTGCAGGTCCCGTCCCTTCCTGGCAAGCAGCATCTCGCTCAGTTCCTGTGCCATCACCTCGGCGATCTCCAGTCGCCCATCGCCGACGTAGCGGCGATACTGCTCGACCACCTTGACCGGGTCCTCCATGCCGAACAGCGCGCCCCCTCCAGAGGCCCCAGACCATCCGGGTGGGGATTACCGCTCCGGTGTATTGGAAGAGGACGCGGCGTCATTTCTTCTTGCGCTTGATGGCGCGCCGTGCGCCTTTCTTCCCACGCTTCTGGGGCTTCTTCTTGCGCGCGGGCTCATCTTCGTCGTCCTCGTCGCCCCAGTCATCCTCGTCGTCTCCCTCGTCTCCCTCGTCGTCATCCTCGTCTTCGATATCTTTCTTCTTGGACTTCTTCGACTTCTTCTTGCGCCGCTTAGTCTGCGTGGTCTCTTGGGCGAACGGGTCCACCTCCTCCTCATCCTCGAGCGCCTTGCTGGCGTCGAGGTCTCGCTCGGGCGCGTGGTCGAGGTCACCACGCAGGTCGGCCACTCCACCTACCTCGTCTCCGCTGCCCATGAACTCCATCATCCAATCGTCCTCCTCACCGAACTCTCCCTCCTCGTCCCCGCGGGCCTTACGCCGCGGGTCCTGGCTGGCGAGCACGCCCATCATGAGGGCGAACAACAGCATGAGAACGTTGAACGCGGCGAGCATGATGATGATGATGTACGGGGGGTCCTGGAGTGTGGGTATCGGATCCTCCTCTTCCCCAACTCCCGCAATCGGGTCATCACCGCTGGCGCAGATGGTGAACCCGCTCATGTTCTCATAGCAGTGGTCGACGTAGAAGATCGTCTGCGCGACGCGCTCGTTGCCGGCGAGGTCGACCGCCTTGACCTCCAGTCGGTGGAACCCGGCCTTGCGGAAGGTGGCAGAGGGTTCGCGCATGTCGAACACGAGGGTGTTCGGGTCGGCGTCCCCAGGAGTGACATCCGTCACCAACTCCCATTCGAACGCGTTCTCGTAGCCGAAATCCTTCACTTCGATGAAGCGGAACGTCACCTCGAGCAGACCGACATCATCACTGACCACCCCATGCACGCGGACGTTGTCTCCGTAGAGGTACCTGCTCTCCGCCGAGGGAGAGAACAGGTCGATGGTCGGGCGCTTGGCATCGATGACCCAGTCGGACTTCACAATGGTGTTCGAGTTACCGACCGTGTCGATCAGCGTGACCGAGACGACCATGTTGGTGGTGTCGATTCCTGAGACGATGGAGAAGTCCCAGTAGTAGCGCGAGGTGGAGCCGAGCAGCGATTGGGCGCGGATGAGTTCCCCTGCTGGAGTGAACGTGATGCCTATGCCGAGGTTGGGGTCGTAATCAGCGGTGGTGACCACGATGATCGGGTGCTCTTGGACCGGCTCGCTGACATCGATCGTCAGTCGGTGGTCCGCGACCTGCAGAGAGCCGCCAAGGAATCCATTGATGGCGATTTCAGCTTGCGGCGCGGTCGTGTCCTCATGTATCAGCCAGACGTTTGAGCGGTTGGTGAGCGATAGGCGTTCGTTCCCCCAACTGTCGGTGACGGTCAGCGCGTACCACGACCAGCGGTCCAGCCCTTCGGAGAGGTAGACCTCGAGCACCGAGGTCACGTCGATGTCCGGGGGTGTGTAGTCTGCGATGAGCAGTTCCCAGTCCGGGTCATCAGTGATGTTGCCCGACTCATTGTTTGCGAACGGGTTGCCCAGATGTCGGTAGATGTCGTATGATTCACCCGATTCGAGTGAGTTCATCCAACTGATGAGCACGCTCTGCTGGGCACCTTGGAGTTGTGGTTGCGCCAGCTGCGCGGGAGTCGGGGCCTGCGTGTCCTCGAACACAGAAAGTTCGATGCAACTCTGCACGAAATCGGTGCTCTCGAAGGTGGCGTTCAGGTGGTTGTAACGCGCTTCGGAGGTGACACAGTAGAACGCCTCGCGTTGCACATCTGGGGGGGTGTCGACGATCGCCTGCTGCACGCCGTCGGGCACGGTGGCCACCAGCATCGCCACATCTGGGTTGGACAGGTTGCTGCTCGCACTCAACTTCGTTTTCGAATACCAGACGTGATAGGTCTCTCCTTCCGCACCCACCTGGTCTATCCACGTCACTCTCGTCTTACCTCCTCCGAGGTATTCCGCTTGCACGTTGGTGGGCTCAGCCACCCAGTAGGTGAACGCGTCCTCGAGCACCGGGCCGCCGATGACTTGGGACGTGATGGAGTCGTTGTGGTTGCCACGGCCGTCAGACAGCGTGACGGCGTAGTATGCGTAGCCGAGCGTGCCTCTCTCGACCTCGTAGACGTAGGAGCCCACCCCCGGGCCCACGGCGGCGATGTGCTCGACATACGGATCCGTGGTGTTGTTGAACATGCTGCCTGAGCGCCAGACATGGTAGGTGCCGTCTGTCTCCGCGAACAGATCATTCCACGTGATGGTGGTGTTCCCGGTCCCTCCCACCGGCTCGTCCTGGAAATCCGCAGTGACTCCTCCGGTCAGCAGTCCGGGAGCGACGTTGTCCTCCCACACAGGCCACTCTGGATCGAGCGTGTTCGAGCCGAGGAATCGTGTGTCTTCGTAGCCCCCGAGACCGTATGTGACCGAGTAGTAGGTCAACTGGTCGGTGCCGGGCGGGACGGTGAAGGTGAACGAGTTGTTTCCTGCACCGAGCATACCGATCAGTTCCCTGTCACCACCCATCCCCAACGAGACCCAGGATGAGCGGTTGGCAGGGTCTGTGTGCCGGTAGACGTTGATATGGTAAGCGAACGGTCCTACTTCAGGGAGGGTTCCCGGCGAGAGTTCGTTGAGGTTGATCCATTGAATCAACGTCCTGCTGCTCGTCGGGTCGAATGAGGCGTTGACGTTGAAGGGCGCGGTGATGCTGTGCGTGAACTCGTACAGGGGTTCATCGATCATGCTGGCGTATGGGAGCATCAGCGCGCTGATCGTGCCGTTGGGCAGGATGGTGCTGATGCCGTAGTAGAACGAACCGTTGATTCCCGGTCCGAGCGGGAACTGTACCGAGTGCCCCAACATGGAGCATGCGCTCAGAGGGGCTGGGGGGGAGAGGCAGACAGAGATGTTGGCGAACGGGAGCACCGTGTTGTTGAGGACCATCGACTCGTTCAGTCGGACCGTACTGCGGTAGACCAGGTAACGTGAGTTGGTCATGTTTGTCCATATTGTGCCGTCGTTGGTGTCGTAGTTGCGCCAGATCACCGTGGTCGTCTCGCTGGCTCCATCGAAGATCGCGATGATGTCCTGTGCCTGTAGCAAGTCTGCCGGTCCTTCGTCCGCCAAGGCAGGACCGACCATGGGCCCGGCCAGCATGCAAATCAACAGAATGGACAGCAGAACAGAGTTAGACTTGGCAGTGCGCACGCTCAACCCCCGTCGGTCGTGTGCCTCTGTTGTTGTTATGAGGCTGACGCCGCAGCGATGTTATCTGAGTCGAATATGGGAACCAATCCCCTGTTTCGGACAATCAACCTTCGGATTCGCCTCCAACGGAGGCGCTGAGCCGCGCGAGCAGGCCCTTGCGCGAGGCGAGGAAACGGACTAGGAAGGTGTACACTCCACCAGCAGCGGAAATCAGCAATGCTGCGGAAAGGGGGTTGATGGCGAGTGTTCCCGTGGGAAGGTCAATTGTGGCGAAGTCTCCCATCCCGCGGAACGACTGGATGGCGGCGACGACGGTCGCCAGCATGATGACGACCAGCCTGTCCGCCCTGCTGAAACCTCCGTAGTTCCGCCCGAGGCCCACCGACTGTGCCTGTGTTCCCATGTACGAGCCCATCAGTGTGAGCAGGGCGGCGGAATAGCCGAGCCACGCAGCATCACCGAGCCAAGCGCTGCTGAGGCCGATGGCCACGAGCAGGATGATGTCGACGAGACGATCGATCGTGTGGTCCAGAAAGTCACCGTAATCCGAAGCCTTCCCGTAAGTACGGGCGATCTGCCCGTCGAGTGCGTCGAACAGCGAGGCGAGCATCATCAGCCCGATCGCGCCCAGCAGCATCCAGCCACCTTGCGAGTCCCTGCCGGCGTTGGTGTAGAGCCAGGCTGCTCCCAAGGCGAGCACCAGAGTGCTCCACGTCAGGTGGTTGGGATTGACGAATCCTAGTTTCGATACCAACGGGTCGAGCACTTTCGTGAACTGGGCGCGCAATTTCTCGACAGCCATTCCCTCACCCCTCAACCGTGCAGACGTTCTATCCAGTCTATGCTCTGCTCAGGGCGTTCAGGCTTGAATCCATTGCCGGCCCATTCCAGCAATGCGCTGAATGACGTCTCGGGACTCACCTCTGACGAATCGAGTTCCAGCACCGGTGTGTCCGCCCACTCCTCCCAGTCATTCCACGGTCCGCCGAGCAGCTCCCACTCTGAGTTCTCCGTCACCTTCTGCTCCGGCCACCCACGAGCCTCGTTGCGGGCTGCGAGCAACGAGGGTTCGCACCTGATGATGACGATCGCATCGACAGCCAGCAGGTGTGAGAGATGACCGTCCACCAAGGTAGCGCGGCTGGGAGCGTCGTTCCAGTCGGTCGCCAGCTGCTCTCTCAGCAGTTCGACATCGATGGGTGCGGCCCCATCCTCAGGGTCCGCGGCACCCAGCGCGCCGGCGGCGTCAGCAAGTTCCTTCACCGTCTGCACCGCGATCTCCTCGCCCTGCTCTTGAAGGTGGATGCGGCCCACCTCGCACATGCTCGTCTTACCACATCCTGGCGTGCCGGTGATTGCGATGCGCAGCGCTGGCAGGGGGGTCATCGGAGCCGGTGTGGAGCCGCCGGACATCAACTTGCGCACCGACTGAATGGTTATACCGAACGACCTCGATCATCCAATCAGCGGGGGAGTGACATGAACAGAGGAGATACAGCCACGGCAATCGTGCTGATCGTGGCGGAGCCAGGGGCGGAGAGCGACGTCTACCATCAACTGAAACTGATTCCGGAGGTCGTCGAGGCGATGCTGCTGTTCGGTGAGTACGACCTCTACGCCAAGTTGGTATGCGACGATTTCGGGATGCTCGGCAGTGTGGTCATCACTCAGATTCGGGCCATCGAGGGAGTGGATTCGACCAAGACGCTGACCGCCGCTCCCATGAACTGACCACGAACTGCAACCCTGTCATTGCCTACTGCCTCCACCATGGCCAGCCGTTCACTGTTTCTTGGCCGCCGATGCATTCACTTAGTGTCCGAAGCGAGCCGCAGGCATGGTCGAGCCGGTCGAGGACGGCGAGGCGATTCGCTGGGCTGGCGTGCTGACGGCCATCGACCCGCGCGAGTCGAAGATTAACTGGCTGCTGTTGGCGATACCCGTCTCCATCTGGCTAGCGCTGGTGGAGCACAACCAGCCGCTGGCCTTCATCGCCTCGATGGTGGCGATAATGCCGCTCGCCTACCTGATGGGACGGGCGACCGAGGAGTTCGCGCTCAGGACCAGCGAGTCGGTCGGCGGCCTGCTCAACGCCACGTTCGGAAACGCCGCCGAACTGATCATCTGCGTGCTGGCCATCGTCGCCGCTGCCACAGCACTTTCCAGCGGTGACCCTGAGTCCGCGGCCACGCTCGTGCATGTGGTGCAGGCGTCGTTGATCGGCTCCATCCTCAGCAACCTGCTGCTGGTGCTCGGACTGTCGTTCGTGTGGGGTGGCATCCATCACAAGGAGCAGAAGTTCAATCCCGGACAGGTCGGTGCCAACGGCTCATTACTGCTGCTGGCCGTGATCGCGCTCATCCTGCCGACCGCATACCACATGACCGGGAGTGGCGATGCCGATGTCCTCAGCGCCAACGTCCTGAAGCTCTCTCACGCCACTGCCGTGGTGCTGCTGCTGCTCTACGGACTGTTCATGATCTTCCAACTGCGCACACACACCGACCTGTTCGTCACCGATGGGACGCATGAGCACGAGGAGCCGACGCTGCGCAAGCGGGAGGCGCTGCTGCTGCTGGTGGGGGCGACCGCGCTGATCGCCTTGATGGCCGAGATTCTGGTGTATTCCATCGAGTCTGCGGGAGAGGAGTGGGGTATGCCCACGGTGTTCATCGGCGTCATCCTGCTGCCGCTGTTCGGTAACGCCGCCGAGCACTTCACCGCGGTGGTGGTGGCTGGCAAGGACAAGATGGACCTCTCGTTCGCCATCGCCGTCGGCTCGAGCACGCAGATAGCCCTCTTCGTGGCGCCGCTGATGGTGCTGTTCGCGTGGGTGATGGGCGTGTCGCTCTCCTTCGAGTTCGGGCTGCTGGAGACGATCGCCACCTTCCTCGCGGTGCTGATAACCAACGCCATCGCTGCCGACGGCAAATCAAACTGGCTCGAAGGGACGATGCTGCTGGTCACCTACGCGCTGCTCGCCATGACATTCTCGCTCGGATGAGTACGAAGTCGTCACAGGCTCTCAAGGGTCGCAGATGTGCAGTGTGCGGGTGCGGTCAGCGGGTTGCAGCGCACCGGGCCGTCCGGAATCCAGATTGCGTAGCCGACCTCGTCGTCGTTGCCCGGGAAATCGGTCGAGAGCATGTGCGCGCCCGTGGCCAGCGCCAAGTCGAACCGAGAGTAATTGCCCTGCTGCGCCTCGGTGGTGTCGGAATCCGGCCGCGTACGCACGATGAAGCCCGCCTCGACAGCTGACCGCAGCACGTCCCCCTTCGACTCTGGGTCGGTCCATGAGATGAGCGCCGCCTCCGGAGCATCTTCTTCGACCACCACGAACATCGTGGCATTCTCCAGTCCAGGATTGTTCTGCACGTAGGCGTCACGAATCTCCGACTTGTCGAGCAGTGCGAACGCCGCCTTCCCGCGCACATCGTCAAGTATCGGCCATCCCCGCTCCATCACCGCAGCGCGCAACGTCGTGGAGTTGCCGCGCACGTCGTCGGGTTGCACCCGACGCTCGCGCGGCCAGACCGAGTCGATGTCCGCCTCGATTCGCTCGAGAATGTCCACACCGGAGACCACCAATTCGTGGTCCTTCGGCTCGACCATCACCCACAGCGGAACGTGAGCGGGGTTGGCGTCTGACCAGTTCTTCAGGTCGGCGAGGCAATCGCTGAACGCAGCGCAGGTGGAGCGTGAGTCGTAGGGGTTGTGGTACACCCGGAGTCCGAATCCGGGGATGAACCAGACATCGATCTCGAACTGCCGGACTTGGAAGTCCTGCGCCTGAGTGGCCAGCGGAGCGTGGGAGTAGTTGTACTGCGCGATCAGATCGCCCCCCAATGGTTTCAGGTGGTATGAGTTGTGTGTTCCCTTCACCTGGATGTGATTCATCCGCAGCGGTTCCAACACCTCCTGCTGCTCCTCCACGTCACCGGTGGAGAACAGACAGCCTGAGAGCGACGTGGCCAGCAGCAACGTGAGCACCAGCAGCACAGCCGGCGGTGCGCTCGGTGCATCGACGGTGTGAGTCCACATCATCCGAGCATCCCTCTCAGGATTCCGCCTTCCAGGCTCCCGTCCACCATCCCCAGGCGAGGTAGCCGTAGAGCAGGCTCACCATGTGCGCCGACGAAGTGAACGGGCTGCTGCCGCTCTGGGTGCTGTTCCAGACTTCGAAGATGATCGCCAGCAGAGGTACGATGGCCCGGCTCTTGCTCTGGTGCGTCGACGCCCCGATGATGCCGAAGAAACCCGCCGAGCCACCCATCCAGTTACGCCCCATCCCCAGCTCGATCAGATTGCTGTCCGGCCACAGCACCTCCCCCAGATTCATCACCAAGGCGACGAGGATGCCAGCGAGTGCGATCGTGGAGAAGAACAGCAGGATGGTCTTGATGCTCCCGGTGCGCACCTCGAATGACTGCACGAAAATCATGAAGCCCATGGTCACGAACAGGATGTGCTCCCGGCTGTTGTGGAACCATGGCGCGACGATGATGCCGACGAGGAATTTCAGCGGGTCGCTGAAGACCTCCTCGGGCCACAGTCCACCGACGCACTTCAGGCGTGCACCGAGGTCGATGCATTCGTGTTCCGGCCCCAGTCCCCAGCCGAACCAGATCGCCCAGATCACCGCGAGATAGAGGAAGCTGAACTTACGTGACAGGAACAGTTCGAGCGGCCGTAGAGGCCGTCCGTCGAGGGCGCACCACGGCCGTGTCCAGGGCAGCACGGGGAGGCTCTGTTTCTTCAATCGCCTCACTCCTGCGGCGGGTCGATTCCATCGTAGTAGTCGGCGACCGCATCCTCGAGATTCACGGCGATGTCGGCCTCATCGAGCACGAGTGTCTCGCCATCGAGTCTGAGCGCTTGTCCAGCCACCCACAGGTCGCTGCACTGCGCCGTCGAGTAGATCAGGTTCGCCAGGATCCTGCGCTCACCGATTCCTCGTGGGCGCATGCGTATGTCGTCGAGGTCCCAGGCGGCCCAGTCGATTGAGCCCTTGGTGGCCAGCCGCCATGTCTCCCGCTGGTCGAGGATGGTCGAATCCCAGTGGTCGTGGCGCTGCACGAGGCTGGCGAGTTTCGCTTCAAGGCGCATGTCCAGTCCGTTGTTCGAGGCCGCTCCGTCGGTGCCCAGCCGGACATCGACCCCCGCTTCCACCATCGCCGGGTAGGAGAGCGTGCCCCCGCAGGCGAGTTTCATGTTCGATGAGGGACAGTGCACCGCGTGCGCGCCGTGACCGGCGAGGATGCGCATCTCGGCCTTTGTGACCCAACCGCAGTGTGCGCAGATGGTGCCCTCGGTGAACCAGTCGAGGGAGTCGAGGTATTCGATGGGATACATACCGTGCTCGGCGTGGCAGTCGGCGACCTCCTTGCGCGTCTCGGATGTGTGGATGTGCAGGCGGCATCCATGCTGGCGTGAGAGCTCACTCGCCTTGAGCAGAGTCTCCTCGCTGCAGGTGTAGACGGCGTGCGTGCCGATTCCGTATTCCACCCGCTCACTGGGAAACCCCTCCCGAAGCAGGTTGTCCATCTTCGACAGGGCCTCTGAGCCCCCCGCCGGGTAGGATGGCGACGGAAAATCGGTGATGGGACCGCAGGCGAGACCCCGCAGGCCGCAATCCTCGAGCACGTTGGCGACGACGTCCGGGTGGTAGTACTGGTCGGCGGCGAAGCTGGTGCCGGTGGCGATCATCTCGGCGCACGCCGCCTGTGTGCCGATGTCCACCAGTTCTGCTGTCAGCCGCTTCCCGGTGGGGCAGGTGTTCGCCTCCAGCCAGCGCTCGAGCGGAAGTCCCTCGCCCATCGAGCGGTTGAGCACCATCGCCAGATGGGTGTGCCAGTTCTGGAACGAGCGGGTGAGCACTTTCTCGCCACCGTCGAGGGTGAGTTCGACATCCTCGTCGCCGCGGCTGTGCGACCAGGAACCGTCCGCATCGAGGATGAAGTCGCCGCGGTGCAGCACGGCGTCATCGTCGATCAGCCGCGTGGTCGTGTAGCGCACTCGCCCGCTGCCGTCGTCAGCCATCGGCTTCGCCTCCAGCCTGCTCACGGCGGGGGTCGTGGCATGAGCATTGTCACGCCGATGATGCTGCGCATCACGGTCGAATCGCCGCCTAATTGCCCTTTGGCATGAACGGAATCAGGATGCTCGCCAATCCAGAGAGGTTGCGTGTCTGGATCCAGATGGTGCCTTGTCCACTGAAATTCATCACGAGGCCTTCGCCACCGAACATGAACGACTTCATCCCGCCGACCTTGCCGATCTGGTACTGCAGCGTGTCCTCGAAAGCGACGACGTGACCGGTGTCCACGGTGACCGTCTGGCCCTGTTGGACGGGTATCGCCTTGATCGCG
>ERZ813253.835-NODE-835-length-10073-cov-4.265936_pt1 | contig 10073 bp, 10 predicted proteins | sample MGYA00520893_ERZ813253 | MGnify/ENA primary metagenome ERZ813253 (study PRJEB31669, sample SAMD00080414) | marine metagenome | biome: oceanic hadal pelagic zone biome; feature: marine hadalpelagic zone; material: sea water | place: Pacific Ocean:Izu-Bonin Trench...
AGATTATGTTGATGGAAAAGAGTAGTTAGATTTTTTAAAATTTATTGGCTACATTTAGGTTTTTAAATTTAATAGATGAAAAACGAATACGTAGATATAGACACATTAAAATTCTTACTATATAATGTGCATCATACAGAAGACTTATTAAGCAGAGAACGGTTTAGCGATTACGATAAGACATCTATCGATATTTTTATAGATTCGGTTAAAACTTTTTCCGATAATGCTTTGTTCCCATTTATAAAAGATATGGACGAAAAGCCATCGTATTTTAAAGATGGTAAAATTAATGTGCATCCTCAATTCGAAAATATACTAAAACCTGGTGGCGAAATGGGTTTGGTTGGTTTAGGTTTCGATTATGATGATGGAGGAATGCAATTACCATCTACTATTTTTCATGCTGCGTATTTTATTATGGAAGCTGCCAACAATCATGTTCCAGGTTATTTTGGTTTAACATCTGGTTCAGCCAATTTAATTCTTTCCTTTGGAAATCAAGAGCTTAAAGATACTTACGTACCAAATATGTTAGATTTAACTTGGGGAGGCACCATGTGTTTAACCGAGCCACAGGCAGGAAGTTCACTTTCTGACGTAGCAACCACAGCAATCTCTACTAATGAAGATTACCATTTAATTAAAGGACAAAAAATATTTATTTCGGCAGGAGATCATCAATTTTCAAGCAATTTTGTGCATCTAGTATTAGCAAGAATAGATGGAGCACCGTCTGGAATAAAAGGTGTTTCGTTGTTTGTAGTTCCTAAAAAACGACCAGATGAAAATGGAGATTTGGGTCATGTTTACGGTTACCAGTGGAGAAGTTGGCCAGCCCCAAATGGAAAGCATATTGACCAAATTACTCAAGTAGTAGAGGCTTTAAAAAATAATCCGGACAGTAGAAGAATAATTGTAAGCGCATGGAATGTTGGTGAAATTGAACAAATGGCCTTACCGCCTTGTCATGCGTTTTTTCAGTTTTATGTAGCAGATGGCAAGCTCTCTTGTCAACTCTATCAAAGAAGTGCCGACATCTTTTTGGGTGTTCCTTTCAACATTGCATCATACGCACTACTTACTATGATGATGGCGCAAGTTTGTGATTTGGAGGTTGGTGATTTCGTTCATACTCTTGGTGATGCTCATATTTACACCAATCATTTTGAACAAACAGAATTACAATTAAGTAGAGATTGCAAAAAATTACCAACTATGAAAATCAACCCAGAAGTAAAAAGTATTTTTGATTTCACTATTAATGATTTTGAATTAGTAAATTACGAACCTCATCCTCATATAAAAGGAAAAGTAGCAGTATAATGGCAAAAATTGTTGTTTTAGGTGCTGGTTTAGTTGGTGGCGTAATGGCTGTTGACTTGGCCAAACAACATGATGTAACTTCTGTTGATATTTCACAGAACAACTTAGATAAGTTATCAGGAATCAACACCATTTGTGCTGATGTTTCAGATAAAAATACTTTACAGGATTTGATAAAAGATTTTGATTTAGTAGTGGGTGCAGTACCTGGTTTTATGGGTTATCAAATGATGAAAGATGTAATTGAAGCTGGAAAAAATATTGTAGATATTTCTTTTTATCCGGAAGACTCTTTCGGTTTAGATGAACTAGCCAAAGAAAAAAAAGTGGTTGCAGTAATGGATTGTGGAGTGGCTCCTGGAATGGGAAATATCATTTTAGGGCATCATAACAACACAATGGAAGTTACAGATTACGAATGTTTGGTTGGCGGGTTACCAGAAAAAAGGGAATGGCCCTACGAGTATCAAGCTGTATTTTCACCTATTGATGTGATTGAAGAATATGTGCGTCCGGCTCGTTTAGTAAAGGGAGGTAAGATGATTACCAAAGAGGCCTTGTCGGATACCGAAATTATAGATTTTGAAGAAATTGGTCCTTTGGAAAGTTGGAATTCAGATGGACTCAGAACTTTGATTTACACTATGCCACACATTCCGAATATGATAGAAAAAACATTGCGTTATCCTGGCTGTGTGGAATATCTGAAAGTGCTCAGAGAAAGTGGATTCTTTTCCTATGATAAGATTGAAGTAGATGGTAAAATGATTCGCCCAATTGATGTAACTGCCAAATTACTTTTTCCAATTTGGGAAATGAAGGAAGGAGATAAAGATTTTACTATAATGCGCATCATTATAAAGGGGACAGAAAACGGAAATGAAGTTACCTACCAGTATAATTTATTAGATAGATACAAAGATGACACTATTTCTATGGCGCGCACTACAGGATTTACTTGCACGGCAGTAGCAAATTTGGTGGTAAATGGAGATTATAAAAGAATTGGGATTTCTCCACCGGAATATTTGGAAGAACAGCTTACTTTTGTAAAGAATTACTTAGAAGAAAGAAATGTTTTTTATAAAATAGTTAAACGATAAATGAAAGTTTCAATAATAGTAGCAGTATCAGAAAATGGCGTGATTGGAAAAGACAAGGACCTCATTTGGCACCTGCCAAATGATATGCGGTTTTTCAAGGAAACCACTATGGGGCACCATGTAATTATGGGTAGGAAAAACTTTGAATCTATTCCTCATAAATACCGCCCACTCCCAAATAGAACAAATGTTGTTATTACAAGGCAAACCGACTATAAGGCAGAAGGATGTGTAGTTGTAAACTCTATTGAAGCGGCTTTGGAAATTGCCAAAAATAATGGAGAGGATGAACCCTTCATTATTGGTGGGGGACAAATTTACAAGCTAGCACTTGAAGAAAATTTAATTGACACCATTTATCTAACAAAAGTGCATCACACATTTGAAGGTGACACTTTTTTTCCTGAACTCAATTCCGATTGGAAAGAGATAAATAAAGTAGAACATAAAGCAGATGAAAACCACAGTTACGATTATGATTTTATCACTTTTGAGAAAATTAACTAAATTTACAAAAAATTTAACATGAAGAAGGCCATTTTATCGCTTAGTATTTTAGCAATTTTATTTCATAGTTGCGAGAAAGAAATCCTAAACACTAGCACGCAAGCATCACAAGATCATTTGTTTGCAGAAAATATATTTAACGATATCAATAGAGTAGTTGAAGATGGATTTAATGATAATGGCCTTAGCAAATCCTCTTGTGCAGATTATACATCAATAGCATCCGATTCCTCAGATTCCGATACTTTAATTATTGACTTTGGAGATATAGATTGCCTAGATGAATATGGTAAACTCAGAAGGGGTAAAATAATCGTTATTTATACAGCCCCCTATCAAGATTCTCTAGCTCAAATTACTACTACATTTGACCACTATTATGTGAATAGTACAAATTGGGTGCAAGGAAATAGCACTATTACTAACCTAGGAAGAAATGTTGATGGAGACATGGTTTTTGATATAGCTGTGGATGCAAATATAACAACCGAAATAGGAAGAATTGATTGGATTTCAAACAGAACAAGAATCTGGACAGATGGTAGAAGTACCACTCAAAATCCTTATGATGATATTTATAAAGTAGTTGGTACTGCATCAGGAAACGGACGAAACGGTAGAGATTTTACTGTGGAAATTAAAGATACTTTAGAAGTGAATTTGGGCTGCTTGAAACCGACAGTTACTTACAATAAAAGATGTGCCATTGTTAGTGGAAAAGTAGAAATTACTCCTGATGGATACACTACAAGAGAGATAAATTATGGAATGGGTGGCTGCAATTGTGATTTTTCAGTAACAATAGATGGAGAAACCTATTATATAGTAGTTCCTTAAGCGGCTTTTAATTTTTTTATCGACACTTTCTTTAGCTTTTCTTGTGCATAAGCTAAGCTTATATTAAAAAGTTCTGATTTTATATCTTGAGAAGGAATTTCAAACATAGCATCTAACATTATAGCTTCACAAATAGAGCGTAATCCCCTTGCTCCCAATTTATATTCTATTGCTTTATCCACAATCAAATCAAGGGCTTTATCATCAAAAGATAATGTGATTCCATCCATTTCAAACAGCTTTTGGTATTGTTTGATAATGGCATTTTTTGGCTCGGTGAGTATGGCTCTTAATACTTTTTTATCTAGTGGTTTCAAAAAGGTAAGAATCGGCATTCTGCCAATAAGTTCTGGAATAAGTCCGAAACTTTTCAAATCTTGTGGAGCAACATATTGTAGTATGTCTTTTTTATCAATACCCTCCTCAGAAGATTTTTTGTAGCCAATGGATTGCGTATTTAATCTACTACCTATTTTTCTTTCAATCCCATCAAAAGCCCCCCCACAAATAAATAAAATATTGGCAGTATCCACTGCAATCATTTTTTGTTCAGGATGTTTTCTTCCTCCTTGTGGTGGCACATTCACAATAGATCCCTCCAGTAATTTTAACATGGCTTGTTGCACCCCTTCTCCACTCACATCACGAGTAATGGAAGGGTTATCGCTTTTACGAGCAATTTTATCAATCTCATCAATAAAAACAATCCCTCTTTCAGTAGCTTTTACATCATAATCCGCTACTTGCAAAAGCCGAGACAAAATACTTTCTACATCTTCTCCAACATAACCAGCTTCAGTAAGCACAGTAGCATCCGCAATACAAAAAGGGATATTTAGCGTCTTGGCAATGGTGCGAGCCAAAAGCGTTTTACCAGTCCCTGTTTCCCCCACCATAATGATATTTGACTTTTCAATTTCAACCTCATCATCTTTCTTTTTTGGTTGCATCAATCTTTTGTAATGATTATACACGGCAACCGCCAATACTTTTTTAGCATCATCTTGTCCAATCACATGTTTATCCAAATGATTTTTTATCTCTTGTGGTTTTAATAATTTAAAATGTTCAGAAAGTTCTGAGGAATCTTTACCGGCTTTTTCGGCATCAACAATGCCTATTGCTTGGTCAATACAAGAATCGCAAATATGTGCGTTTATTCCAGCAATAAGCACATTGGTATCCTGCTTATCTTTTCCGCAAAAAGAACATTTTATAACTTCTTTATCCGGCATCTTTATTTATTTTTAATTAGAACCTCATCAATCATCCCGTAATCCAACGCCTCTTGAGATGTCATCCAATAATCTCTATCGCCATCTTTCCATACCTGTTTGTACGCCTTTCCTGAATGATGAGAAATGATTTCATATAGTTCTTTTTTCAATTTCTGAATTTCCTTAGCAGTAATTTCAATATCGGATGCTTGCCCGCTTACCCCACCCATTGGCTGGTGAATCATTATCCTGGAATGTTTTAGAGCTGTTCGTTTTCCTTTTGCTCCCGAACACAACAGCACGGCACCCATGGAGGCAGCCATTCCTGTACAAATGGTAGAGATTTCACAATTTATATATTGCATGGTATCGTAAATACCGAGTCCAGCATATACGCTTCCGCCTGGTGTGTTTAAGTAAATCAGAATGTCTTTATCAGAGTCAAGAGAATCTAAATACAACAATTGTGCTTGAATAACATTAGCGACATAGTCGTTAATCGGCACTCCCAAAAAGATGATTCTGTCCATCATTAGCCGAGAAAAAACATCCATTGTAGCAATATTTAGTTGCCTTTCTTCAATAATAGTTGGCGAAATGTAATTGCCATAAGCTGAGGTGAATTGATCTAGGGAAATACTGCTTATCCCCCTGTGTTTTGTTGCATACTTTTTAAAATCTTTTCCGAAATCCATTTTTTAGTATTTAGATGTTAGTATTTAGATATTAGATAAAATCAATTTATTATCAACTTAGAAGATTATCAAATTGACTCCTACTTTTCTGATGCTAATTTAACAAAATCATCATAAGAAATGTCGTTATCTACAAGTTTGAAATTATCTTTATAAACAGTCAATGATTTTTGATCGTAAAGCTGATCCATTATTTTCTTTCTTTCTTCTTCTTTTTTTAGGATATTATCTGCAATTTCATTGAGTTTCTCATCATCTAAAACTGGCTGCCCGTATTGAATCATTTGCCCAGAAATAAGTGTTTTTGCATGCGCTAAAATCTCCTCTTGCTCAATTTTAATATCAAAATTTTCATTGATTTTATTCTCAATAAGCTGCCATTTTAAGCTTTTAGAGTACCTATCATATTCACTTTCAATTTGCTCCAAAGTAATCGGCTTCTCAGAGGTTTGCACCAACCATCTTTTTAAGAAATCATCTGGAATATCAAAATTGGTTTTTTCTAAAAGATAGGTAACTACATCATTTTTTAACATTCTATCGCTTTCGGCTACAAAACTTATTTCTGCCTCCTCTTTTATCTTATCACGGAACGCTTTTAGTGTTTTTACATTCCCTTCCCCATATACTTTATCAAAAAGTTCGGTATTAAGTTCTGCTGGGGTTAGTCTGTTTATACTTTTTATGGTAAACTGAAACTCTTCTGAGTTCAAATTATGAATTGCTTCATGTTTTACGTTCAACATAGCCCCCAAATCAGAATGGTTAGTGAATGCTTTATTCACATTTATTTTAAGGATGTCATCAGGTTTTAGACCAACAAATTGCTTTTTTATTTTTTTGTCTGCAATAAAATCCATGGATACAGTTGCTTCATTTTTTATCCCATTTTTCATCACCTCTCCATCCACATCTAGCTGCTCAATGTTACAAAATACCAAGTCGCCTTCTTCCGATATATCTATATTGCCCATTTTGCCATATCGCTTTGCAATATCATTGCAGTATTGGTTCAATAATGTTTCATCAGCCCTTATATTGTAATAATTCAGCTTGTCTTTTTTCGTGATTTTTACATCAAAATCAGGAGCCAAACCTATTTCAAATTCAAAATTAAAATCATTATCCTTCTCCCAATCAATTACTTTTTCATTTTTCTTTGGCATTGGACTTCCTAGTACGTTTACTTTGTTTTCGGAAATGTGCTTGTACATTTCGTCTTGCAGAATTTTATTTACTTCCTCTACAGTTACTGCTGTTTTGTATTTTTTATTAATGATGGACATTGGCGTTTTTCCTTTTCTGAATCCGGGCATTACGGCCGTCTTTCGATAATCCTTGAGAATTTTATCTACATTTTCTCTGTAATCTTTTTCCACTACCTCCACCGTTAAAGTAGCCATTAGGTCTTTGGTTTTACTTTGTGTAATTTTCATAAAGTTAATAATTTTAAAAAGGTTTGCAAAAATACATATTTTATCTGATTGATAAAATCAAAATTAATAAGAAAAAAATAGAACTTTTTACAGGATAAAATCTGATCTACGTAGGGAAAGAAAATTTAAAAGTAATTTTATATAGATTCTTGAAAACACAAATTTACATCTCATCATAATCAACAACAATATTTTCAGTAATAGGGTGCGATTGGCAAGTTAAAATATATCCTTGCGCTACTTCATCATCCGATAATGAAAAATTCTTATCCATAATTGCTTTACCCTCCATTACTTTTGCTTTGCAAGTGCAACATACTGCCCCTTTGCAGGAAAAAGGAACATCAGCACCAGCATCCATTGCAGCATCTAAAATACTTTGTCCGTTTGATGAAAGTTGAAACTCAAAATCATCCCCATCAATACTTACCAAAACATTGGCAGTGATGTCTTTTATTTGCTTTGTTGTTTCTTCCTCTTTTTTGGCAGTGGTAAATCGCTCAAAATGAATGTTGTTTTGCGCAACTTGATTTAATAATAACAACTCATTAGTTTGATCAATCAAATCGCCAGGACCGCAAAGAAAATAAGCATCTGCTGATTTCAAATCTGGAAAAGTATGGAGTAATTGTTGAATATTATTTTTATCTAATCTTCCGTTAATTGTATTTAGCATTTTCTCTTGTGAAAAAGCCCAATGGATTTTAAATCTATCTGGATTTACCTCTTGAAATGCTTTTAGTTCTTCAGCAAACATGCTTGAGTCCATAGTTTTATTACCATAAATAAGTGTAAAATTAGAATTGTCATTATTTAGCAAAATAGTTTTTATCATGGAAAAGATAGGCGTAATTCCGCTACCGGCACAAATACCAACAATGTGAGTTTTCTTAGTACTGTCCAATACGAAATTTCCTGTTGGCGGCATAACTTCTAAATTATCTCCCTCTTTTAACTCATTGCATAAAAAAGAGGACATTTTCCCAGTTTCCACTTTTTTTACGCCAACACTAATGCCTTCCTCAATACTGCTACAAATAGAATAAGCACGCCTAACCTGTTCACCATTAATTTGATGTTTTATAGTAATATATTGACCAGCTTTAAAGTTGAATTTTGATTCTAAGTCGGCTGGAATCTCAAATTTTAATTCGACAGCATTAGCAGTTAATGCACGGATTTTACTAACTTTAAGAGGGTAAAATGAATTCATTGATTAAAAAAATTTTCGCAAAAATATAATTTTAAGGATTAACAAAGGGAGTTTAGAAAAAATATCAATGCTATAACACATATTTTGAATAAATTTGCAACAATTATTTACAAAAATATGAACGACAAATTATTTCAAGAACGCATTGATGCCGAAAAGAAAATCGAACCAAAAGATTGGATGCCGGAAGATTACCGCAAGCATTTAATCCGCCAGATTTCTCAGCATGCACATTCAGAGGTCATTGGCATGCAACCAGAAGGAAATTGGATATCTAGAGCTCCATCACTTAGGGCGAAAATGATATTATTGGCCAAAGTACAAGATGAAGCTGGGCATGGTTTATACCTCTATTCAGCTTGTGAAACTTTAGGCATTAGCAGAGAAGAATTAGTAAAACAATTACATGATGGAAAAGCAAAATATTCTTCCATTTTTAATTATCCAACATTAAGTTGGGCTGATATGGGAGCAATTGGTTGGCTAGTGGATGGAGCTGCCATTGTGAATCAAGTTTCTCTGCAAAGAACTTCTTACGGACCTTATGCTAGAGGAATGGTAAAAATCTGTAAAGAAGAGAGTTTTCATCAGAGACAAGGTTATGAAATAATGGCTAAAATGGCAAAAGGAACTCCTGAACAAAAAGCCATGGCACAAGATGCTCTGAACCGTTTTTGGTGGCCTTCTATTATGATGTTCGGTCCACAAGATTCTGATTCCCCAAGAACAGGAAATGCTATGAAATGGAAAATTAAGCGACAGTTTAATGACGAATTAAGGCAAAAATTTATTGACCAAACTGTAGGACAAGCTGAAGTTATAGGACTTATAATTCCAGATAAAGATTTAAAATGGAATAAGCAGAGAGAACATTATGACTTTGGTGAAATGGATTGGGTTGAATTCTGGAGTGTAGTAAACGGAAATGGACCTTGCAACAAACAAAGACTGGATCATCATAAAAAAGCACATGATGAAGGAGAATGGGTGCGTAATGCTGCTAAAGCATACGCTAAAAAACAAGAATTAGTAGCAAATTAAATTATAGAATTATGGCTGAAAACGCAACAGTTTGGGAAGTATTTATTCAGAGTAAAAATGGCTTAGCCCACAAACATGCCGGAAATGTTCATGCTAGTGATAAAGTAATGGCATTGGAAAATGCAAGAGAACTATACACCAGAAGAAATGAAGGAAGTTGTATTTGGGTGGTAAAAGCAACTGATATTGTTTCCTCAGAATCGGAAGATAGTGAGGCATTTTTTGATCCATCAAACGATAAAATGTATCGTCATCCTACTTTTTATACCATGCCTGAAGGTTCAAAACATATATAAAAATGAGTAATTTATTTACTTATACTTTACGAATTGCCGATAGTTCCTTAATTTTAGGACAAAGAATGGCTCAGTGGTGCGCTAAAGGGCCAACCTTGGAAGAAGACATTGCGCTTTCTAACATTTCATTAGACATGTTCGGGCAAGCCAATGGATTTTATGAATATGCTGCCCAATTAGATGGCACAAAATCGGCAGATGATTTGGCTTTTCTCAGGAATGAAAGAGAGTTTTTTAACCATCAAATGGTTGAAATAGAAAATGGGCATTTTGGACATACCATCACCCGTAATTTTCTGCATGATACTTTCAACCTTTTGTTCTATACCAAACTTTCTGAAAGCAAAGATGAAACACTATCAGCATTGGCTACAAAATCCTTAAAAGAAGTGAAATATCATT
>ERZ813253.836-NODE-836-length-10071-cov-3.178198_pt1 | contig 10071 bp, 10 predicted proteins | sample MGYA00520893_ERZ813253 | MGnify/ENA primary metagenome ERZ813253 (study PRJEB31669, sample SAMD00080414) | marine metagenome | biome: oceanic hadal pelagic zone biome; feature: marine hadalpelagic zone; material: sea water | place: Pacific Ocean:Izu-Bonin Trench...
CATAGTCGTCCCGAAGAGCAATGCATAATGACATTGCGAACCTCCTTCGCCAGTCTTGAATCACATTCAGCTCAAAAAGGGAATCCCCCGAGAGTCATAATTTTGCGCCCTTGGTATAAAGCATTATGGTGACGGCTAAAATCAGGGTCGTCGGGGCGCCCGCCGTCGTCATCTCTTGTTTGAATGAAACCACATCTTTCCCTTGGCGCCGGCGAATGAAACACGCCCCGGTTATACCCGCCCGCCGGGTTTTGCACAGCAATTTGGCGACAAAATCACCCGCCATGGGCGGATTTCGCAAAATTGACGCTTGACCAACCGGCTCATGAGACTTAATTGACAAACAGGACCGCAGCGGTCCCCATTCAAGATGACTATGAAATACGGCGATAAACCATGATCAGGTTGAGCAGACTTGCAGACTACGGCGTCGTCATGATGACTCACATCGCGACCTGCGCCGATGATATGCACACCGCCCATGCGGTTGCCCAGGCGACGCGCATCCCCGAGCCCACGGCGAGCAAGATTCTCAAGGCGCTGGCGCGGGCCGCGCTGCTCGATTCCCATCGCGGCGCCAACGGCGGCTACACCCTGGCGCGCCAGCCCGCCGAGATCCGCATCACCGAGATCATCATCTCCGTCGACGGCCCGATCGCGCTGACCTCCTGCCTCGACGCCGAGGGCACCGATTGCAGCCTGGTCAACACCTGCCCGACCCGCACCAACTGGCAGACCATCAACGACGCCATCCGCCGCGCCCTCGACGAGGTCTCCCTGGCCGACATGATGGGCCCCATGGCCGCGTTTATCCCGCCGTTCGAGCGCCGCGGCCACAGAGAAGCAGGAGTCTAGCCATGGCGTCACCCGCCGACAGCGCCCAGACCATCGATGATTTCACCGATGGCGAATACAAATACGGCTTCGTCACCGATATCGAGGCCGAGACCATTCCCCTGGGCCTCAGCGAAGACACGGTGCGTTTCATCTCGGCCAAGAAGAACGAGCCCGAATGGCTGCTCGAATGGCGGCTCGGGGCCTATCGCCACTGGCTGACCATGACCGAGCCCCATTGGGCTAAGCTCTATTACCCGCCCATCGACTATCAGGCTTCTTCCTACTATTCGGCGCCGAAATCCTTTGAAGACGGCCCCAAGAGCCTGGATGAAGTGGACCCCGAGATCCTCGAGGTCTATGCCAAGCTCGGCATCCCGCTCAAGGAACAGGAAGCGCTCTCCGGCATCGCCGTCGACGCGGTGTTCGACAGCGTCTCGGTGGCCACCACCTTCAAGGCCAAGCTCGGCGAGATGGGCATCATCTTCTGCTCGATGTCGGGAGCCAGCCAGGAGCACCCCGATCTGGTCCGCCAATACATGGGCTCCGTGGTGCCCACGGGCGATAATTTCTACGCCGCCCTGAATTCAGCGGTGTTCACCGACGGCTCCTTCGCCTATATCCCCAAGGGGGTGCGCTGCCCCATGGAGCTGTCGACCTATTTCCGCATCAACGCCGCCAATACGGGCCAGTTCGAGCGCACCCTGTTGATCGCCGAGGAAGGTTCCTACGTGAGCTACCTCGAAGGCTGCACCGCGCCCCAGCGCGACGAGCACCAGCTCCATGCCGCCGTCGTCGAGTTGATCGCCCTGGACGACGCCGAGATCAAATATTCCACCGTGCAGAACTGGTATCCCGGCGACAAGGACGGCAAGGGCGGCATCTTCAACTTCGTCACCAAGCGCGGCGCCTGCCGGGGGCGCAACTCGAAGATATCCTGGACCCAGGTCGAGACCGGCTCGGCGATCACCTGGAAATATCCGAGCTGCCTGCTGATCGGCGACAACTCGGTGGGCGAGTTCTATTCGGTGGCCGTCACCAACAACTACCAACAGGCCGACACCGGCACCAAGATGATCCACATCGGCAAGAACACGCGCTCGACGATCATCGCCAAGGGGATCTCGGCGGGCCACGCGCAGAGCACCTATCGCGGCTTGGTGCGCATCGCCAAGAGCGCCACCGGCGCGCGCAATTACACACAATGCGATTCCCTGCTGATCGGCGATAAATGCGGCGCCCATACGGTGCCCTATATCGAGGTCAAGAACCGTTCCGCCCATATGGAGCACGAGGCCACCACATCGAAAATCAGCGATGATCAGTTGTTCTACTGCCAGAGCCGGGGATTGTCGGCCGAGGACGCGGTGACCATGATCGTCAACGGATTCTGTAAACAAGTGCTGCAAAACCTGCCCATGGAATTCGCCGTCGAAGCCCAGAAGCTCGTCGGCATCAGCCTGGAAGGCAGCGTTGGCTGACTTTAGGAAAACTACTTAAATGCTTGAAATAAAAAATCTTTCCGTTGCCGTCGATGGCAAGGAAATCCTGGTCGGTGTCGATCTCACCGTGAACGCCGGCGAGGTCCACGCCATCATGGGGCCCAACGGCTCCGGCAAGAGCACCCTGGCCTATGCGCTGGCCGGCCGGGCGGGCTATGAAGTGACATCCGGATCGGTACGCTACCAGGGCCGCGACCTGTTCGAGCTGTCGCCCGAGGAGCGCGCTCGCGAGGGCCTCTTCCTGGGCTTTCAGTATCCCGTCGAGATCCCCGGCGTGGCCGGCATGAATTTCCTCAAGTCGGCGACCAACGCAATCCGCCGGCACCGCGGCGAGGACGAACTCGACGCCATGGACTTCCTCAAGCTGGTGCGCGAGAAGGCCAAGCTTCTCAAGATGGATGAAAAACTGCTCCACCGCGCGCTCAACGTCGGCTTCTCGGGCGGCGAGAAGAAGCGCAACGAAGTGCTCCAGATGGCCATGCTGGAGCCCCGCCTGGCGATCCTCGACGAGACCGATTCGGGGCTCGACGTTGACGCCCTGCGCATCGTCGCCGACGGCATCAACCGGCTGCGCGGGCCGGACCGGGCGATCCTGCTGATCACCCATTACCAGCGCTTGCTCAACTATGTCGCCCCCGATTACGTCCATGTGCTGGCCGGCGGACGGATCATCAAATCCGGCGGTGCGGCCCTGGCGCTCGAGGTCGAGGACCAGGGCTACGGCCCGATGCTGTCCGATGTGGCCGCGGCCTGACCATGGCCAAGGATTTCCACACCCCCTATGTCGATGCCTTCGCGGCGGTGAGCGGCAGCCTGCCCGGCCGAGGGGTCGGCTGGCTCGTCAGCTTACGGGCGCGGGCCATCGAGCGCTTCGCCGAGGCCGGGTTTCCGACCCCGCGTGACGAGGTCTGGAAGTTCACCAACCTGAGGCCGCTCACCCGCCAGGCTTTTTCCCTGGCGCCCAGGGTCGACAACAGCGTCGCCCTGGACGATCTTACGCCCCATCTGCCCGAGGGACTGGCCTGCCACCGCATGGTTTTTGTGGACGGCCATTACCGCGCCGACCTGTCCGATATCGGACCCTTGCCCGACGGTGTGCGCCTGGCCAGCCTGGCGCAAGTCCTCGAGGACGACCCGGATTCGCTCGAGGAGTATTTTTGCGATACGGGAGACAGTCCGGCCGCCCTCAACACCGCCTTCACCGCCGACGGCGCGGTGCTGATGATCGATCCGGGCGTCGCCCTCGAGATGCCGGTTCACCTGCTTTATCTGGCCACCGCCGGCGAGGATGCGCGGGTCAATCATCCGCGCAACCTGATCGTCGCCGGAGCGGGCGCCAGCGCCACCGTGATCGAGAGCTACGCCGCGGCCGACGGCGGGATCTATTGGACAAACGCCGTGACCGACGTGACCGTCGAACGCGACGCCGTGCTGCGCCACATCAAATTTCAGAACGAAGGCGGTGACGGCTTCCATCTCGCCGCCACCCGCGCGACCATCGCGGCGGGGGCGACCTACGACAACTTCACCGCCCAACTGGGCGCCCGCCTGGCGCGCAACGAGATCTCCGTCCGGTTCGACGGCGAGGACGCCACCTGCCGGCTCAAGGGCGCCTTTCTCGGGCGCGGCCGCCAGCATCTCGACAACACCACTCTGGTCGATCACGCCGTGCCCGGCTGCTTCAGCGACGAGTTCTACAAGAGCGTGCTCGACGGCGATGCCCATGGCGTCTTCCAGGGCAAGATCATCGTCCGTCCCGATGCCCAGAAGACCGACGCCCATCAACTGAGCAACAGCCTGCTGCTGTCCGAGTCGGCCCAGATCGACACCAAGCCGGAGCTTGAAATCTACGCCGACGACGTGAAATGCAGCCATGGCGCCGCCACCGGCGCGCTCGACGAAGACGCCATGTTCTACATGCGCGCCCGGGGCATCGATGCGGTGCAGGCGGAACGCATGCTGATCGAGGGCTTCATCGGCGAGATCACCGCCACCATCGAGCAGCCCGAACTTTTCGCCCATATGGAGCGCGCCGTGGCCGCATGGCTGGCCGAGGGGACATGACCATGGCCGCACACATCGAACATACCGATTACGACGTGGCGCGGGTGCGCGCCGATTTCCCGATCTTCGACCACCCGGTCAACGGCAAACGGCTGATCTTCCTCGACAGCGCCGCCAGCGCCCAGAAGCCGCGGGCCACCATCGACGCCCTGAGTCATTGCTACGAGCACGAATACGCCAACATCCACCGCGGCGTCTACGAGTTGAGCATGCGCGCCACCAAGGCCTTTGAAGGCGCACGCGACAAGGTGCGGGATTTCCTCGGCGCCGCCGAATCCCGCGAGATCATCTTTGTGCGCGGCGGTACCGAGGCGATCAACCTGGTCGCCGCGACCTACGGCCGGGCCAACCTCGCGGCGGGCGACGAGATCATCGTCTCGCATATGGAGCATCATTCCAACATCGTGCCCTGGCAGATGCTGCGCGACGAGCTGGGCCTGAAATTGCGCGTCGCGCCGATCGACGATGCGGGCAATTTACGGCTCGACGAATTCGAGAAGCTGCTCAACCCGCGCACCAGGATCGTCGCCATCACCCACGCCTCCAACGCCCTGGGCACAATCGTGCCGCTCAAGCAGATCATCGACCTGGCCCATGACCACGGCGCCGTGGTCCTGGTCGACGGCTGCCAGGCGGTGCCCCATATGGACATCGACGTGACCGAGTTGGATTGCGATTTCTACGTCTTCTCGGGCCACAAGCTCTACGGCCCCTCGGGCATCGGGGTGCTCTACGGCAAGGCCGCGCTGCTCGAGGCCATGCCGCCCTACCAGGGCGGCGGCGAGATGATCCTGAACGTCTCCTTCGACAAGACCGAATTCAACGTCATCCCCCACAGGTTCGAGGCCGGCACCCCCCATATCGCCGGCGCCATCGCCCTCGGCGCGACCATCGACTATCTCAATGACCTCGGGTTCGAGCGCATCGCCGCCCATGAGAAGATGCTGCTCGACTACGCCACCGACCGGCTCACCGAGTTCAACAGCCTGCGCCTGATCGGCACGGCGGATCACAAGGCGAGCATCGTGTCCTTCGTCCTCGAGGGCATTCATCCCCACGATATCGGCACCGTGCTCGACCATCACGGCATCGCCATCCGCGCCGGCCATCACTGTGCCCAGCCGGTCATGGCGCGCTTCGGCCTTGCGGCCACGGCGCGTGCCTCCTTCGGCATCTACAACACCACCGAGGATGTCGACGCCCTGGCCGGAGCGATCGGCAAGACCATCGAGATGTTCGGCTGATGTCCGACGATCTCCGCGATCTCTACCAGGAGGTGATTCTCGACCACGCCAAGAATCCGCGCAACTTCGGCGCGCCCGAGGCCGGCGGCCACCAGGATTGCCGTCTCGCCCACGGCAACAATCCGTTGTGCGGCGACCGCCTGACCCTCTATGTCACCGTCGCCGACGGGGTGGTCCGGAACGCCGTATTCGAAGGCCACGGCTGCGCCATCTCCCTGGCCTCGGCGTCGTTGATGACCGAGGCCGTCAAGGGCAAGCCCGAGGCCGAAGTCCGCGAGCTGTTCCGGCGTTTCCACGATCTGATGACCAATGATGACGCCGAAACCGACGCCGAGTCGCTCGACAAGCTGGCGGTTTTCTCCGGTGTGCGCGAGTTCCCGGTGCGCGTGAAATGCGCCACCCTGGCCTGGCACACCCTGGTGGCGGCGCTCGATGGCGACGGCGCCGCCGCCACCACGGAGGTTTGAGGTCATGTCGCTTCCCGATGACTATGAACAGGAGCCTATCAAGGCCGCCGTCATCGAAGCGCTGCGCACGGTCTACGACCCGGAGATTCCGGTGTCGCTGTACGACCTCGGCCTGATCTACGATATCGTCATCGCGCCCAGCGGCAAGGTCGATATCGTCATGACCCTGACCGCGCCGGGCTGCCCGGTCGCCGACATCCTGCCCATGGAAGTCGAGAAGGCGGCCCGCGCCGTCGACGGCGTCGGCGACGTCCATGTGGAGCTGGTCTTCGACCCGCCGTGGCGCCCCGACATGATGTCGGAAGCCGCCCGCCTCGAACTCGGCATGTTCTGATCCCAGGCTTCTCCTTGGTATAAGGCGTCATGCTGCCCGCCTTTCTGAAACATCTCCCCCTGCCGCCGGCCAGTCTTTTCCTGCTGGCCCTGTTCGGCTTGGCAATCCTCTGGTGGCGGCCCCGCCTCGGTCGGTTCTGCATGGGATTAGCCCTGGCCGCCCTGTATGCCTTGAGCACGCCCCTGGTCGGCGGCGCCCTGCTCCGCGGCGTTCAGGTGGGAGACGCGCTGACCCGCTTCGACCATGACGCCGGGGCCATCGTCGTGCTCGGCGCGGGCGTCACCGCCGCCGCCGAATATGGCGGCGACACAGTCGGTTCGACCTCGCTGGTTCGGTTGCGTTACGCGGCTCGGCTTAACCGCCTGAGCGGCAAACCCATATTGGTCACCGGCGGCTGGGGGTCCGATCTCCACCTGTCGGAAGGCGAGGCCATGACGCAGGCCCTAGAGACATCCTTCCGCGCCGAAGCGCAATGGGTCGAAACCCAGGCCGTCAACACCTATGAGAACGCCGTCAGCAGCGCCGCGATCCTGCACCCCCTGGGCATCACCAGGATCTATCTGGTGACCAACGGCTGGCATATGCGGCGCGGAATCGCGGCGTTCGAAGCGGCCGGTTTCGAGGTGATTCCGGCGCCCACGGCAATCCATTCCAGGGCGCGGCCAACCCTGACTTCGTTGATCCCGAATGCGGGAAGCCTCAGCGCCAGCGCCATCGCCGTCCATGAATGGCTCGGCCTGATCTGGTATCGCCTGGTTTATTTCTGAGCAAAATCCTTGAGCCTCACCGCCTGCCGCTTGCGGCCCCAATCGCCGGGCGGGCCGTCGAAGACGCCGGCGAGGGGCGCGCCGCAGTTGCCGCAGGCCGCCGAAGCGTCGAGCTTCCAGGCGCCCAGCTCATACCAGTCGCGCTCGATCAGCTTGCGATTGCACTGGGCGCAATAGGTGCTCGCCCCGGCGGGGTCGTGGACGTTTCCGGTATAGGGGTAGTGGAGGCCGTTCTTGAGGGCGATCTGGCGGGCTCGGGTCAGGGTCGCGGGCGGGGTGTTCGGAATATCGCGCATCTTCCAGTCCGGGTGGAAGGCGCTGAAATGCAACGGCACGTCTGGGCCGAGGTTGTCCATCACCCATTGGGTGAGCGCCTCGATCTCGCCGTCAGAATCGTTCTCCCCCGGAATCAGCAGGGTGGTGATCTCGAACCAAACATCGGTCTCCCGCTTGAGATAGATGAGGGTTTCCAGCACCGCGGCCAGCTCGGCGCTGCATAGTTTCTTGTAGAAATGCTCGGTGAAGCCCTTGAGGTCGACGTTGGCGGCGTCCATGTGGCGGTAGAATTCGGCGCGCGGTTCGGGGCAGACATAGCCCGCGGTCACCGCCACGCATTTGATTCCGACCGCGTGGCAGGCGTCGGCCACGTCGATGGCGTATTCGTGAAAGATCACCGGGTCGTTGTAGGTGAAGGCGACGCTGCGGCAGCCCAAGGCAAGCGCCGCGGCGGCGATCGTCTCGGGCGAGGCGGAATCGGCCAGGGTGTCGACCTCGCGGGACTTGGAGATGTCGTAATTCTGGCAGAATTTGCAGGTCAGGTTGCAGCCCGCCGTGCCGAAGGACAGCACCGGGGTGCCGGGCAGGAAATGATTGAGCGGTTTCTTCTCGATGGGATCGACGCAGAAGCCGCTGGAGCGGCCATAGGTGGTCAGCACGATGGCGTCGTCACGCCGCGCCCGCACGAAGCACAGCCCGCGCTGGCCCTCGTTGAGCTTGCAGAAGCGCGGGCAGAGGTCGCACTGGATGCGGCCGTCGTCGAGGGCGTGCCAGTATTTTGTGGGCGCGTATCCAATCTCCATCTTCCTAGTATAGAATAGTCGGCGGAAAGGGGTATGGAGATTGGCTTCCCTATCGACCATACGGCAACCGGCGGTGGCCGGGGCGTTTTATCCCCGCGACGCGAGCGAGCTCGACGACACGGTGCGCGGCCTGCTGGCCGCCGCCACGGCCGTCGCCGGGCCAGCGCCCAAGGCGATCATCGCGCCCCATGCGGGCTACATCTATTCCGGCGCCGTCGCCGCCGAAGCCTACGCCTGGCTCGCCGAAGCCCGCGACCGCATCAAGCGCGTGGTGCTTCTCGGCCCGGCCCACCGCATGCCGTTCCGCGGCATCGCGGCGAGCGGCGCCGCCGCCTTCTCGACGCCGCTCGGCGATATTCCGCTCGACGGCGAGGCGACCCGGCGCCTGATGAACCTCAGCCATGTGATGGTGCTCAATGAGGCCCACCGGCTCGAACACAGCCTGGAGGTCCATCTGCCCTTCCTCCAGCGCACGCTCGGCGAATTCCGGCTGGTCCCCCTGGTGGTCGGCGACGCCACGGCCGCGCAGGTCGCCGAGGCGCTGGAATTACTGTGGGGCGGCCCCGAGACCCTGATCGTGGTGTCTTCGGATCTCAGCCACCAACTCGGCTACGATGCGGCGCGGGTCAGCGACGCGGCCATCAGCAAGGCGATCGAGGACTACCGCCCCGACCGGATCGATGCGCCCCAGGCCTGTGGCCGCATCCCCATCATGGGGCTGCTCGAAATCGCCCGCGCCCGGCAAATGGACGTCGCCACCCTGGATCTGCGCAATTCGGGCGATACCGCCGGGTCGCGCGACCGGGTGGTCGGCTACGGCGCCTGGATATTCCGCGAGACCCGGAAGCCCGAGGCCGCCGAGGACGCTGAGGACGCCGCCGCCGGGATCATCGCCCGCCATGGCCCCGCCCTGCTGCGCATCGCCATGACCTCGATGGCCTATGGCATGGCCGGCAGCAAACCACTCAAATGCGACCCCGGGAACTACCCGCCCGCCCTTGGCGAGACGGTGGCGAGCTTCGTCACCCTGCATCTCTCGGGCAAGCTGCGCGGCTGCATCGGCTCGCCCCTGGCGATCAAGCCCCTGGCCGTCGATGTCTCCGACAACGCCTTCGCGGCGGCCTTCAAGGATCCCCGCTTCAAGCCCCTGACGAGCAGCGAACTCGCGCGCATTGAATTCGATGTTTCCGTGCTCGGCCCCCCCGAGCCGATTTCATTCCAAAGCGAAGCCGAACTGATCGCCGGGCTGCGACGGGGAAGCGACGGCCTGATCATCAGCCAGGGCGATCGTCGCGCCCTGTTCCTGCCCGCGGTCTGGGAAAGCATCCCCGACCCGGCTCAATTTCTCGCCCAGCTCAAGAACAAAGCCGGCATCCCCGCCGCCCGGACGACGCCCGGCTTGACGGCGGAGCGCTTTAGCGCCGCGTCACTGGCCTATTCCGAACTCGGGGAAGATTGATTGAGCGCCCCCAGAATGTCCTTCAGGTATTCGCGAATCTTCACCAGGAGGTAGAGAGCGCCGAACATCGGCAGCCCGAGAAAGAGCGTACCCCACAGCAAGACCAGAATTTCCGCCTGGGCGACGCCGAAGACGATCCATATACCGCTGATGAGACCGAGAATGATACTGATGAAAATTCCCGCGACCGACGAAATCTTGAGCAGAGACGTAATACCAACGGCAGGAATTATTGTCCCATATGCGCCCACTCTCTCATACCGATGGACATGATCGTTTCGGGTTGGTCGATGAGTTTGTTCCAGGCCTGGCAACCGGCCT
>ERZ813253.837-NODE-837-length-10068-cov-2.133085_pt1 | contig 10068 bp, 10 predicted proteins | sample MGYA00520893_ERZ813253 | MGnify/ENA primary metagenome ERZ813253 (study PRJEB31669, sample SAMD00080414) | marine metagenome | biome: oceanic hadal pelagic zone biome; feature: marine hadalpelagic zone; material: sea water | place: Pacific Ocean:Izu-Bonin Trench...
GCTCTGGACCTCTGTCGCACGTCTCGAGCTGAAGCTGACACGCCCGCCAAACCGCTGGAAGCGATCTGTCCGGCGGCTACAGCAATCCGAGTCAAACCCTGGTTGAAAAGTCGGGTCAAGCTAGGGGAGGCGGCGGATGTTTCCTCGATGAAAGCGGCTATCCCCAGGTCCCCTGCGCCTGGCATCTTGTCGTTTGAGGGAATGATCCGGTTGATCACGCCGGCCAGCAACAACCGTTGGGCCGGCGAGAAGATCTGTTTTGTGTCGCTCAATTTTGGCCCCACTTGTGTCTCGTTCATCAGAACTTGGGGTGAGCCGCCCGGCACGTCCCTCGCGTCAGAAATTGCAGTGCCGGGGCATCGGAAAGTGCGACTAGGATACTCTGCCCGTTCGAACGCAATCAATTTGAGGGATAGACGCGAAGGTGGTCAGGCCCGGCCCAGGGGCTAAGCTTCGTCAGATTCGGTTGATGGACTACTTCTGCCCGGAGTATCGTTGCGCTTGAGGCTGGCCGGGCAAAACTTGTCAAAACATCCGGCCGTTGGATAGATTTTAGGCCTCCCCGGGACCCCCTTTGACCGGATAAGCAATGGTCTGAAAGCCCCCTTTTTTAGGATTCTCGGGGCGGCCATTTTCTTTTTCGAGGGCCGCAACGGCGGTGTGATCAAGCCCGTGGCCGATGGCTGACGTGAACAGCGGTTCTGGCTGGCAACCCAGTACTTCAGCTGGCGCAGGTTCTGGAACCTGGTCCGTGTTGAGTTCCAGGTCCGGTTCGCCCGCCGCGTCGTCTGGGGGTCTCCCTACGAATGGGAGATCGACACCCCCAACATCTGCCAACTGAAATGTCCCCTTTGTCATACAGGCAAACAAAACACAGGACTTCGGGGACCTGAACCGATCTTCGGTACAAGAGATCTGGAACAACGATAAATACCGGGCGGCCCGGGCGCTGTACCAGAAGAACTTCGTTCCCGGAGAACGGATCGGCTGCTTGGACTGTAGGGTTTACCAAGGAAGCAAAGCGGCGCGGCGTCGGGGACCGGTGGACCTGCATCGTGAGCCTGTGGCGCTGCAGATCAACGGCGCCAAGCCGGTCAACGGAATCGGGGCGAGACGCGACAACGGTCGGAGTGCTCCAGAGGCCGTCACCGTTTCCAAGAACGGACGAGGCGAAGAATCGGCGGGGGCGAAAACCGATGAACCGGCATAAAGCCTTCGCCTCGAGGGTCTGGAAAAATTGATGATTATCTGGCAGAATTCGTTTATGTAGGCCATATAAATTGTGCTGGGCGATGGAAACATCGCGGGAAGTTTCTTCGCTGGCAGCGCATCAAAACCAGATGAGTCACGAGTGTTGGGCGGCGTGGATCTTCCACCGGACCGGAATACAATCGGTCATCGTTGGAGCCTGATAATGGCTACAGTCAAATATCATTCTCCTCAAAATCACCGTTCCAGAATCTGGCTCCCACATCTAAGGGAGATCGGGTTAGTCGTAGGCGCGTACTTCGTCTACATGTACAGTCGAACACTGGTATTTTCGGATTTCCAAGGTACGGCCCTCGCCAACGCCCACCGGGTGATCGATCTTGAGAAGAACCTTGGTTTCTTCTGGGAACCGGTATGGCAGTCTTGGACCATCGAAAGCGCCAGGTCATTGGTCATCTTTTTTAATTGGGCCTATATAGTCACCTTTTTGCCCATCGTCCTGACCGCCTCTATAGTCTTGTATTTCGCCAACCGGGACCGGTACAAGTACTACCGGAACGTCGTCCTTCTCAGCTTCCTGATCGCCCTGGTGGGGTTCATGCTGTTCCCGATGGCGCCGCCCCGGATGATCGCCGAGCATTTCGTGGACACCATCAACATCTTCGGCCCATCCGGTTACGCGAACCGGGAGCTCGCCAACTACTACAACGCTTATGCGGCCATGCCCAGCCTTCATTTCAGTTGGACGGTGATGTTTGGCATCATTTTCCTCCGGACCAACAACAATCTGCTCAAGGTGTTCGGAGTTATCTACCCGACCATGACTCTGTTTGCCATCACCATCACTGGGAACCACTTCCTCATGGACGCCATCGGCGGCGGACTGCTGATCATGGCTTCTTTCTTGGCGATGGAACTTGGGTCCCGTGGACGGTTCTTCGTGCCTAGTGTAGTATCCTGGACGCAGGCGAAATTTGGGCCTGCCGCGAGGACGGTTAGTGAGATGGGAAACTGGCTGTCAGACAGCCATCAACGGCCGCTCACATTGGTTTCGGAGAACGCCTTTCCAACGTCGGACCATCAAGGCTTCTTGTGAGCGTTCCCTGCTCCGCCAGTCCGGCATGAAGCCTCGGTGATCTCCGCCATTCGCGATAAGCGCGCCGGTTTAATCGAAGTCTCCCTCTACGTTGGCGCCTATATCGTCTATCTGATCACCAGAGGGCTCGTTCACTCCGACGCCCGGGCCGTGGGCTTGGTCAACGGCGAAAGAGTAGCCTCTCTCCAGCGAGACTTGGGGTTCCTTTGGGAGCCGGGTTGGCAGTCTTGGGCTTTGGAAAATGTGAAAGCCCTGGTGGTGACGCTGAACTGGGTGTATATCATCACCTATTGGCCCGTGATCCTCACCGCGGCGCTGGTCCTGTACCTGAAAGATCGCCGGGGTTACAACTTCTACCGGACCGTTGTTTTCATCAACCTGGGCGGGGCGCTGCTGACTTTCATGGTCTTCCCGGTGGCCTCGCCATTCGCTATCCTTGGCGTCGAATTAACCGACTCCATCCAGGAATTCGGCCCCAAGTTCTACGGCAGCGATGGAATGGCCTCGTACTACAACATCTCCGCCGCCATGCCCAGCCTGCACTTCAGTTGGACGGTTATCCTTGGGGTGCTGTTCTGGCGGTCGTTCCCAGGCTGGTACCGGGTCGCAGGTCTGCTGTATCCGGTCATGACATTCTTCGCCATCACGCTTACCGGCAACCACTTCATCTTGGACGCCATGGCCGGAGCGGCGCTGGCGGGGTTGTCGTTCAGCGTGGTCCTGCTGCTGCGGGCGGCCCGGCCCCGGCTATTCGGCGCTTAGGCTAGCGGCGCTTACCCCATTCGGGGTGCTGGAAAGTTGGCAGTTTCAGCCGGTCGATGGGCCGGTCCGCCACGACGATCGGCTCCGGCTCCGGTTCTACCTCGGCGGGCGCGCGGTAGGCCTGACCCAGAGCACGGTCCGAACCCAAGCTGCTCAGGTGTTGCGCCAGAGATTCCAGGCTGTCCAGGTTGTGGACCGGCAGGAAGTCATCCACGAACGGCAGCGCGGCTTTCATTCCCTGGGTTAAAGGTTGGTAGCTGGGCGAGCCCAGCAGAGGGTTCAGCCAGACCAGACGGTGGCAACTGCGTTGGAGTCGGGAGGTTTCCTTGGCCAGCAGCTCGGGGTCGCCCCGGTCCCATCCGTCGGAGATGATCAGGACAACGGCCTGGCCCCGGAGGACCCGCCGCAGCCATTGGTAGTTGAAGGTCTTTACCGCGTCGCCGATGCGCGTCCCGCCGGCCCAATCAGGCACCGATTTCGAGACCTCGTCAATGGCCTGGTCGATGCTCCGGTATTTCAAGTGCCGGGTGATGCGCGTCAGCCGGGTGGCGAACACGAAGGCTTCTAGTTTGTCGAACCCGTTGGCGCCTATACCCCCGGCGAGTGTGTGTATGAACTGTAGGAGCATCCGTGTGTAACGCTCCATAGAACCGCTGACATCGCAGATGAGCACCAGAGAGCGGGGCTTGTCCTTGGGGGACCGGTGGGCCAATTCCAGGAATTCTCCGCCGTATTTGAGACTCTGGCGCATGGTCCGGCGTAGGTCAAGCGGGCCGGACTTGCCAGGCGCCCGCCGGCGGGTGCGGCGTTTACCCAGGTCCCAGGTCAGGTTGGCCATCATGTGGCGGGCATCGGCCATCTCCCTGAGCGTGAATTCAGAGAAGTCCTTTTCACGGAACACCTCAACCGCGCTGTAGGTGCGGCTGAGGTCCACGTTCTGCACGGAATCGTCGTCGGGCTCGCCTTCGAATGTTCCGGCACCCTCGGGTTCATCATCCCGGCCGGTACTCACCTGGGGCTTCCGGAACCGCTTCTGTTCGCCTAACGAACGGAGGTCCATCGTTGTGGTGCGGTCTGAAGGCTTGCGCCAGAACACCTGGAAGGCCTCATCGAAGATCGGCAGGTCCTGCTTGCGGTGCACCAAGATGCTGCGGGCGGCCTGGAAGAATTCGCCGCGCTTGCCGATGGACACGTAGTCCGTGGCGCGGACCAGGTCCAGCATATTGCCCGAGCCGATCTCCAACCCCACCCGGCGCAGCATCTCGCCGAAGAGCGTCAAGCTGTGCAGGATATGGCCGTCTGGGCCGGCATCGTTGGGGATGATCGGTATGGGGCCAGGCATGATTATCTGAGATCACCCGCGGCGGCGGCCGCCACGGCGTGGGCCGCGGTTCTTGGAGCGTTCCAACATCGCCCGCACGGGCTCACCTTTGACGGTCTCGATATCGTCTTGGTACTTGAGCATCATGCCCAGCGTGTCGTCGATCACCGACGGGTCCAATTCAGTCTGGTTCAAGGCCAGCAGGGCCGACAACCAGTCCAGGGTCTCAGATATTCCGGGAATCTTGAACAACTCGGTCTCCCGCATCTCCTGGATGAAGGCAGTCACCTGCTCAGCCAGCTTCCTGGGGGCGTCGGGGATCCTGGCGGTTATTATCTGAAGTTCCTTCTGGTAGTCGGGGTAATCGACCCAATAGTAAAGGCAGCGCCGCTTCAGGGCGTCATGGATCTCCCTAGTTCTGTTGGAGGTGATGATGACGATGGGCGGGTGGGCCGCCTTATAGGTGCCCAACTCGGGGATGGTGATCTGGTAGTCGCCGAGGAGTTCCAGTAAGAACCCTTCGAATTCCTCATCGGAGCGGTCGAGTTCGTCGATCAGGAGCACCGGCGGTCTCTCTTCCGACTCGTCGATGGCCTGGAGCAGCGGGCGCTTGATCAGGAATTTCTCACTGAATAGGTCGGCAGTGGCGGCTTCCCGGTCTACGTCGCCCGCCGCCTCCATCAGGCGGATCTCCAGTACCTGGCGAGTGTGGTTCCACTCGTAAACCGCCTGATTTATGTCCAGTCCTTCGTAGCACTGGAGGCGGATCAACTTTGTCCCCAGGCCGCCGGCCAAGGCGCGGGCGATCTCGGTCTTGCCGACGCCGGCCTCGCCCTCTAGGAATAGGGGCCGTTGCAACTTCATCGCCAGGAATATGGGCACCGCCAACGCGCGGTCGGAGATGTAGACCTGGCTCCGCAGCAATTCCTGAACGGCTTCGATGGACTCGGGAGCTTGGTACTCTCCCGCGGTCTCTTTCGGTTTCTTGGCGGTATTTCTAGGGTTTTTCCCGGTGGTGGTCAATAGAGTCACTGTCTCCGGCAGTTGGCATATGAAGCCTGGTCAGGCACGGGCAGTAATTGTATCCCAAAGGCCCTGAGCGCACCACCGCGTCAGTCCAGGGGCGGTACATAGATGGACTGGAAGAAACGGTGGACCAGTTGGCCCAGACGAGTCCAGTGGTCGTTCAGGAATTCCAGTTCGTCCGGTGTCAGTTCGTTGTAGGTCTTTCCGAGGTCAGGGAAGTTCCAGACCGTGAAAGCCCAGAACTCGGGGACCGGGCCGGGTCGGCGGGCCTGGGCTATCACACCGGTGGCCCCGAGAATCTCCCAGGAAGCCAATAGCCTGCCCTTATAGGCTACGGCCAGCGCCTCAGCCCATGATGCGTTCCTGTCGGCCCCTGTGAACGGCTCCATGAGTTCCAACAGCCGGTCGACCCGCTGTCGGTCGTCAACTTCTGGGCCGGCGGACCTGCGGGTGTGACGGCTCTCCCAGGCTGGTCCCAATGCCGGGACGACCAGACCGCCGTCAGACGCGATGGCCAGTGTGGAGCCGGCCTGGGACCACTCCACGGCTTTTTCCCGGGCGATGGCCTCATGGGTGTCGCCGTCTTCATTGGGCGACGCTGTGACACCTAGTTCGTTGGGGGTGACTGGGTGGAGAGGCAGGCCGTCCAGCAGCGACCGGAAGGCGGCCTGTTTGTCACCGTTCCCGGTAGCTAACAGGATGGGCGTGGCTTCACGTGGTTCCGGCGTTGCCATCGTAGAGTGGAGCTAAAGGATACGGGCTACCGCCCTGGTGGCGGTTCCGTCTCCCCCTTTGAGTTTCAGGGGCAAGGCCCAAAGTTCAAAGTCCTTGCCCACCAGCTTATCGAGGTTGATCAAGTTCTCGATGAGGGGGATGTTCTGCCCCAGCAGTAACCTGTGGACGGGGAAGTCCTTGATCGTCGATAGGGGCGTTTCTGGATGTTTGTCGATGGGGAAATCCACGGCCACGGCATTGGCGCCGCACTCGGCCAGGTAGGCGGCGCCCTCGGTGCTGAGATACGGGCCGTGTCCGTAGAAGCGAGGCCCCCCGGACTCGGCTTCCGCCCAACCGGTGAACAAGATCACGATCTGGCCTTTGACCGACGCTGGGTTGGCGCCGGCGTCCGTGAGTTCCGAGACCGACAACGGTGTTTGCCCTTTGGCCACCGTTCGGAGGTCTATCAGGAGGGCCGGGCCGGCGTACTTCTCCAGCGGCATGTTCTCGATCGTCGTCGCGCCGTCAACGAAGTGGAACGGGGCATCGACATGGGTGCCGATATGGGTCGCCAAGCACAGCTTTTGGTTGGACCGGGCGTGGGTGGCGTGAGTCTGGATGGACTCGGTCTCCACGCCTACCAATCCGGGCACCACACTGATACGTTCGCTGCCTAGGGTAAGGGTCAAGTCGATGAGTTCAGCCATGCCGGTTACTCCCAAATGACATGCTTCGCCCGCTAGTCGGAGTCCAACTGCTCGATAAGTGCCGCCCGGGCCGCTCGTTCCGCGGTCTGTGGTGTGGTCTTGGCCTCGGGTGGCAGTCCGTCTTCCCAGTCGGGAATCAGGACCTTGGTGCTGGACTCCATGCTGTAGATAACCAGCACGCCGGAGAAGCTGAAGAACATGGACAGCACCAGGGCCGGGTTGAACGAACCGGTGACGAAGATGGCCAGCCCTCCCAAGATGGTGGCGATGGCGTGGCCCGACAGTGCGCCCATCATCTCAAACCCATAGAGGGTTGCCAATGGGCCGGTCCCGAAATATTGGCGGTTCACGACGAGGTAGGCGGACATCTCGCCGCCGAATCCCAGCCCGAACAGACCAGCGAACAGATAGAAGGTCCAAGCGTCTTGGGCCCAGAACAGCACCAACACCGTGAGGCCCTGGACGAACAAGGCGGTCATCATCACGGGCTTGGCGCCCATGCGCTCGGCCAAGATCGGGGCCATGAACCGGCCCAGGATGCTAAAGACAGATATGAGCGCCAGTATGTACGACGCCGCAGTCAGGCTGACTCCCTGTTCGATGGCCAAGGGGATGGAGTAGATCAATACGATGCCGTGACCGGCGCAACCCAGACCGTGGATGGTGGGCAGGTTCCAGAACGCTCTGGTACGGCGCATGGCTTTGTTGAAAACCTTCAACCGCAACCGGTCGATGTCTTTGCCACGAACGATATCTGGAGGGTCGTCGGCGCGCGATCCGAAGGCTGCGACTCCGGCATCGGCGGGCTTGGAGCGGTAGAAGAGGGTCAGAAAGACCATCATCCCGCCACCCAATAGGCCGATATAGGTAAACGTCTGCTGCCAACCTACCGCGTTTAAGAGGTTGGCGATGCCGGGCGCGACGACCGCGGCACCGATCCCGCCCGAAGCCCAAAGAAGACCGGTGGCCAGGCCCAGTCGCTGTTTGAACCAGCCGTTGACCGAAGCCAAGAGCGGCACCATAGCCAACGATTGGGTGACGGATAGCATCACGCCGAAGTATAAGAAGAATTGCCAGAGATGGGTCACGGTGCCGATCAGGACCATGCTGGTTGCGTAGAGGACTCCGCAGGCGAACATCAGAGGACGGGCGCCGTATCGGTCGCCAAGCATGCCGGTTATCGGCGCGGCCAGCGCCCCGAAGAGATAGTAAGAGGCCAAAGCGATCCCGATAATTCCCATGTTCCAGCCGAACCCGCCGTCGGGGTCGTTCAGAGGCGCGACCATGATTCCAGCCGCCATGCTGATGGACTGGCCGACGATCTGGGCTATGGCTAGGATCGCTAGTATGGTCCAGGCCCGGTGGATCCCCTTTGGAGAGCGAGTTTTTGCGGGGGTCGGGGTTGGGGTAGTGGTGGCCGCCATGGTGTTGGTTTAAATCTGGGACCGGACGGGCCATAGGGTCTGCCCGGTCTCCTGATGTCCTTATTTATTTGTCACAGTGATCGGGTCCGGCCTAGTGGAGGGGGCAAGCCCTCAAGAATGCGGCGCCCCACCAGGTATCCCCGGCGGTCTCACGATCGCCCAAGCGGGCGATCTGATACGGCCCTTGGTTGGCTTCCTGTAGGTTGGCGCCGCTAAGGGTCGGCGTGGTGCCTGGCAGGCCAAATGCCAGGGTACGTTGGCCCACGTCGGCCGACGCTGCCCACGCCCCGAAGAAAATGATCAGGGCGATGACTACGGCCAGCACGACCGAGAACGTAAGCGGGACAGGTATGCGTCTCGAATTGGTCAAGTTGATCTTGGTTTCCGGTTATACGATTCCCCCAGAGAACGGGCCGGTCTTAGTCCCGGACTTCAACCTCGAATGGGAAGACCATGTTGTTGCCATAGCCCCGGCCGTCCCAGGGGTTTGGGAACTCCATGGGTTGGGTGACGCCCAGAACGTTGGTGGCGCGGCACATAAGGGTGTATTTGCCAGGAGCCTTGGGTTTCCAGGTGTGCTCCCAGCGGTACCACGAGTAGGCTTCCCGGTCGTGGAGCTTTTCCACAGGGTCCCAGGTCTCGCCGCCATCGGTGCTGATCTCCACCTCTTCGATGTCCTCTTCGCCAGACCAGGCCGCGCCGGCCAGGTTGTAGCCGCTCGTCGGAATGGTCTCGCCGGGGGCCGGATTGGTGATGATGGACTTCACCTGCAGCTTGGTGTAATAACGGTACGGCACGGCGCTTCCAGGCTCGTTCATGGTCATGTACCGCTCGGTCATGTAGAACCCCTTGAACTCGTGGTCCAGCACGTGGATGCCCACCAGCCATTTGACTGAGTTCATGCCGTACCATCCCGAGACCATCAGACGCAGCGGATAGCCGTGCTCCTTGGGCAGGGGCTCGCCATTCATCTCGTAAGCTAAGATCGTGTCTTCGTGCAGGGCTTTGGCCATGGGCAGGCTGCGTTCGTAGGTGATTTCCGCGGGGTCGCCCACCACTTCGTCAGGACCGTGGTCGGCGCCTTCGAACATCACTTCAACCGCCGAATCTTTGACACCGGCCAACTCCAGGACATCCTTGAGCGAGACTCCGGCCCACTCAGCATTGCCCATGATTCCGTGGCCCTTGATCTGCTCCATGACAGAGCTTATGCGCAGGGCTTTGGTGTAATAATCGGGCACCGGGCTGTTGCCGCAGCACTCAAACGTCACCTGGAAGCGTTTCTGGGGCAATTTCTTGAGGTCGTCAAATGACAGGGAGATGGTCCGCTCGACCTCTCCGTCTATCTTCAACTGAAAAGTATTGATATCGATCTCAGGACTTTCAGTCCAGTGATTGCGGATGTAAAACAAATCGTTGGGAACGATGTTGTCCTGCAATCCCTCTGGGGGCACAGCCCAAGTGCGAAGGCCGGCATTGGTCGGAATGATCTGCGGTTCTGCTTTCGTGCCAATCTGTGGCAGGGCCATGTGGGCTCCTCCTCAAAGATGTTGCGGTTTTTGATTATTCCAGGTGGTCGGTTTCCAGGTCTGCTGAGGGATAGGTGATCAACATCAGGGCTGGAGTCCAAAGATGGTGTATCAACTTGTGGGGCACGCCTGGCGGCGCCAACAACGTGGTGCCCGCCCGGACCGTCTTGACTTCCTCTCCCAAGATGACCTGAATGGCCCCGGATAATACCTGGATGGATACATCCACCGGGTGTGTGTGCATGCGTCCCCCCCAGCCGGTCGCGATGTCCACTTCCCT
>ERZ813253.838-NODE-838-length-10055-cov-4.257857_pt1 | contig 10055 bp, 7 predicted proteins | sample MGYA00520893_ERZ813253 | MGnify/ENA primary metagenome ERZ813253 (study PRJEB31669, sample SAMD00080414) | marine metagenome | biome: oceanic hadal pelagic zone biome; feature: marine hadalpelagic zone; material: sea water | place: Pacific Ocean:Izu-Bonin Trench...
CTCCCTGCAAACCGCGCTCGAGGGGTGGCGTGCCCGGGCCGCTGTTGGCGGGCGTTGGGCGAGGCATTGGACGGCCTGAATGCGTTACGCCGAGACGGCCGGCCGGGCGGGCAACCCCGCACTCCCGAACGCAAATCAATACCGCACCTACCTCATCCGCGCACTCAACGCCGACGTGCCTTACGACCAATTGCTGCGCGAACACATCGCCGGCGACCTCTTGGCCAAGCCGCGCCTCAACGCGAAACTCGGCCTCAACGAGTCGGCCATCGGCCCGGCGCAATATCGGTTTGTGTTGCAGGGCTTCGCGCCGACCGATGCGCTCGACGAACTTGTGCGGACGACCGAGAACCAAATTGATGTCGTATCGAAGGCGTTCCTTGGCCTCACGGTTTCGTGTGCGCGATGTCACAACCACAAGTTCGATCCGATCAGCCAAGAGGATTACCACGCGTTTTACAGCATCATGACCAGTTGTCGGCCGGCGATGGTGAACGTGGACTCGCCTGCGCGGCAGGAAACCAACAAGACCGCCTTGGCCAAGCTGAAGCCGCGCATCCGTGCCGCGCTCGCCGAGCGATGGCTGACCGAGGCGAGGCTGTTCGCGGAGAAACTTCGCAAGCCAAGCGCCGAGTGGCAGAAGAAAATCGACGAGGCCAAGGAGCCGAAACATCCGCTGCACGCGTGGAACAAACTGCGCCTGGCCAAGGGGGAGGGGTTCAGCAAAACGTGGCAGCAACTCGCCGCCGATTTCGCGGGCAGCAAAAAGGCGCTCGATGAACAGCGCAAACGAAACTACGCCAAGCGCTGGCAACTCGGGCGTGACACGGCATCGCTTGGCCAGTGGATTCTCGACGGCAACGGGATGGACGGCACGGTGGCCAAAGCCGGGGCGTTTCGCGTACTGCCGAGCGGCGATCGAATTGTGGACGACATTCTGCCCGCCGGTGTTTATTCGCATCTGCTTTCCGACAAGCACGCAGGTGTGCTTGGCTCGCCGCAGTTCCGCATCGGCCCCGATCAAAAACTTTTCGTGCGCGTCATCGGCGGCGGCGATGCGATGACGCGTTACGTCGTGCAAAACTACACGCGCAGCGGCACGGTGTATCCGGTCACCCGGCTCAAGGATGGCAAGTGGCGCTGGCAATCGTGGAGCCTGAATTATTGGGAAGGGGACGATGTCCACCTGGAAGTCACCACGGCCGGCGAGCAGGCGATCCTTGCCGTGAACAAGCCGAACTCATGGTTCGGTGTGACCGATTTGGCGGTGTTGGACAAGGGGCAACCGGCCCCGCGCGAGGAGTTCGCCGAGTTCGTTGCGCCGCTGTTTGCCAAGGGCGACCCCGGCAACGCCAAGCGCTTGGCCAAGCGTTACGCAGGGGCGCTGCGACAGAGCATCCGGGCCTGGAGTCGCAATGAAATGAGCGACGAACAGGCCAATTTCATTGGCTATTTTGTCCGAATCGGGCTGTTGCCCAACACCCTCGACGAGTCGTCGGAAGTCGCTGATTTGGTGAATGAATACCGCCGCCTAGAGGCCGAAGTGCCGGTGCCACAGCGTGCGCCGGGCGTCATCGAGGCCGAGGCGATCGACCGGCCGCTTTTCGTTCGTGGCAACCACAAGCAACCGGCCCAAACCGTGCCGCGCCGTTTCCTCGAGGCGTTTGATGCCACACCGTTTGCGGCGAACAATTCCGGCCGGCTGGAGCTGGCGGAGGCGATGCTGCATCCGGACAATCCGCTGACCGCGCGCGTGATCGTGAACCGTGTCTGGCATCACGTGTTTGGTCGCGGACTTGTCGCCACGCCCGACAACTTCGGCAAGTTGGGCGAGTCACCGACGCATCCCGAGTTGCTCGACTACCTGGCAAGCCGATTCGTCGCGGAAGGGTGGTCGATAAAAAAGTTGATTCGCGAGATTGTGCTCACCCGCACATTCCAACTGGCGGTTGCGCCGACGGCCAAGGCGCGCGAGATGGATCCGGACAACCGGCTGCTCACCCGCTCACACGTGCGACGGCTCGAGGCCGAGTCCATTCGCGATGCCATGCTGCTGGCCAGCGGCTCGCTCGATCGCACGCCGCTTGGCGGCTCGGATGGTTTCGGCACCAACCGCCGCAGCCTTTACGTCCGCATTATTCGCAACCGACTCGATCCGTTCCTATCGGTGTTTGATACTCCGGTGCCTTCCAGCACGAAGGGTCGGCGCGATGAGACGAACGTGCCGGCGCAGTCGCTCACGATGATGAATGATCCGTTCGTCCTCTCGCTTGCGGAGCGCTTGGCCAAGCGAGTGAGCGGCGACGACAAACTTGAAACCGATGGTGCACAGATTGCCCGGATGTTCCGGCTCACGCTCAACCGAGAAGCCACCCCGGAGGAACTAGCAAGTGCCGAGGCATTCCTTGGCAACGCGGCTCAAAGACAACGCTTGGCTGGGGAGCAACTGGACACATTGCACGGGCAAATCGCGGACGCAAATGCCAGGGTGACGGCCATCCGTGAGCCGGTGCGTGAGCGGCTCTTGGCCAAGCGCAAAACGGATGGCCAAGCGCCGCCGTCCGGACCCAAGCCGCTGGCCTCGTGGGACTTCAGCGCTGGCACAAAGGATCAACTTGGCCAACTGCATTTGTCGCTGATTGGCGGTGCCAGATTGGAGGGAGGCGCGTTGGTTTTGGATGGGCGCAAGGCCTTCGCCCGGAGTGCGCCCTTGGCCAAGCCGCTTCGCGCCAAGACGCTCGAGGCTTGGGTGCAGTTGAGCAATCTCGACCAGCGCGGGGGCGGAGTGGTGTCGGTGCAGACGCGGGACGGGCACACCTTCGACGCCATTGTTTTTGGCGAGCGCACACCCCGGCGCTGGCTGTCCGGCAGCAATACGTTTAACCGCACGAGGGACTTCAAGGGGCAGGGGGAGAATGAGGCAAAGAATCAGCCTGTACACGTCGCGGTCGCCTATCAAGCCGATGGCACCATCATCGGCTTTCGCAACGGCGAACCTTATGGCCGCGCCTACAAAACCGGGGTGCAGTCGTTCGCCGCCGGCGACGCGGAGGTGCTGCTTGGCCTGCGTCATGGCACCGGTGGCGAAAGCGGCCGCACACTCGCCGGCCGCATTCTCAAGGCGCGGCTGTACGATCGCGCACTGGAGCCCGGTGAAGTGAAGGCTTCCTTCGGCGGCAATCCGAACTACATTTCAGAGCGGGACCTGCTCGCCGCCATGACCGTAATGGAGCGCATGACGTTGGCGGAGTTGACCGCCGCTTTGGAGAAACTGAATGGGGAAATTGTTGCGCTAAAAAAAATCAGGGCACCGGCAGCCGATCCGTTGCGAGAGTTGGCACAGGCAATGTTCAACCTGAAAGAATTTATTTATTTGCAGTAACGGTGCTCGGTGCTCGGTGCTCGGTTATTTTGTTGTGAAAATTGAACGGTTTGAGGAGATTGAGTCTTGGCAAATCGCGCGGGCGTTGACGAGGGAAGTTTATGCCTTGGCGAGGCAGAGCCGTTTGAAAAATGACTTTGCGTTGCGTGACCAAATCACGCGCGCATCGAGTTCCATCATGCACAACGTTGCGGAAGGATTTGACGGAGGCAGCAATGCGGAGTTTTCGCTGTTTCTACAGTATGCCAAGCGCTCCTGAAGCGAAGTGCAAAGCCAATTGTACATCGCGTTGGATCAAGGCTATTGCGACCAAGTAAAATTTGATGAACTTTATGAACAGGCCAGACTGGCACGCTCTAAAATCGGAGCTTTTATCAAATACCTGAACGAATAACTTCACCATGAATAAACCGAGAACCGAGAACCGAGAACCAATCAACCGGCGGGCCATGCTCACGCAATGCTCGACTGGTTTTGGCTTGTTGGCGTTGCAGGGGTTGATGGCCAGTCCCGCGTTCGCCGGCACGGCACGGCAGTCGCATTTTAAGCCGCGTGCGAAGCATGTGATCCTTTGCTACATGTCCGGCGGCGTGTCGCAGGTGGACTCGTTCGATCCGAAGCCAAAGTTGCGCGAACTGCATGGCAAGCCGATGCCGGTGAAAATCCTGCGCACCCAATTCAACAACAACGGCAACGTGATGGCCTCGCCGTTCGAGTTCAAGCGATACGGACAGAGCGGCACCCCGGTGAGCAGCATGTTTCCGCACGTGGCGGAGTCGGTCGATGAACTGGCGGTTATCCGCTCCATGACCAGCAAGGTGAACGAGCACGCGCAGGGCAACTACGCGTTCCACACCGGCTTTCCGATAATGGGGCATCCATCGGCGGGCGCCTGGGTGTCGTATGGTTTGGGCACGGAAAACCAGAATATGCCGGGGTTCGTGGTGCTGCAGGCCGGCGGGGCGGCGGTGCCGCACGGCGGCGTGGGCCTGTTCAGCAACGGCTACTTGCCGGCACAAAACCAAGGCTCGATCATTGTCGGCGACAAAGCACCGGCGGTGCGCAACATCCGGCCGCGCGAGGCCGATGCCACGCAGCGGTCGCGACTGGATTTTGTAAAGGGGCTGGATACGGATTTTGTGAAACGCATCGGCGGAGACAATGACGTCGAGGCGGCAGTGCGCAATTACGAGACGGCTTACCGCATGCAGGCGTCCGTGCCGGAGTTGTGCGACTTGAGCGGCGAGACTGCGGCCACCAAAAAAATGTACGGTATGGATTCGCCTAACGGCGTGACGGCGGCCTACGGGCATCAGGCGTTGCTCGCACGGCGGTTGGTGGAGCGTGGCGTGCGGTTCGTGGAGCTGAGTTGTTTGCCGGAGAAGATGGGCGGTGGACAGGCCCCTAACCCGTGGGACCAACACGGGAATCTCAAAGGCGGTCACGAGAACATGTCATTGCAGGTCGATCAACCCATCGGTGGTTTGCTCAAGGACCTAAAGGCACGCGGGCTGCTCGACGACACACTGGTGATTTGGGCCGGGGAGTTTGGCCGGACACCGTTTTCGCAAGGCAGCAACGGCCGCGATCACAACCCGTACGGCTATAGCGTGTGGCTGGCCGGCGGCGGCGTGAAGGGTGGCACGGTTTACGGCGCGACCGACGAGCTTGGCTATCACGTCGCCGAGAACAAGTGCGACATCTACGATTTGTGGGCGACCGTGCTGCACCTAATGGGAATCGATCACGAGGAATTGACCTATCGTTACGGCGGCCGCGACCTGCGCCTGACCGACGTCCACGGCCGGGTGATTCAGGACGTGATTGCGTGATTGTTAAACAAACAGGGACAAAAATGTGGTGAATTGGAGCGTCAGATCTCAGATGAAGCCCATTGAGTCTGTTGTGAGAGTCAGAAGCCTCACAACTCCATCGAAGCTGTAAACTCTTCTGAATGAAGGGTGGAGAAGTGGAGCGGGTGAAGGGAATCGAATCCTCTGCACAATCAAAACCCCAATAGACAATCGTCCGAGACAGTGCAAATCCCATCGTCTCTCCCATTTCTCAATGAATCTCACACTGTTTCAGTGAGTTGAGTTGCTACTGGAGAAGACGACTGCTGCGACTCCCCACACCCCACCAGAGCCACGGCTGCGATTGTTGTGAGTAGAAGCTGTTTCATAACGAGCCGACACTCATCCCGTTGAGTGCGGTTTTCAAGGCGTTTTAACTTTTGCCCCCGAACAAAAACCCTGCGGCGTTCAAGTGGTGGAGGGAGTTAGTCTAGTTCTTTTTAACTATAAGCCCATCCAATTCCTCTGTTGGCGCTTCTTTGCCACCTTCGGTAACTGAATCTAGTTTTCCTATGGATTTATTAAACTTGATGATAATTTTTTCAGAACGCTTTTCTGTTGTTCCTTCGCAAACCAGTAATTCGCCTTCAACTTTCCAAGAACCAATTAAGTCATCGTCTTTTTCCTTTGAGTTTGTGCCAATAAATGAACCGTCAGGCTTTAACTCAAAAGTTAATACCATGTCTTTTTTGAGATCAGACAAAGTGTACGTTCCCGAATGATCTGGCGATGAGACACACCCGATTAATAGAATAGCTGCGATTGTTGTCAGTAGGAGGTGTTTCATTTGCGTTCAGCTTTCAATTCTGCACCCGTCTTGCCGCCGTGTTTGCGAAGGAGGTCAGCGGTTTCGGGGTGTAGCTGTTTGATGGCCCAATCTAGCGGTGTTTTGCCGCTACTTTTCACATTCACATCCGCCCCTTTAGCGATAAGCAGTTCGACGATTTCATTGTGACCCCAACTAGCCGCCGAAGTTAAAGGATAAAATCCATTCAAATTTTGCGCATTCACATCCGTGCCAGCAGCCAAGTGCTGTTTGACGGCTTCTATATTACCCTTGAAGGCAGCATCCCCAATTGAGATGTCTGGTGGTTTCGGTGGCTCGCACCCCACCAGTAGCACGGCTGCGATTGTTGTGAGTAGGGTTTTCATTTGTTGTGTTAAGTATGAGTTAAAGCTCACATAGGAAAAATAGTGGTTTCCATTACAGATATCCAACCCAAAAATGTGGAAATAACAGTGGATTTCTCCTTCGGAGCATCGATAATTAAAGGATGAAAGGAAGATTCGAAGGGATAATTCAGAAGGTAAACGAACCTAAATACTCTGAAAAATACGGTGTTTGGTCGATCTCACTCAAAGAGAACGGCAAATGGACTTCAGTTTGGAGAAAAGACCAATCAAAGGCCGATGAACTTTACCGATTGTTGGTAAAGAGGATGAAGAGCAACGGATTAGGCATTGATCTCAAACCAACAACACTCTCTCAGAAGCAACTGGAGATCAGTCAGCTCTGCTTCAACAGACTCGAAGCCAATGAATTTCTAAAGATGGATGACGACTCAACAGCCACAAAGATGCTCAGTGCTGTCGATTTCTTCATACAGCATTACTACGAGCACGAAGTCCCAAAGGTCAAAGATGTAGTGCAAATGTTCTTAGAGAAGCAGGAGCAGCGAAATCTGTCCGAATACACACTCAGAGATTATCGCAACGTCCTTTCATTGTTTGTCGTAGAATACGCTGAAGCACGCATTTCAATGATTAAGCCAATGGACTGTAAAAAGTTCGTTCAGGAAAAGGTTAGTCCAAACAATCGAAAACACCGTCAAATATATCTCAAAGCCTTCTTTGAGTTCTGTTGTGGCAAAAATAATCCCTACTGCGAAGACGAAGCCTGGCTGCGTAAGAATCCCGTTAATTGGGAACTACCGAAGATCGAAGCAAATGAAATCACCTGCCTCACCTATGATGACATCGTAAAACTACTCAGACTGAGTTTCCAAAAGGGTCTCTTAGGGTTTTACGTCTTTCGTTTATTCTCAATGATGAGGAGAGAGGAACATCTGAGATTCGTTGAGATAGGTGGAAACAAAGTAGAGGAGAACAACTACATCAATTTGGATGAACGAAGGATTACCATCAACAATCAGGTCTACAAAAAGCGTTCGTCATACGAAAACAGAGGTCGTCACTACAATGAAATCGAAGACACCTTTATGGAATGGCTGCACTACCTCAAAGACAACAACATCCCAATCAGTGCATCCAAAAGGGACGAACAGCTTATCCGAAACTTGGTGAAGGGCAAAAAGAGAAACATACTCAGACACACAGCCATTACCTACCACACACTCAAATTCAGAGATCCAATGAGAACAGCCTACGTAGCTGGCAATTCAGTAGAGATGATCCAACGGCATTATCTGAATATGAACGTTCCGAAGGACGACATTAAGAGGTTCTTCGAACTTACACCCACAAAAGCAAAGAAGATCGGTATTATTGATTAACAAAAACAATGTGGATTCTGAGAAAAACCAATAGTTTTGTTTCAAATATGAGTGTTTTTTCGTAAGATTAGGTAGAATATAAAATTAGTACTTTGCGGTGCCTTCTCTCCCTATACGATAAAGTACTAATTTTATTAAGGATTTAACCTGTGTTCTAATATATTGATTATCAATGGTTTAGAAATACAGAAATACGGGTATATCGATAAGGGCATAGGGACAATATATGAAAAATTAATACTTTACCGTATAGGGAGTGCGCTGCGCTAAAAGTATTAATTTTTCTTCTCCCCTTCCTTTCCGATTTGTAGGCTTCTTTGTTCCGTACATCAATACTTTAAGGCAATGGACTTACATTTAGAGAAAAAGAAGTCGTTAAAGCTTAAGATACCTTTCAGCAAACGAAATCTAATACTTCCCTCTGTTAATCTACCATTGTCGGATAACGTTTTAACAATTGGTTTCGATACGGAGTTTAAGCAAATTTCAGAGGAACAGAACTTTGTATTGTCCTATCAATATTATGCAGAAGTTGGTTCACCGAACACAGAAGTCTTTAAGCATTATGAGGGTATTTTGTTCTCTGACAATGAAAGGCTAAATCTGACTGACTTTGTTCATTGGGTGCTCTTTGAAGGGATAAAGAAGGTTAAGCTAAAGGTATTGCCACAGAAGATTTATTTGGTGTGTCATTTTTCAGTGGTCGATGTGTCGTTGTTTGCAGATTTTAACCAATTCAAAAACCAGATAGACAACGTAAGAAGAACCTTTGTGTCCTCAAAGAATGGTTTGAATCTGTTCTTATCAGCCAAAGAGACCAATGCTGATGAGAAGGTAAACATTTTCTTTAGGGATACCTTCGTATTGGCTCCACTCAATTTCAAATCGTTGAAGGCGTTGGGTGATTTGGTTGACTTTAAAAAGTTGGAGATGACGCAGGATGAAATCGAAAATATGGATGTCATCAGAAAGGAAGATCCAAACCGATTCATCGATTACGCTTTGAGGGATGCTGTCATTTGTGTGAAGTATCTAAATGAGATCAGAGCAATTTACTCAGAGCTGGGTTTAGGCAGATCAAGCAATGATTCCAATGATGTTACAGACACTCCGATAACATTGACTTCAATTGGTGTAGATTCCCTTTTGAAACTCTGGTCTGAGAAAGGCATCGATCATCAGACTGTGCTCGGCATCTACGAAAGTAAGGAGAGGTTTTTCAACAAAAGGATCGGTAAGTGGTATTACGCAAAGAAGGTGGCTCTTCACCATAAGAGGAACATTGGTGAGCAGTTCGCTGTTGAGACTTATCACGGTGGCAGAAGTGAAACATACCAATTTGGGCCAATGGCAACTGGTCAATGGATTGATTATGATTTGTGTGGTGCCTACACCACTGCTATGGCTTCAATTGGCGTCCCTTTATGGGATCAGATGAATTATACCGATGATTTAAAAGTGCTTACCGACCTGAACAATCTCTCCTTTATTTGCTGTAACTTTAAATTTCCGAAAACAATCCGTTATCCATCTCTTCCAGTCCGTACTGAGTTTGGTTTGATCTTTCCTTACGAAGGCAGATCTTATTGTGGAGGGCCTGAGTTGTTATTGGCTAAACGATTAGGTGCAGAAATCAAAATTGAGTTAGGTCTTTACCTTCCAACAGATCAATCAACAAAACCGTATTTAGCTTTTGTTAAGGACTGTCGCAAACGAAGAAGCCAATACAGAAAGGAAACGTTGAATAATATGTTTTGGAAAGAGATTGGTAATTCCACTTACGGCAAGACAGCGCAGGGCTTAAGAAAGAAAAACGTTTTTGACACTCGATCGGGTGAGTCTACTACTTTGCCTTCTTCCAAAATTACCAATCCATTTCTTGCTTCATACATTACATCATTGGTCAGAGGTGTTGTTTCCGAACTTCTCAATGCTTTGCCTAAAGCTGTTGAGGTATGCAACGTAACAACCGATGGATTCCTATGCACACTGCCTAAAAGCAAAGTAGATTCGATTACAAAAGGTCCTTTGTCCAAATACTTTGGACAATGTGCTAAGTCGGTTACAGGTAAAGCAACGGTGTTGGAGATCAAGCACAGCGTTAAGCAGGTTTTAGGTTGGAGGACGAGAGGGCAATTGACCATTGAGTCAGATGGTGAGAAGCCGATGGTATTGGCGAGGGGTGGAATCAAACCTCCAACAACGGAACGAACTGAAGCCAATAAATGGATTTTGGATCAATTCTTAAAGAGGACACCTCAAACCAAATACACCGTTAATTATATTCGATCTATTCGAAGCATTTAT
>ERZ813253.839-NODE-839-length-10053-cov-3.992847_pt1 | contig 10053 bp, 12 predicted proteins | sample MGYA00520893_ERZ813253 | MGnify/ENA primary metagenome ERZ813253 (study PRJEB31669, sample SAMD00080414) | marine metagenome | biome: oceanic hadal pelagic zone biome; feature: marine hadalpelagic zone; material: sea water | place: Pacific Ocean:Izu-Bonin Trench...
TCCCGCTTGGAGGCCGATAGGAGAGCGTCAGAGCAGAACTCATTCACTAACGTTACAAACTGAGCAGAGACGTCGGATTCAGCGGGTATTATATCCCCTGATACCTTGTCATCTGACACCATAATTGCATTGTCAGAGACTATGTTCTCCCATTCGGCATCCGTTACACTTTTGCGGAGTTTGATTCCTTTCGTCGCCGCTAGATTCCTAAATTTTTTGTAGGGAAACAGTTTAGCGTCAGTGCAAATAAAATGTATGTCGCCCGCCTGGATACTAATATTGTTGCTTGATGCAGATGATGTGATTATCAAATTATCTAATTTGAAGTAATCTGCAGCGACACTAGAATCTGAGCCCTTCTCAGCTTGAATCACCGCTTCATCCAATTCTGAGGGAGTTTGAATTACACCCACTTGTTCACCACATTCTAGAAACACTTGGACTATGGAAGGGAGGCTAAGTTCGAAAAATTCTCTATTCGGTGCATCCCGAAATTTACGCAGCCTCTTGTGAATAAGATTCTCTGCTTGCTCGCAATCTGTGACCTTTAGCCAATAATGCACTTGGTAGGGTTGTCCTACCCCCGTTACTGCAGATAATTCAATCGCTCTCTCTTCTGGTGTCCGCGTGGTTTGTCCTATCTTATATAGATTGGGTCGATTTGTGGGACTCCATAGAGCGTATATGTACCCCTCGTCCATTTTCCAATCCCCCTACGAAATAGCCCAAGTGCCACTTCAAACTGTCAAATACCCCTAGATGAATGCCACACCTGTGAAATTACATTTTTTGGCTCAAACGCGACCCTCCGCTGGAGGACCGTCAATCAACATCTAAGAAATGAAGGTATCGACTAGACCATACAAACTATCAAATCCCGAAACATCGCCTTACGACCCCAGCACATAACCCTTGCCGCTCAAACAACGCGCAACGCTCTGCTCTTGCTCCTGGATAGGCTCGTAAGCGCCCACAGCGGCCCCGGCTGCCACGCAGAATAGAATTTTGCAGCCTTATAGTTTGCCTAAAAAGAAGAATATTTCAAACGGGATCAGTCCTATACAACTAAGGCACTTGAAAAATCGCCTGAATTGAATATATTCAGAATTACATCAAGAGTAGGGCTGACGCCCTCGCCAACCTGCCCGATCCGGCAAGGTGGTGTCCCGTAAGGGAGATGTGGCCGAGGACGGCAACGAAGGGGTCCTAAGCCATTCATCGCGTCAGCCCTGCCATAGTAATTGTCTATGGAGGACTTCAACTATGAACAAACGGCCACCGACCTCCTTACCAAAGACAGCCGAAAAGAGGCTGGCTCTCTTGGAGAGCTGGGGCCTTGGCGACGGCCCGTCCGTGTGAACCACACATATGACCGAGTAGGCTGACAGACGGGAGAATACGTCACCACAGTAAATGGGCTGATCCACCAACGGATTGGGGAGATTTGATCTGGATTGCGCCCCCGGCATTCGCCGAAGCCGCTAAATAGGAGAAGCACGATGACGAATGGTAATGATAAAGCCCCAAAAGCGAGACATGAGAAAGAAGACGCGCAAGGTAAACTGAAAAGAGATCGGGGGCTCGCGCTATTTCTCGCACGGTCCCGAGCTCGGGACCAGGGACTACCACTCCCGAAACCAGAGGACATCGGCCCCGCTGCGTTTGTACTATTGTCTCCGGATATGACGAGAGAGCAGAAGATACGGAACGTGGTAGCCACCCTGGCGAGGTGCGGGATCACGGTCCACCAGTGCAAGGCGGAAGACCCAGGAACTGAGGGTTCATCATGACCGCCGAAACAAATTCTCATGCGGTTCCAAAAAATCCACGTTTCTACATCAAAGACAAACGTCTCTTTCACCATAGCGCCGAGCATGGCCACCGAGAGGTTACCCATACCCAGCGAACAGACGGGGGTGGAATTGATTATCTGAAACTCTGGGTATCAGGCCAGAAAATAGTCGCGGGCCACTCAGTAGGACTCCCGATTTTCTCGTTAACGCTATCACCAGATGGGCAATTCGAAGGAGAGAGACCTGGCGGTTATGAATATGCTTGGATTATATCTGAGAAATGAAGCCGCTCTGAACATACTGGAGTGATCCACCTGACGGATTGGGCATTTGATCATCAGCTTGTGCACCCTGCCTTTCCGGCAAAAGCACTAAAGAGAAGGAATTAGACAATGAGCTCAATCATCCAACTCGCCCCCGGCACCGAAAAGATCACCGAGGGCAGCTTATATCGTAAAGAGTTACGCCCCGGTGCCGAACCAAAAATCAGAGTCACATTCCCAAGAACCAGAGTCACATTCATACCCAAGAAAGGTGCAGCACACTTGCCTCAGGGGTCAGGAGAAGTGAAGGAAGAGGGATGTCCAAGTTGCGAGTATCCCCTAGATGCAAATGGTCATTGCGTAGCCTGCTGGGGAACCCTTTGGAATGCCTAGACCGTGGCGCAATTGGGCCATATGGACCACTTCGGGAAGGTAGAGGGTATCTGATAACTGCGGGGGGCATCCTCGATGATGGCTTCATCTGCCCCGCCTGCGGACCAAGTGAGTCTTTAAATACTGCGGACTGATCCACCTGACGGATCAGGGTGATTTGAAATCCAGCTTGCGCACCCGGCATTCCGCCAAAGTCGCTAAAGAGGAGTTGATTATGCCAAACTCGGAAAATTTCAACCTCAAATATCGCCCTCGTTCATACTGGGGGCCGCAGGATCTCAACACCCACTTTGGAGCTCGTATCAAGGGAGAACTCCGGCGTAAAGAAGGATTAGCTCTCCTTGACGAGGGGATAGCTTTTGATGGCGCGCTTAAATCATCACTATCCGAGAATGAGAGAAATGCCAGTGGAGCTATTCATCCGTGGCTCATGGGGGGCGAGTATCTGCCCGGATATGAATCCAACGAGGTGGAGATCGCCCGGATCGTCATGAAGTCAACGACCATGGACATTGTCCCTATCCGTGCCCGGCTCACGAAGCACCGTATCAAGTATCGTATTGAGGATGAATACGACGGCTTATTTTCCTATACGATGAGGCCCGCCACCAGCACCAAGACGTTAACCCTGCAACAGGTGATTAACGTTATTAACCTCAATGATCTCGTAGATGGCATCCGGATACGCAACTATGGGGGTTACCATCATGGGAACCCGAAGGCGATATTCGATTTCTGCACTGTTTCCTCAGTCTTTTATCCAGAACTAGCCTCTTGGTTTGATGGCGTGAACGCTGAGTGGCTAGCCTGTGAGGAAAAAAAGCTCAAAGAGGAATGTTCGGGATCTGAGCACCGTCTTGACGCCGATGGTTCTTGCCTACAGAACGATGAACCTGCCTGACATGGAACTCTGCCAGAGCGGGTTCACCGGACGGACACGACGAGTCTCTTGACTCTATCGTTCTCTATTTGTTCTATTGGTTGCCCACCACGAATTCCACGGGCGAACAATGCGCAAGCCGGAAACCATAGAGCGGCTTTATCTCGATTTCGACGGCTTCTTCGCTTCCGTGGAGCAACAGGTGCACCCCGGCCTGCGGGGCCGGCCGGTCGGCGTCGTGCCCTCCACCTCGACCGCCTACACCTGCGTGATCGCCTGCTCCAAGGAGGCCAAGCGCCATGGCGTGGCAAACGTCATGCCGGTGCTGGAAGCCAGGAAGCTGTGCCCGGAGATCGTGCTTGTTCCGCAGAGCCCCGATCTTTACCGCCGCGCCCATCATGCGCTCCTGAACGAGATCGCATGCGTCATCCCGATCGATGCGATCAAGTCGATCGATGAGATAACCTGTAGGCTCGAGCCCGCCGACCGCGCGGCGCCGCAAGCGCTGGCCCGGCGCATAAAGGCCCGGATCGCCGACAATATCGGGCCCTATATCACCTGCTCCATCGGCTTTGCCGCCAACCGGCTGCTGGCCAAGCTGGCGGGCAAGCGGGACAAGCCGGACGGGGTGACCATCTGGAACCCGGCCGACATGCCGGCGCCGCTGCTTGAGCTTGCCCTGGCGGATATCTCCGGCATCGGCAAGCGCATGGAGCGCCGTCTCGCCGCCGCCGGTATTTTCACCACGGCCGCCCTGTGGCGGACCCAGCCGAAACAATTGCGCAAGATATGGGGCAATGTAACCGGCGAGCGGCTGTGGTATGCGCTGCACGGCCACGATATCCAGGCGACCCCGTCGAGCCGGGGGATGTTCGGCCATGGCCGCGTGCTGCCGCCTCAGCAGCGCGACATCGCCCACGCGCGCGCTTGTTCCCGCCTGCTTCTGATCAAGGCCGCGCGGCGCATGCGCCGCGCCGGGTTCTACGCCGGCCGTCTGTGGCTCTGGATGAACATGCGCGAGAGCCGCTGGTCGGGCGATCTCAGCTTACCCATCGTGCATGACGACCAGGCCTGCCTCGCCGGGCTCGCGACCCTGTGGGAAACCGCGGCCGCCGAATTGCCGGGGGCTGTGAAAATCATCCGCCTCGGCATCACCCTGCTCGATCTGTCCCCGGCCACGAGCCGCCAGCTCGACATGCTGATCGATGACGACACCGAGCGGAAACGTTGGGAGCGGGTGGGTGCGGCGGTCGACCGCCTCAATGCGAAATACTCACGAACCGTGGTCAGCATGGGGCCCTGGACGCCGCCGCCGGGCGGCTACGTGGGGGGCAAAATCTCCTACACGCGGATTCCCCGGGCGGAGGATTTCTGGTGATATGAGCTGGAAGCATGAAATCCAGCTCCGCGATCTCGACGGCGAGCAGGCTATCGTGGTCGCCTCGAAGATGTGTATGGGCTGGAAGCAGTAGTTGTCATAGACAGTTTCTCTGACCGGCGTGAATAATCCAGGCTATCGGGAAGCCACAAACAGGCGGTTTTGACCCGAACGGACCCGACACAGATTTGTTTCACCCTACCCTGCACAGCACCTTCGCAACACGGAGCGTTGTGATTAACTCACGGGCAATGGACCCATAATTTGCCGAGGATATTCTGGCCTTCAAAACAGGTTCAGAAATGACGGGAACATTGATACCCGCTAATTCGAACACCTTTTGATAGGTCTCTGGCCTCGCTGTCATGAAGCGACCTCGGCGCGGCGATTCGGCCTGAACGATGCCGATTACACGCCCGGCGGCGTCGATGACTGCACCCCCGCTCAATCCTCCGAGAGATGCAAATCTCTGCGGGATCTCGGATGCGATGCTCCAGGCATAGACCCTTTCCCGATACCCCCGCCATCCCGTATGGCGCATCGTCATCTCACCGAGAAACCGCCCGTGGACGGCGCCGGGTCGGCCCTTGGGAAAGCCAAGGCTGAAGGATTCACGTTTTCCGTTGCGGGAGGCCGCGATGGGAAGCCCCTCGGGAGCACCGTCGGTGATTAAGAGGGCAACGTCGGCTTGGGGATGGATGACGGTGCGGTCCACCCGGACTCCCTCCCGTGTTCCGGTCTGTATGTAGACTTGATCGCACCCCTCGACGACGTGGCGGGCGGTTAGCCAATAACCTTCGGAGGATACGGAAAAAGCCGACCCCGTCGACGATCCCCTTCGACCGGTTTCCTCAATGAATCCTTCTCTCGGAATTGAAAAGATGGAACGTGTTTCGGAACGCTTATTTTGCGACCCTTCCCGGAGCCAGGCCACGGTTTCCGAGTCCCAAAACTTTGGCTCGAAGAGTTCAGGGCTTGGCCGTCTGGGGGAGTAGTTTTCAGGAACCGACTCGCTGCCGCCTATAATCTTGCCGCCGATGGCGACGACGACGACGAGAAGCAGGGCAATCCAATCCAGCTTACGCATTGCGACAGAAGCCTTTGATCGTCAGCCGGTCACGGCCGCAGCGTTGATCGCTGCAGCTCCGAGCTTTATCGAGACCAGGAGGATTGCGGGCGCCATTTCAGCATCGACGATTCGCTTGGGGAGATCCTTCAATACGAGATCCGCAATCCGGAAGGCGATCAATTGCAAAGCGAGCGTGACCGGACCCCAAATAAGAACTTCCCAGACACTGATACTACTCGCCATGCTGAAGGCCAAGGGCAGCGCCAAACCTATAATAGCACCCGATAAGGAAACCGCCGCCGCCGTATTTCCGCCCCGGATCAGCTTTATCTCGTCATAAGGTGTGATCTTGATGTAGATAAAAATCGCTGCCACCAGCATCACGACAGTCACCGAGATATGCAGCATCAACACCGGAAAACCAGCCAAAAAACTTTGAATTACAGGATACATCTCTAAAGCTCGATCGAAGGAGATTGGGTACGGCGAATCCTACCACGACAGAAGGTGTGGGTCTTGGTAAAGCGGACACTCTATTAGGCCCACGAGAGATGGTCATATCGCGAGAGAGCGACGTAGATACTATTAAATATGGGAACAGCGTGCTCTGGCTGCGGTCTACACCCTCAATGAAACGCTTCATGACGAACCCTCACCAATATCATGGCGCGATTCTATCAGACCTCACGTTTTTACACAGCCTGGACCCAAAGGAGACGTTTGACGGGTAACGTCATTCGGTACAGCAAAAACGTTAAACAGGAGTGGTTGCTCTTCTTTTCAGCGTTCAATCGTCTTTATCGTCGAGTATTGCACGCACTTTTCCGCCTAAGGCTGAAATTGGTAGGGTTTTGAGCAATTGGCTTTTGATTTTAAAAAATTTTCGTTTTATGTGGTTTATCTAACGTAATTATGGTACTTTTCTTCCATGAGAATGATAAAAGTAAAACCAGGGATGTTCTGAGACATCCTCGAGGGTGGAATGGAGAAACCGTGAAAGCGGAAAAACGCCACGCAGGTGACGGTATGGCGCTATCGAGAGGCCGCCGATACGTTGTCGACACGCGTCGGGGGCAATTGGTGCAAATGGTTCGTCAGCATGGTTTCATTTCCATTGAGGCCATGGCGGAGCACTTCGACGTTTCCACCCAGACAATCCGGCGTGACGTGGAACAGCTTTCCCTGGAGAACAAGGTGGCACGATATCATGGCGGGGCCGGACTCGCTCATGGTTCCGATTCCCTTGCCTATGCCAACCGAAAATCACGAAATCTCGAGCAAAAGCGCATTGTCGCCGCTTTGGTTGCAGCGCAAATTCCCGACGGATCGTCCCTCTTTATCGATATCGGCACAACCATGGAGGTGGTCGCCGAAGCGCTCACCGGACATCGGGAATTGCGCATTATCACCAATCATATTCGTGTTGTGTCGGTGCTCAGCGAACGGACGGATTTCGAGATCATCCTGGCGGGCGGCATGGTCCGCAATCGCGATCAAGCGATCACTGGCGAAGACACCAGTGAATTTCTAAAAAGATTCAAGGTTCATTTCGCTATCTTCAGTATCGGCTCCATCGATGGCGACGGCAGCATGCTCGATTACGATTACCGCGATGTGCAGATATCGAAAACAGCCATGGCAATATCCAAAAAGAGTTTCGCCGTTGCCGATCATAGTAAATTCGATGCCGAAGCCATGGTTCGCCTGGGCCATGTATCCGAGATCGATTCTTTTTTCACTGATACCCAGCCACCGGAATCTATTACCAACGCCCTCAAGGCTAGTGGAGTTGCGTTGTTTCTACCCGAAGATTTGTAAGAGGTCTCGCTCAAAGTGTCCGCAATCCGGCTCAAAAATATTACCAAAAAATGGGGCGACGTGGTCGCCGTTGATGACTTATCCGTCACCGTTGATGAGGGTCAGTTTCTGGTCCTACTGGGGCCATCCGGCTGTGGCAAATCAACCACATTACGGATGATAGCCGGGCTCGATACGGTGACCAGCGGGACGATTGAGATTGGCGGCGTGGATGTCACCCACTTGGCGCCCGCCAAACGCCAACTATCCATGGTGTTCCAGTCTTACGCCCTGTTCCCCCATCTGAATGTTGCCGAGAACATTATCTTCGGCCTCAAAGTGCGCCAGGTGCCGGCCCCCGAACGGGCTATAAAACTTAACAAAGTCGCGGGAATCGTTGGCCTGACGGAACTCCTCGAGAGACGGCCCTCGCAATTGTCCGGCGGCCAGCGCCAGCGGGTTGCCCTGGCCCGTGCGATCATCTCTGAAAACAGCATCTGCCTGATGGATGAGCCGCTATCGAATCTGGACGCCAAACTACGCCATGACATGCGTGTCGAGATCAGGTCGCTGCAACGGCGGCTTGGAATCACCGTTGTTTACGTGACCCACGATCAAACGGAAGCCATGAGCATGGCCGACAAGATCATCCTGATGCGCGACGGTCATATGGAACAGGAAGGCCCGCCCGAAGAGATGTATAAACGGCCGGCAACAACTTTCGCCGCCGGTTTTATCGGCACCCCGCCGATGAATTTGCTCACCCTGACCGACGGCCCGAATGGGGCCGTCATCCAAGGCAGTGACCATGGCGGAATCTTAGCTGGCCCCGGCGATGGATTGGTGTTCGGGATTCGGCCGGAACACATCACCGTCTCGGACGACCAGGGCGTGCCAGCGGAATTGATCGCGGCCGACTACCTGGGCGCCGACACGATCATGAATGCCAAGATTGGCGAGCAGACCGTGCGCATTACGGTGCCGGGTCGCTACATCATTGGTCGCTCTCATCAGGTGCGGCTGACCTGGTCGGATGAAGCGATCCATATCTTCGATGGGAAATCTGGAAAACGGAGGAATTTCCCCGCCGCCAATGGCGGGACGCCACAGGCCTCGACTTAGGCGCTGGGCAATCATCGTGCTGTGAAATTGAAATGCAGTACAAACTTTCGGACGGCTTCATGGGGGAGCTGCCACAACAACGAAGCAAAGAGGAGAGCGATTATGCTGAAATATCTATCGAGAACCGCGGGGGCGGCCATTGTCGCCGCGGGCCTGACCTTGGGGCAGGCGAGCAGCGCCGCCGCCGTCGAGTTGACCATGTATTATCCGGTTGCGGTGGGCGGTGCGCTAACCCAAATCGTCGATGGGTTGGTGGCCGGTTTCGAAGCCGAAAACCCGGAGATCAAAGTCAATGCCATCTACGCCGGAAATTACAATGATGCCCGCATCAAGGCGCTTGCCGCGTTGAAGAGCGGAAAACCGGCACAGCTTTCGGTCATGTTCTCCATTGATATCTATGAACTGATCGAACAGGGCGCGATCATAGCCTTCGATGATATAGCGGAGACCGCCGATGATAAGGCCTGGCTGAAAAAGTTTTTTCCGGCGCTGATGGAAAACGGCATCACCCAGGGCAAGACCTGGGGCATTCCTTTCCAGCGTTCGACCATTGTCATGTACTACAACAAGGATGCTTTTCGGGAAGCTGGCCTGGACCCGGAAAATCCCCCGGCAACCTGGGATGAGCTCGTCTCGACGAGTAAGAAACTGACCAAAGCCGACGGCTCGCAGTGGGGCCTGATGATCCCGTCGACTGGTTATCCATACTGGATGTTTGGTGCCTTGACCAAACAGAACGGCCAGACCCTGATGAACGGCGCTGGCAACGAGACCTATTTCGATGCGCCGGCGACCATTGAAGCCCTGCAGTTCTGGAAAGACCTCGGTTCCAAACACGCCGTCATGCCGAGCGGCACCATTGAGTGGGGCACCCTGCGCCAGAACTTCCTGGAACAGAAAACCGCCATCATGTGGCATTCCACCGGCAACCTGACGAAGGTCAAAGACACGGCCTCCTTCGATTTCGGCGTCGCAATGCTACCGGCTATTTTTTCTCGCTTCACTCCGACCGGGGGCGTACACTTCTTCATCTTCCATTACCCCCCGTCTGCCGCGCGCTCCGCATCCCTCCACCTTATCCCGTCTATTACGTCTCCGTACCCCCCCTCTTAATTTTCCTTCCATCCCCTTTCCCTCCGCCCCCCTCCTTCTTCCTCTTCTACTGCTTCCCTTCTCACTTCTTTTCTCCCCTTTCCTCCTCTCTCTCCCTCTCTTCCCCTTCCTTTCTCCCCCCCCCCCCCCCTCCCTCCCCCCCTCCCCCCCCCCCCTCCCCCCCTCCCCCTCCCCCCCCCCCCCCCTCCCCCCCCCCTCCCCCCCTTCCCCCCCCCCCCCCCCTTTTTTTCTCCCTTTCCTCCCTC
>ERZ813253.841-NODE-841-length-10035-cov-4.253532_pt1 | contig 10035 bp, 7 predicted proteins | sample MGYA00520893_ERZ813253 | MGnify/ENA primary metagenome ERZ813253 (study PRJEB31669, sample SAMD00080414) | marine metagenome | biome: oceanic hadal pelagic zone biome; feature: marine hadalpelagic zone; material: sea water | place: Pacific Ocean:Izu-Bonin Trench...
GGCGGGCCGTGCGCGGCGGGGCAGGCGCGGGGCGGGGGTGGTGGTCGGGCAGGAAGGGCGCCTTCAGGAGGCGGTGGGGCTGATCCATGGTGGGGATGCCGGCCAGGCGCAGTTCTTGCGGCAGGCGTTTTTGCAGGGTGCCGAACATGCGCTCCGAGCGCCCCCGCGCCTCCGGCGAGTAGGCCGCGATCAGCTCGATGCCGAGTTGGTTCAGCGCTCGCCCGACCTGGGTCGGATTGTCCTTGTCCACCTTGCCCCCAGCGCCGGGCGTGTGCCAGTAGTGGGATCCACGGTCCGTATAAAGGGAGCAGAACAGACCCATCGTCGAGATCGCCTCCGAGAGCCCCCGGAAGCTACTCATGGTGCCTTCCTCCTCGACGAAGAAGGCCGAATAGGTCTGGCTCGTGGCATCGTCCATGGTGACGATCAAGTCCCACCACTGCCCCGCAACCCACTCATGGGTGGAGCCGTCCTGGTGCAGCATCATGCCGGGCAAGGGACGACGCGGCCGCTTGCGCCGGTGGGCGCCTCGGCGCGGCGCCTTGGCCATCCGCCCACAGGCCTGAAGCGTCAGGCGAACCCAGTTGTAGCTGCGCTCGAAGCCATGCTCGGAAACAAGCTTGTCAAAGAAATGCTTGGCCGTGAAATCGAAATACCGGGTGTCGAAAAGCGCCAGCACCTCCATCATCGTGTCCACCGGCACCCGGCGCGCCGAAACCCTGCTAAGACGCCGGTCGTATAGGCCGCTCGCTCCTTCCGCCTCAAACCGGTCGCGCCAGCGCCGAAACGTCCGTTCGCTCACCCCCAGGATCAACGCCGCTTCAGCCTGATCCAAATGACGCCGCATCGTACGCGCGTAAACCTCCTCGAACTTCATCAATCGTAGTCCTTGTAACTGCTCTGTTCGCCTCATCGCTCCCCCTCCAACAGGAGAAGCCATAAAACCGGACAGATCACATGTTACATAGACCGGACATATCACGTGTTACTGACAACAAATATTCAAGTCACTTGACAAACTGTTGAATTAATGAAGTAAAGTGCACAGGGAATATGGTTGGTGATTTTCACCCTCTAGGAAAACCGGTAAATCATGGCAAACACAAAGGCACGTAACGAGGCATTGGTCAAGATTGCCTGCGCCCAGATGGAGCCGGTTGTCGGCATGAAGGACCAAAACCTTCGCCGCAGCATCGAAATGATCGAGGAGGCCGCCGGCAACGACGCCAGTCTTGTTGTGCTTCCGGAACTCTGCAACTCGGGCTACGTTTTCGAGACCCGCGAAGAGGCCTTCGCATTGTCCGAGGCGGTTCCCGATGGGCCGACATCACGAGCCTGGTGCGAAGTCGCCGCCAAGCACGACCTACACATCGTCGCTGGGATCAACGAGCGCGACGGCGAAGCCCTTTACAACTCCTCCGTCGTCATCGGACCCCATGGCTATGTCGGCACCTTCCGCAAGGTGCATCTTTGGAACGAGGAGAACCTGTTCTTCGAGCCCGGAAACCTGGGCTTTCCGGTCTTCAAGACGCCAATTGGACGCATCGGGACTTTCATCTGCTACGACGGCTGGTTCCCGGAAAGCTACCGTCTCTGCGCGCTACAGGGGGCCGACATTGTGTGCATCCCGACCAACTGGGTGCCGATTCCCGGCCAGGACGAAGACCGGGAGGCCATGGCCAACATCCTGGTCATGGCAGCCGCGCATTCGAACTCGGTCTTTGTCGCCGCCGCCGATCGGGTTGGAACCGAACGCGCCCAGCCTTTCCTCGGTCAGAGCCTGATCACCAGTTACACGGGCTGGCCGATCGCCGGGCCGGCCAGCGCCGACAAGGAGGAGATCATTTACGCGGAGGTCAACCTTGCCGATGCACGGCGCAAGCGGAACTGGAACGAATACAATCAGGTCCTCCGCGACCGGCGTAACGACGTCTACGAAGAAATGCTCGGTGCCCAGGTGGATCCGGGCTGGTACTAGTGAAACCGATCCGCTAGGGGCCGAATCAACCGCGTCTGGGGAGGGTGGACGTCTAATAATCCCTCAATTACTCGCAATAGCTAAAACAAGGAGGACAGGGAAATGAAGTCTAAGCAAGGTATGAAGCAACAAAACGTCACGCGCCGTAGCGCCCTGAAAGGTATCGCAGCGACCACGGGCGTCGCGGCGGTGAGCCTGGCCGCGCCCGTATTCATCCGCGACGCCAGAGCGGCCAGCCCGATCAAGGTCGGCATCATTTCGCCGTTGACCGGGGCCTGGACCGTTTATGGCAAGGCACACATTTCGGGCTTCGAACTGGCCGTCGACGAGATCAATGCCGCCGGCGGCGTCCTGGGCCGGAAGTTCGAGCTGGTCGTCGCCGATTCCAAGACCGAGCCGCGCATCGTGGTCGAGCAGGCCAACCGCCTGATCCGGCAGGAGCGCGTGGACTTCCTGGCCGGCACCTTCTCGAGCGCGGAGCGCAACGCGGCCGGGCCGGTGGTCAAGGCGTTAAACAAGATTCTGCTCTATCCCACCTTCTACGAAGGCCAGGAGAAAGAGTTCTACCCCGGTGTGTGCAACGAAAACATCTTCATGTTCGGTCCGGAGCCGACCCAGCAGGTCTGGCCGCACATGGAGTACATGATGAACAAGTTCGGCAAGAAGTTCTTCATGATCGGCTCGGACTATGCTTGGCCACGGGTCACCAACCAGGTGACCAAGCGAAAATTGGACGAGCTCGGCGGCGAGGTGGTCGGCGAGGTCTACATCCCCTTCGGCACGCCGCAGTATGAATCCGTACTCCGCGACATTCGCGGCTCGGGCGCCGACATCATCTTCCACAGCCTCACCGGTAGCGACACGGTGAATTTCCGGCAGCAGTACGCAGCCGCCGGAATGAAGGACAATTTCGCGTTTTGGACGGTGGACGACGAAGAGGTTGTCACAACCGGACTGGGGCCGGAGGTCTCGGGCGGCGGCTACGTCAGCTTCGACTACTTCATGTCCATCAAGAACCCGAACAACGCGCCGTTCCTGGAGCGTTTCAGGAAGAAATTCGGCCAGGATGCGCTGATGAACACGGTTGGCGTGGCGATGTACAATAGCGCCCATATGGCAGCCAGGGCAATCGAGAAAGCCGGCAACATGAGCACCGAGTCGCTTCGCGACGGGCTCAGGGAGATCACCTTCGACGGCGGGCCGCAGGGTTCCGTGCGCATGCGCGGCCTGGACCATCAGATGGTCCTGCCATCCTACCTCATGCAGGTCTCCAACAACTGGACCAGCGTGAATGATATGTTCGAGGAGGTCCAATCGTTCCAGGCCGTCGAGCCCCTGGACGCACGTTGCGATTTGCCGCTCTAGGCTGCAAGCTATAGGCTAAATGCTTGCCGTCCCTTACCGTCCGGCGCAATCATGCGCAGGACGGTAAGGGAGAGGCTTGTTGTATCCATCCGTCCTGAATCGCAGATGAGACCGATTACATGGAAACGGCCATCAGTGTTGTCGTCGATGCTACCCTGATCACGCTGATTCTAGCCCTCGCCGCCTTTGGGCTGGCGATCATCTACGGCCTGGTGGGCGTCATAAACATGGGCCATGGGGCCTTCCTGACCCTCGGCGCATATCTCACCTGGGCGGCCACGACGTCCGGCATCCCCTTCATCCTGGCCATCATCATAGCCGCCATAGGCGTCGGTATCGTGGGGCTCATCCTCGAACACCTGATCATCCGCCACTTCTACGACAAACCCTTTGACACCCTATTGCTGACCTGGGCGTTCTTCCTGGTCATGACCGAGATCATCAAGATCGTCTTCGGTACGAATTTTCGCAATGTCGTAAATCCCCTGCCAGGCGCCATCGACCTTGGGCTGGTCGAGATACCGATCTATCGCGGCGTGATCGGGCTGGTTGGGCTGGCGCTGATCGGCGGAACGGCGTACGTGTTATACCAGACCACGCTCGGCATCAAGATTCGCGCCATGATCCAGAACCGTGAGATGGCCAGCCTACTCGGCCTCAACATCGGCCGTATGTACAAGCTGGTATTCACGATCGGCGCCGCCACCGCGGGGCTGGCCGGCGGGCTGATCAGCCCCATACTCAGCGTCGATCCTTACATCGGCAACATATTTCTGATTAGGTCCTTCTTCGTGGTGATCGTCGGTGGAGTCGGGCATCTGCTCGGCGGGACCCTGGTCGGCAGCTTTTTGATCGGCGGCTCGGAGACACTCTTCGCCCTGTTCTCGAAACAGGCCTTCGCGCAGACGGTAGTCTTCCTGCTGGCCATCGTCATCCTACGCTTCCGCCCCGCCGGTATCTTGAGACAGCGATGACCGCAGACGCGGACAAGCACCTTCTCCCGGTCGGCCGCGTTTCACGACGCGGACTAGGCCAGTCGGAAACCGGGCTGGCCTTCCTAGCGTTCATTATCCTGGCCCTGTTGCCGATCTTCGTGGACGGCTACGCGATCTACATCCTGCCGCAATACATGCTGTTTGGCATGTTGGCCATGTCGCTCGGTCTTCTGTGGGGCTTCGTGGGCATTCTCAGTTTCGGTCAGGCAGGCTTTTTCGCGCTTGGGGCCTATACCATGGGCCTGGCGATGCAGTCGGACTTGGGAATCAATCCGGCCTATATCGGGATTCTGCTCAGCCTTGTAGTGGGCGGCGTCCTGGCGACCATAGCCGGGTACTTTCTGTTCAGCGCCGGAGTCCGGGCGACCTATTTCGTCCTGGTGACGCTGGCGCTCTCGATCATGGTCGAGCAGATCGCGGTCAGCCAGTCGGACATCACCGGCGGCTGGAACGGAATGTTCATCGACCGCATGTCCCTGACCTTCGGCGCCTTGGGGGAGATCTCGCTATACGAAGACGCGCCAGCCTATTATGCGGTTCTTCCAGTCGTCGTGGTCACCTACGTCCTGCTTCGCTGGCTGACCTCCGCCCGTTTCGGCAAGGTCCTGGCGGGCATCCGAGAGAACGAGGACCGCATGACCGCATTGGGTTTTAACATCTCCCTGTACAAGACCTGCGCCTTCGCGCTTTCCGGTGTGATCGCCAGTTTAGCCGGCGCGCTCTACAGCACCCACGCGAACTTCGTGGCGCCCTCGCTGGGCGGCGTACTGTTCTCGACCGAAGTCGTCGTCTGGGTGGCGATCGGCGGCCGCAGTTCGCTGCTGGGCGCACTTCTGGGCGGAATTCTGGTAGCGACTCTGTCCAATTACCTAAACGCGGTCACGCCTGAATACTGGCAACTCGTGCTCGGCCTCATCTTCATAACCGTGATCGTCTTCTTCACGGGCGGGCTCGCGGGCGCGGTGGCCCAGCTTCCCAGACTCTGGCAGTCGAGGAGCTAGGCGATGTCCGTGCTGCTCGAAACCAATAATTTGTCCAAGCATTTCGACGGGCTGGTCGCCAATCAGGACATCAATTTCAGCCTTGAGGCCGGGTCGATCCGCTGCGTGATCGGACCGAACGGCTCCGGCAAGACGACTTTTATCAGCATGATTTCCGGGCATCTGCGCCCGACTGGGGGGCGGATCATCTACAAGGATCGAGACGTCACCGACCTTTCGGTGATCCGGCGCGCGCGGATCGGTATTGCGCGCAAGTTCCAGACGCCCACAGTCTTCGAAAATCTTACCGCATACCAGAACATCGAACTGGCAGTCCTGGGCACAGGCTGTCCCCGGGCCAAGCGTCACCGCCGAATCTTCGAAATCCTCGACTTGATTCGATTGTCGGAGGTTTGGGATCGGCCGGCGCAGTTCCTCTCGCACGGCCAGCGTCAGTGGCTGGAGGTCGGCCTGCTGATCGCCATCGAAGCGGAGCTCCTGCTGCTTGACGAGCCGACCGCCGGCATGACCGCGGAGGAGACCGCTTCGACCGCGCGGCTTGTGCAGATGCTGGCCCGGGAGTTCAAGCTGTCGGTCATCATTATCGAGCACGACATCAACTTCATCCGCGACCTTCGCGCGCCGGTCACGGTGCTGCATTTGGGCCGGGTGCTGCTCGATGGCTCGTTTGAGGAGGTAGCTGCGAACGATCGGGTGCGCGATGTCTATCTGGGTCATGAGGCGGGGTGAGCGGCCATGACGCTGGAGGTCCGGAACGTTACCGCCGGTTACGGCAACATCACGGTTCTGCGCGATCTTTCCCTGACCGTCGCCGATGGCGGCATCCTTGGCGTTCTAGGGCGCAATGGAATGGGCAAGACCACGCTCATCCGCTGTCTTGCCGGTTTGATCATACCCGACGCCGGGACCATCACCCTGCACGGCGAGGACATTACCCGATTGCCCCCGCACGAGCGCGCGCGCCGTGGCGTCACAACCATCGTTCAGGGACGCGGTATGTTCCCCCACCTCACGGTGATGGAAAACTTGGAGATGGGCCGGATCGCCGCCGGCGGAAGCAAGCGCAACCGCCTGGAGGAGGTTTTGGGCTATTTCCCGTGGCTTGAGGAGCGGTTCTCCCAGGTCGCGGGCACCCTGAGCGGCGGTGAACAGCAGATGCTGGCGATCGGCCGGGGGCTTATGAGCGATCCGAAGGTGATCCTGCTCGACGAGCCATCGGACGGCATCATGCCGATTCTGGTTCAGCAGATCGGCGCCACGCTGAGTGAGATCAACCGAAACGAAGGCACGACCATCGTGATCGTGGAGCAGAACGTGCCCATGGTCTTCGCCATGGCCGAATACTGCATCGTCTTGGAGAAGGGTGAGCTCGTGGCCCAAGGGACTTGCGAGGAGGTCTCCGGCGCCGAGGTGCTGCGGGAGTATCTCGCAATTTGACGATACACGGCCGCCAGCGGGCACTGTCAGAGCAAAATTGCTTGAGCGCCCAAAGCACGTTTCGTAGCGTCTATGGATGAGAAATCCATTCCGTTATTTCAAGACTTCGCCCGAGATCATCCGCCTGGCGGTCATGATGTATATCCGTTTTCCCTTATCGCCCACCGGCTCCAGAGACCATCGTGCCATTAGACCAAAAGCCGATCATGCACTAACATTCAAACTGGACCTCTCAAGGGGGGCTGACCAATTTTCGGTGCCGAAAACGTTTCACGTTTGACTTGTTACAGTGATGGCACGTGACAATTTTGTTGCCTTTGATAACAATTTTTCGATTTCGAATTCGATCAATTGTTTTTATTAGCCCCTTGAGGAGGCGGATTTCCCTATCAGCATCTTTGTTGCTCATAAATATCTGGTCGTCTCCAATCGTTGTACCCAACCAAGCTATTATATCGGTATCACCAGTTTTGAACCCGCGTTGTTGATTGCGGATAGAACCATGTTTCGTAAATTCAAGTTTGAAGGGTGTCGTTTGCATGGCCTGTCTCCAAAAGTTGCTTGCGTTGACGATCCCACTCTTCCGCCATTACCGGCATGGAAATAAGCATCCCAGCCGCCACTATCATTGCCTTCCCGATCATTTTCATCTCCATCAGGGCGTTTGCAGGCCTTACAATCTGATTTTGGAAAGCGGCTATTTCGTGGTGCCGAGAAGGCCATTTTGGGGACTTCTGTCGCGCGACTCATATGGCGAACAACTAGTGGGTTCACTCACCGTTAGACGTAGTTGAATATGTCACTCTGGTAGGCGTGGGTAATAAAGTGCCCCTCTTCAACCCGGGATATCGCCCACCGGCTCCAGAGACCATCGTGCCATTAGACCAAAAGCCGATCATGCACTAACATTCAAACTGGACCTCTCAAGGGGGGCTGACCAGTTGAGTGTTTAATTTTTTAGAATTGGGAATACATTATATCACAAACGAACACTTATGATTATATCATTGTCGGGGCTGGTTCCGCCGGGTGTGTACTGTCGAACAAGTTAACCGCCGATGGTCAAAACAGGGTGCTGGTTCTGGAGGCTGGACCCATGGACAGTAACTTGATGATCCATATCCCCGCCGGGGTTCATAAAGTTTACAAGGACCCAAAGATAAACTGGAATTATGAGACCGAAGACGAGTCTGAGCTGTTTGATCGTAATGTTGATATGCCCCGCGGGCGAGTGGTTGGGGGATCATCTTCTATCAATGCTATGGTCTATATGCGCGGCCACCCGCTTGATTATGATCGCTGGGGCAGCGAATTCAAATTGCCGAAATGGAACTACGCGCAATGCCTGCCCTATTTCAAGGCAGGCGAGACTAGTGATCGGGGTGCGGACGACTGGCGCGGCGGTGATGGACCTTTAAGCGTGACAAAGGGGAATTTTGACAATCCGCTTTATGACGTGTTTGTGGAGGCCGGAGGACAGGCCGGGCAGGGCCAAAGTGATGATCTGAACGGCTTTAAGCCGGAAGGCGTTTCACGGTTGGACAGCACCAAGCGTAATGGCCGGCGGTGCAGTGCGGCCGTGGCCCATTTAAAACCGGCACTCTCCCGGCCCAATCTGACACTTCAGACAGGCGCCATGGTTCTGCGTATTGTATTCGAGGGCAATCGCGCCGTCGGTATTGAGTATGACTGCAAGGGCGTACGACAGATTGCCAGGGCAGATAAAGAGCTGATCCTTTCCGGCGGGTCTATTAATTCACCCCAGTTGCTGATGCTGTCGGGCATTGGTCCGGCGGGCCATTTACGCGAAATGGGCATTGAGCCGGTGGTGGATTTGCCCGGTGTGGGCCAGAACCTGCAAGATCATCCAACGGTACAGGTGAAATTTGCCTGCACCAAACCGGTGACGATTCATAAAGTTGCCAACCCCATTCACATGGCCCTGGCCGGAGCGCGATGGCTGATAAACCAAACAGGCGTGGCCGCGTCCAATATCTGGGAAGCGGGGGGGCTGGTGCGTGGCAATGCGGATGTGCCTTACCCCAACCTGCAATATCATTTCGGCCCGGTGGGCGTGGATTTTGAAGGCACAAAAATTAAACTAGATCAGGCCTATACGTTAACCATTGATCAACTGCGTCCGACCAGCAGGGGAGAGATCAAGCTGAAATCCGTTAACCCGGCGGATAAGCCAGCCCTTTATTTTAATTATATGAGCACAGAACACGACCGCCGGGAATTGGTGGAAGGTGTGCGTCTGGCGCGTGAGTTGCTCCATCAAAAAGCTTTTGATGAGTTCAGGGGGGCGGAAATTTATCCCGGCCCGGATGGGAATTCTGATGAGGAAATTCTTAGCTATATTCGCGGTGCTATAGAAACCGATTATCATCCGTGTTGTACGGCGCGTATGGGCAATGATGCCATGGCTGTGGTTGATGAGGAAATGCGTGTTCATGGCATTGAGGGTCTGCGGGTGGTGGACGCGTCCGTCATGCCACAAATACCCAGTGCCAATCTGAACGCGCAGGTTCAGATGATTGCCGCCCGTGCCGCCGATTTTATACTCGGGCGTGAGCAATTAGAACCTTTCCATGCCAAATTCCATTTTACTGAAGAAAGTCCCATAAATGAGCAATAAGACCATAGAAATTATAGGCTGGGTTCTGTTTTTAGCGTCATCAATCGGGTTTCTGGTATCCAGTATCAAAAGCGGTGATACTCCATCCCTGATTGGTGGTATTTTCTTTTGTGTTGCCTGTATTGTTTTCCTAATTCCTTATTTCCGTAAAGGCCCACAAATTGAAAATTTAAAGCATAGAAACGTTCACCAACCAGTATGTTGGTTTTGTCCGGGTCATCACGGACGATGGGAAACAGGGATCCGGGTGTCGTCTGAGGCTCATCTATGGTCTATGACAAACAAAATGATTCAGTTTAGTCGCCCTGTTCATGATCCAGTTCCTGCGCGTCGGTGATAGTCTTTGGCTATAACTCTGTATGATTGATCCCGTAATTAAGTCTCCTTTGGGTCATAAGCAGAAGTATACGACCCGGCCACTTCACGTCCGTTCTACCCCTGCGATCTCAACCGGTCGACGCAACACACGCGTTAAATCTCTCTGCCGGCGTTTCGAAGCTAAGCTCATCGAACGACGGATCGCCGCTGCGCCGGAGGGTGCTTCTAATGCGGTACAGCCTGCTGCGGGCTTGTTCAGCCTTGTCGAAATTACCCAGCCTTAGCGCGACGCCATGGGGGGCG
>ERZ813253.842-NODE-842-length-10025-cov-2.700849_pt1 | contig 10025 bp, 8 predicted proteins | sample MGYA00520893_ERZ813253 | MGnify/ENA primary metagenome ERZ813253 (study PRJEB31669, sample SAMD00080414) | marine metagenome | biome: oceanic hadal pelagic zone biome; feature: marine hadalpelagic zone; material: sea water | place: Pacific Ocean:Izu-Bonin Trench...
GTAGGTGTCCGGGCCGCCGGTCATCACTCCTGTGCCCTGTTTCACCACGCGGCCGTCGCGCGTACGCTTGGGGATCATGTCGGGCTGCAGCTCGCCCTTGGTCATCGGCTTGAGCTGCTCGGGATCTTTGTCCTTGTACTGGATGCCCACGCGGCGGCCCATGCCCTCGGCGCACCCGCCGTTGTCGGCGAGGAACAGGATCAGCGTATTGTCGTACTGGCCGGTTTCCTTGAGTGCGGTGACGACCCGGCCCATGCCCTGGTCGAGCCGGTCGACCATCGCGGCGTAGGTTTCCATCAGGCGCAATTCCCATTCCTTGTTTTTGGCATCGGCCCACTTCGGCGCCCTGCCATCGCGCGGCGTCATCTTCCACTTGGGATCGATGAGCCCCATCTTGAGCTGCCGCTCGTAACGCGCCCGGCGCATGGCGTCCCAACCGGCGTCGTACTTGCCCTTGTACTTGGCGATGTCTTCCGGCAACGCGTGCATCGGCCAGTGCGGCGCGGTGTAGGCGACGTAAATGAAAAACGGCTCGTTGCCGTCATGCTCGCGGATGTAGCGGGCGGCGTGGTCGCTGATGGCGTCGGTGTAATAATAGGTTCCCTTCGGCCGATAGCCCTCGTCGGTCAGCGGGGAGACCTGCGTGTTTTCGCGTGTGAGCGAATTCGGATCAAAAAAACTGCCGGCGCCGTGGATGGTACCGTAAAAGCGATCGAACCCCCGTTGCCGCGGCCAGTTGTTCCTCGGGCCGCCGGGTTGGATCTTGGGGGTGACGTGCCATTTGCCGGCCATGTAGGTCGCGTAGCCGGCGGTCTTCATCACCTCGGCGATGGTGCGGACGTTTTTGTTCAAGTCGCCCTTGTAGCCGGGGAGGTTGCGGTTGCCCATCATGTGCCCGATGCCGGCTTGGTGCGCGTAAGTGCCGGAGAGCAGTGTGGCGCGGGTGGGGCAGCAGCGGCCTGTGTTGTAAAACTGGGTGAACCGCACGCCGCCCTCAGCGAGTGTGTTGAGGTTGGGCGTGTCGATCTCGCCGCCGTAACAGCCAATGTCGCTCCAGCCCATGTCATCGGCCATGGCGATGATGATGTTGGGCCGCTTGGCCGCGAATGCCGAGGTGGCCAAGGCCAAGCCGAGAAGGCTGGCCGACCACCGGCGGACAGAAGTGGAAATAGTTTGCTTCGTCATATTGCTTGTTGGACGGCGCGAGCTGTACCGAGCGCACTCGCCTTTGTCGAGTCGCAGACTGTACTTGGCCAAGCGGATTCGCTTTTCAATTCCTTCTCCCCCGGCGGGGGAGAAGGTGGCCGAAGGCCGGATGAGGGGGCTTCGCGTGAGGCTACTCGGTGCTCCAGTTGATCTTGACGCTGAGCTGTTTGCCGAAGCGGTTGTTGTAAAACACGCAGCCGTTTTGCGCGCCGAACTCGTGGACCATCTTGGTGATTTTCACGTCGTAGCAGCAGTACTCGGCGATCTCCATCATCTTGCCCTGCTTGAACCACTTCAGCGCCTGCAGTCCGTCGGCGGTTTTCTCCGCGCCAAACGTGGCACTGGCGATCGAGTCGAGCTTGAGCCGGTGCGACAGGATGCTTTGCAAATCCACCATCAGATCGAGCGAGGGGATCTGGCGCAAATCGAGCGTCGTGTAGCCGTGCAGCACCTCGTAGTCGAACCGGATGTGGTTGAAGCCGACGACAAGATCGGCGCGTTGCAGTTCCTCGATGAGGTCGTTCACCTCCGACTCCGCATAGATCGAGTACCCGCCGTTGCCGGTGCTGTACGTGACCCCGATACTCATGCCCATTTTGTCGATATGACTCCAGCCGCCGACGTCATCGGCGGAGCGCATGGTTTCGAGGTCGAAGTAAACGATATTTCTCACGGCAGCAATCGCTTGGTAAGCGTAGCGCAAGGAGGCCGCCAAACAAACAAAACTCGACGCTGAGCGGGTGGGGGCGTTCACTTGGCTCCGAGATGGGCGACGAACGGGAAGCAGGGCAAGGCGATGCGGCGGCGCTGCATGAGACGTCGTTGCGCTTGGCGGATACGGACAGTGTGTTTCCGGTTCACTGGAAGAGCGGCTCGCTGAAGTACGCCGATTTCAAGCTGATGGCCGAGGGCGGCACGGCCAAGCTCTTCACCTGCCGCGACGTCAATCTTCATCGTGAGGTCGTTTACAAGACGCTGCACCCGGAGATGCGCCAGTCCGAGGTCGAGACGCAGCGGTTCCTGCGTGAGGCGCGGGTGACGGCCAAGCTGCAGCATCCCGGCACGGTGCCGGTTTATGAAATGGGGCGCGACCGCAACGGCGACATGTTTTTCACCATGAAGCATGTGCGCGGCCGCAACCTGCGCGACATCCTGCTCGGCCTGCGCGACGGCGACGAGCGGTTGACGCAGTTCTTCCCGTTGCCGGTGCTGGTGGATTCGTTGATCCAAGTTTGCCAAACGGTCGCCTACGCGCATGACCGCGGCGTCATCCATCGCGACCTCAAGCCGGCGAACATCCTCGTGGGCGGCTTCGGCGAAGTCATCGTTCTCGACTGGGGCCTGGCCAAGGTCTGGGGCGAGCCGGATGTCGGGATCGAGGCGTTCCCGGCCAAGGCGAACCCGGTGCTGACGCCGGCCGGCCGGCGCTACGGCACGCCGCTTTACATGGCGCCGGAGTTGGCCCGGGGCGATGCGCAGATCGACGGCCGGGCGGACGTGTTCAGCCTCGGTAATATTTTGTTCGAGATGCTCACGCTTGGCCAATTGCTCTCCGGCGAGACGGCGCGGGAAGTCGCCGACAACCTGCTCAACCAACCGCTGCCCAAGCCAAGTGAAGCCGCGCCCGACCGCGACATACCGCCCGATCTTGAGGCGATTTGCCGCAAGGCGCTCGAGAAGGAAAAGCGTGCTCGCTACTCATCCGTGCAGGCGATGCTGGAGCGGTTGAGGGCCTACCGGCTCTCCGGCGACGCGGCGTAGCGTTTGGCCAGGGCCGCTGCCGTGCCGAGGAACGCGAGGTTGAATCCGCCCAGGGTGAGAATGATCGTCTGCTGCGACGGCGGCGCGGCGGTGTTGGCCAGCCAAGCCAACGTCAACCCGTAGGCGACGGCGATCCCCACCAGCCAAGGCACGGCGCGGTATCGCTCCTTGGCCAGGAGTGCCGCCACGAAGACATTCCCCAGCGCCAGCGGCAACATGCTCCAGACGAAGTACGGGATCAGCGGCGCGATCTCAGTAAGTATTTTTTTCTTTGCGGCCAACGCGGGGAAGCGGTCGACGATGTCCGGGAGCAGCCAGGCGGCAAGCGTGCATCCGACTCCGGCTAACACGCCGAGGATGGCCGTGCCGAGGAACGCCTGAAAAAGCACTCTCGATTTCGTTCCGGCCGCTTCGCGCACGAGCTTGGGAAACATCACCGCAGCCAATGGCGCGGTAAATGCAACCACCCCGCGCCCGATCATACCGGCCGCGCCGTAAGGGCCGGAGTCCACTTCAGGCAGGATGGCCCGCGCCGCGATCATGTCCGCACTCAGCATGAATAGTCCTGCGCCCATGCCCAGTGTGAGAGGTACTATTCGGGCCAGCCAAGCTTTGGCGTCGAAGCTGCCCTGATCGGCTCCCGCTTGGCCAAGCCAGGCTTGGCGGCCGTGCCAACCGGCGAGCAGGCAGGCCGTTGTGAGGCCGATCAGCACACCGGTCGTCGCTCCCGCCGCCTGGCCGCCGAGCAGCGCAACGATGATGCCGACGGCGGCGAAACGGCCCGCGCCGTTGGCGATCGCCGCGCCGCCGAGCCACGCGAAGTTTTGTCGGCCCTGCAGGATGCCGAGCAGCACCGGCAGCCAAAGCTGCGGCAGGCCCAGCAGCAAAGTCACGTAAAGCGCCGTTGGTTTTTCGATCTTGAGCGACTCAAGAATGGCCCCACGAAAAAGGATCACGACAAGCGCAATCGCCATCCAAACATACAGGCAAATGAGGAGCATTTCGCGGGTGGACTTGGCCAGGTCGTGTTGCTGTTGCGGCTCGATGGCGGCGGCGGTTTGTTGCGCGAACACCGTTTGCAGGCCCAGCGCTGGGATCATCATCAGGTTGAGAATCTGCAGCAGCGTGACGAACAGGCCGTACTCCTCGCGGCTCATCCAGCCACCAAAAATGTGCACCGCAAACATCAGCAGGCCGCTGATGAACGTGGCGACGAGCATCCAGCTTCCCTGCCGGTAAAACGCGCGTTTGGAGTCGGCTTCGCTCATGAGACGATGGCTTCGAGCCGGTCAACTGCCTTGGCGCAGATCACCGGCCAATCGAGTTTGGCGGCGACGCGCCTGGCCAAGCGCTCCGACTCGGCCCGAGGCGGCGGGTTATCGAGCAGGTCGATGACGTCGTTCGCAAACTGACCGCCGTCGAACGCAGAAAAACGCACGGACGGTTCGTCGCCGAAAAATGTTTTCACGCCGGCCAACGGCGTGCTCACGACCGGCAGGCCAAGCGCGGCGTACTCAACGAGTTTAGCGACGAAGGCGCAGTGCGTGCCGCTCGATGACTCGTACGGGATAATGCCGACGCCCGCTTGCCCAAGCCGCCCGGCGACTTCGCCGTACGGCACGAAGCCGGTGCACTCGAGCTTGGCCAACGGCGCGGCTGCGAGGACGCGCTTGGCCAGTTTTTTGACGGCGTCGGTTTCGCGACCGATGAAAAGGAAATGCGTCTCCGGCTTGGCCAAGGCGATGTTGGTGATGGTGCGAACGGCGATCGGCCCAAGGTGATGTGTGTCGAACGAGCCGTGCATGGCGACAGTGAGCGGTGAGCGGTGAGCGGTGAGCAGTTGGAAAAGTTCGGCGTCGTAGCCGTAGTGGATGGTTTGCAGTTGGTCGGGGTCGTAGCCGGTTTCGGCGAAGCGGCGGGCGAGCTCGTCGGAGACGGTGAGCACGGCGTCAGCATCGTGGCGCTTGGGCAGCGACAGCTCGTACGCCATCAGTCGGCGCAGCACGAAGCGCGGCATCGCCCAAGCGGGCCACGACTCCATGAAGCCGGTCAGGAAATCGAGAAAGTTCATCACAACCGGCACGCCGAGATCGGCCTTGAGCCGACCGGCGGCAACGGCGCTGATGGCGTGCTGCGACAGGATGGCATCGAACGAAATGTCACGTGCGGCGCGTCGGACGAGTCGGCGGAGCGCGCCGGGGTAGGCGAGGTATTTGAGCGAGCGCAGCCGGGTGTGGCGGCTCATTTCCCAGCCGGTGAACGGATGCACGGTGATGCCGAAACGCGCGGCGACGGCGTCGCGATCGGGGAAGTCCGGACAGAACAGATGCACCTCGTGGCTGCGCCGGGTGAGTTCGCCGACGAGATAAACAGCCTCGGCCGAGCCGCCGCCGCTGGGCGGGTAAAACGGTTCGTGCGTGAGCAGGGCCAATCTCATCGCGCGGGAGTGTGCCGCGAAATCATGGCAGCGACAAAAGGAATCGCGTCAGCATGTCGGTGCCGCGCTCGAGTTGCTCGAGGGTGATCCACTCGTCGGCCGTGTGCGCCTGCGCGATGTCGCCCGGCCCCCAGACGACGGTCGGGATGCCGGCGCCGGCGAGGTTGGCGGCGTCGCAGTAGTAGTCGACGCCAAGCGGTTTTCGTTGGCGGGCCGCGCGCATGAAGTCGCGCACCCACGGCAGGCCGGGGTCGGTCTCGAGCGCGGGACAGGTGAAGCCCTTGACGTCGATCAGCTTGGCCTTGAGGCCGCGCCTGGCCAACACGCCGAGAAGTTCGCGGCGGATATTGGCAAACGTTTCGCCGGGGAGAGTGCGCCGGTCGAGGTCGGCTTCGCAGCGGTCGGGGACGATGTTCGGCTGCGCGCCGCCGCGGATCGTGCCGGTGTTGATCGTCGCGTGGCCAAGCAGCGGGTGGCGGCGTTTGCGCAGCAACGCGGCGTAGTCAGTCTCGATGGCGACGATGCACTGGGCGAGCGAGTGGATGGCGTTGCGGCCCAGCTCGGGGCGCGCGCCGTGGGCGGCCTTGCCGGTGGCGATGAGTCGCAGCCAGAGGTCGCCCTTGTGCGCGGTGACGATCTTGCAGCGGGTCGGCTCGCCGACGAGCGCGAGGTCGGCTTTCATTCGCAGCTTGGCAAATGCGCGCGAGCCGGTCTGGTTGCATTCCTCGTCCATCAGGCCGACGAAAACGATCTCGGTTTCGCTGGGACGCTTTTTGCGGGCGGCCACATTCTCGATCGCGCGGAACATGGCGGCGACGCTGCCTTTGGTGTCGCACGCGCCACGGCCGTGCAGCTTGTTGCCCTTTTTTGTGGGGCGATAAATCTTCGGGTCGTCGCCGCCGACGGTGTCGAGGTGCGGCGCGAGGACGATGCGGTGCCGCGCTTGGCCTAGCGGCGAGAGGCGGACGATCAGGTTGTCGCTCCCCGGCGCGACCGGCTGGCGCTCAACATCGAGCCTGGCCTTGGCGGCGCGCTTGACCAGGTAATCGGCGATTTTGGCTTCGCCGGCGTGCGGATCGCCCGGCGGCAGGAAGGCGGCATTGACGCTGGGCAGCGCGATCAGGTCGCGAAGGAGCTGGACGGCTTGGCTCACGGCGGGCGTTCTACCCCGAGCCGGTGCCCCGGGCAATGCCGGCGATGCGCGGTGGGCGGAATCATGAATTTTGTTGCATCCGGTGAACCGGTGGTACTTCGGGTTCGTCAACCGTCCGCCACATGAAATGTTTCCATTCAACCCGATTGTTCAACCGCCTCGGCGCGTTGATGCTGTTTGCCGTGCCGGTCGGCCTGCTGTTCGCCGCGGAACCCACGAAAACAAAACCCAACGTGGTGCTGATTGTTTCCGACGACATGGGCTGGAAGGATGTCGGGTTTCACGGCAGCGAGATCCGGACGCCGAACCTCGACCGGCTCGCGGCGGAGGGGGTCGAGCTGGATCGGTTTTACGCCTACCCGATCTGCAGCCCGACCCGGGTGGCGTTGATGACCGGGCGCTCGCCGATACGCTACGGCATCCTGTCGTCGGTTGGGAAAAGCTCGAAGGCGCTGCCGGTGGAGGAGTTCATCCTGCCGCAGGCGTTCAAGGCGGCGGGCTACCAGACGTTCATGACCGGCAAGTGGCACCTCGGCGCGCCGGACGAAAACGCGATGCCGCACCGGCGCGGGTTCGATCATTTCTATGGCTTTCTCAGCGGCTTCATCGACTACTACACGCACACCGACACCCGGCGCAGGAATTTGGACTGGATGCGCAACGGCAAGCCGGTGAACGAGGAGGGCTACGCGACCGACCTGCTGGCCGACGAGGCGGTTCGGTTGGTTGAGGGGCGCGACCGCGCGAAGCCGTTTTTCCTCTACATGCCGTTCGGCGCGGCGCACTCCCCGTTGCAGGCGCCGGAGAAGGTGATCGCCAAGTACAACGACATCGCGGATCGCGACCGGCGAATCTATGCGGCGATGGTGGACGCGATGGACTCGGCGATCGGCCGCGTGCTCAAGGCGGTCAGCAAACAGGGCGAGCTGGACGACACGCTGGTCATTTGTTTCAATGACAACGGCGGCGCCGCGCCGGGGCGGACAACGGTCATCTCGCGAAGGGCAAGGGCAGCGTGTACGAGGGCGGTATTCGCGTGGCGGCGGCGATGCGCTGGCCGGGGGCGATTCCCGCCGGCAAAAAGAGTTCGCAACTCATGTCGGTGATGGACTTGTTCCCGACACTCATCGAGGCGGCCGGTATCGAGCGGGGCAAAGCCAAGCCGTTTGATGGCAGGAGCGTTTGGCCGGCGATCCAGGGCGGGAAGGCGGTCGGACGCGATGGGGTGGTCATCGCCAGCCCGCAGGAACTCGCCGTGTTGCGCGGTCGATGGAAGTATATTCGCAGCGGCCGGGAGGACAGCCAGCGTGCCCCGAGACTGTTTGACGTCGTGAAAGATCCGGGCGAGACGACCGACCTGGCTGGCGAGAAGCCGGACTTGGTCGGGGAACTCGACAAGGCGACGCGGGAATTCCTGCCGATGATGGCCAATGTCGCGACCCGCGGCCGTGGCCCGGGCGGTTCAAGGTCGCGCCGGGGATCGCCGTGGCGCAACGATCCGCTGTTGATCGCGCTGGACGAGGATCGCGACTCGCAGTTGTCGGCGGCGGAGCTTGGCCAAGCGGAGGCCAAGCTACAGGCGCTCGACAAAAACAGCGACGGCAAACTGAGCGCTGACGAATTGGGTTTGCGGCGACGTTAGCGCCTGGGCAGGTCAGGCGATGATGTCGTGGGCGACGTTGCCGTGGACGTCGGTCAGCCGGAAGTCGCGGCCGGCGTATTTGTAGGTCAACGCCTCGTGATCGAGTCCCAGCAGATGGAGGATCGTCGCGTGCAGATCGTGGAAGTGCATGCGGTTTTCCACGGCAGCAACGCCGTGCTCGTCGGTCGCGCCGTAGGTCATGCCGCCTTTCACGCCGCCGCCGGCCATCCAGAAGCTGAAGCCGGTGGAGTTGTGGTCGCGCCCGTCGTTCTGCTTGATGTGTGGCGTGCGGCCAAACTCGCCGCCCCAGACGACGAGAGTCTCGTCGAGCAGTCCGCGTTCCTTCAGATCCTGTAGCAGGGCGGCCAACGGCTGGTCGGTGGCGCGACAGTTGCGGGTGAGCGCTGAGTTGAGGTTGCGATGCTGATCCCAGTTGCCGTGCGCCACCTCGATGAACCGGACGCCGGCCTCGGCGAAGCGACGCGCCATCAGGCATTGGCGTCCGAAATTCTCGGTGGCGCGGTTGCCGATGCCGTAACTCTCGAGCGTGGCCCGGCTTTCATCGCCGATGTCCATCAGCTCCGGCACGGCCGACTGCATGCGGAACGCGAGTTCGTACGACTCGATGACGCCCTCGATCTGCGAGCTTTGTTTTTTGCGCTCGAGCAGGTCGCGGTTCAGCGACTGGACAAAGTCGAGTTGCTTGCGTTGCAGCTTCCCGGAGACCTGCTGGTTGTTGAGGTTGCGCAGCGAAGCGGTGCGGATGTTCTGGTTGAACTGCCCAATCTTGGTGCCCTGATAAAACGCCGGCAGAAAGGCGCTGCCGTAATTCTGCGCGCCGCCGACGTTGTCCGGCGGGCAGAGCGAGATGAAGCCGGGCAGGTTTTGGTTCTCGGTGCCCAGGCCGTACAGCACCCAGGCACCCATCGACGGCCGCACGAACTGGAAGCTGCCGGTGTGCAGTTGGAGAAAACTCTGCGGATGCGCCGGCACGGAGGAGTGCATGCCGTTGAGCAGGCAGAGGTCGTCGGCGTGACCGGCGAGTTTTGGGAACAGCTCGGAAATTCTCAGGCCACCTTGGCCGTGCTGCTTGAATTCCCACGGCGACGGCATGAGTTCGCGGTTGCGGAACTTGGGCAGTTGCTTGCCCTCGTCGCGGGCGAGCGCCGGTTTGTAGTCGAAGGTATCGACGTGCGACGGGCCGCCGCGCATGCAGCAGAAGATCACGCGCTTGGCCTTGGGCAGGAAGTGCGGGCGCTTGGAGGCGAGCGGCCTGTCGGCCGCGGCCTGCGCGGTGCTCATTCCAGCGAAAGCCATGTAGCCGAAGCCGGCCGAGAGACCGCTGAGCATATCGCGGCGCGACAGCAAATAGCGGTGGTTGCCACAGGTGCCGTTGTTCCAGTTGTTCATCGTTCTTGTTTTGTCTGGTGCGAGGCCGCGCTTGGCTAAGCGCTGTTGGTTCGTCAATCGATATAGCGGAACTCCGCGCTGGCCAGCAGCGCCTGGCAAAGCACGGTCCATTGGCCGGGGCGGTCTTTTTCCTCGGCGACCGTGTTCAAAAATTCATGCGCCCTCGACACCTCGTCGTCGGTGGCCTCGCGCGCGAACGCCAGTTCGTAGGCCAAGCGGATGCCGTCCGGCTTGCCTTCGGTCGAGTCCATCACGCGCTTGGCCATGTTGAACGCCTGCCCGATCACGAACGGGTTGTTCATCAGGTAAAGCGCCTGGGTCGGCACGGTGGTTTCGTTTCGCCTGCCGACGATGAGGCTCGGCTCGGCGACGTCGAACAGCCGCATCATCTCCGGCAGGGCGTTGCGCGGCAGTGG
>ERZ813253.843-NODE-843-length-10005-cov-6.194371_pt1 | contig 10005 bp, 8 predicted proteins | sample MGYA00520893_ERZ813253 | MGnify/ENA primary metagenome ERZ813253 (study PRJEB31669, sample SAMD00080414) | marine metagenome | biome: oceanic hadal pelagic zone biome; feature: marine hadalpelagic zone; material: sea water | place: Pacific Ocean:Izu-Bonin Trench...
GGCTCTCCAACCGCGTCTTCGAAGATTACGACGACATCATCGAGGCCGGTTGCCAGGCCTGGAACAAACTCATCGACCAACCCGAAACGATCATGTCCATCGGTATGAGAGAGTGGGCGCATATGGGTCAATAATTCCTGCCGTTGGTATAACTTGGCACCTTCGTGCGTCGCTGCATGGGGTGAAGGTGTGATGGGAGTAGGCGAAGTCGCGCGCAGACAGTGGGGCAGCGCGCTGGAGACAGCCGCCGCGCGCTTCAAGCGCATTCAATCAACGGTAAGGAATTCACGCCGACCGAGCTCAGCACCTTCGTTCTACAGAAATTGGTTAAGGATGCGGAAGTGCAATCGGGCCGATTGGCGAGGTCGTCGTTACAATACCCGCCAACTTCGCCCACGAGGCTCGCGAGGCAACCATGGCAGCGGCGAAGGCAGCGGGGCTGAATGTCAAATACATCATCAACGAGCCTACAGCCGCGGCCCTCTACTACGCTTTCCAGAGCGGTAAAGAGATGAGCGGCATGTATGCGGTCTATGATCTCGGCGACGGCACCTTCGACGTCTCGATCATCCGGGTCGACGGCCACAACGTCGATGTCGTGGCGACGAAAATCACTCCCACGACATGTTGTCCAGCGTCTACCGTGTTTCGAGCGGCGGGCATGAACGGCAGGCTAGCCGCAAACGCGTGGCGTCGCCCCGGTTTGCAATGGCCTTGCGCTGTGGTACGGTACGGGCTGCTGCGCGTGGGACTGGTGGGGCCTTCGGTTAAAGGGATCGTCCGGTGTGTTCGAAGTCCGACTGGTCGGGCGCTGTGAGCGACACAGCCGTTGGGGGGCAGAGAAGATGAAGCGGGGGATCGTTGCGTTTTGCGCCGCTCTTGTGCTGACCGGCGGACCGGCCTTCGCGGAAAGCCTGCAAGACGAAATCGCGCGCCTGATCGAGACCCATCCGCAGCTCAAGGGGGCGCGCGATAACGTCGCCGCCGCCGACGAGGGGATCGACAGAGCGTTCGCCGCGTTCCTGCCGAGCGTGGATTTGTCAGCCGACTTCGGGCGGGAGATTACCGACAGCCCGGGCACGCGTAGCGATCGCGGCGGCTCGCTGAGCGTGTGGCGGGAGAGTGCCTCGCTCACGATCTCCCAGACCGTGTTCGACGGGTTCGGCACGCCGGCCGCCCTCGCAACGGCGAAGATCGGTAAGTCGATCGCCGAGGTCGCCTTGAATTCCACCCAGCAGAACCTGCTCTTCGCGGCGATATCGGCGTATCTCGACGTGCTGCGCAACACCCGTCTGCTCGAGCTCGCCGGCGTCAACGAAAGCACGATCCAGCGTCAGCTCAAACTCGAGGACGAGCGCGTGAAGCGCGGCGCCGGCATCGCCATCGACGTGCTCCAGGCCAAGTTGCGCCTGCAGGTCTCGAAGGAGCGGCGCGTCGCGTTCGAGGGCAACCTTGCGAACGCCACCGCCCGCTACCAACAGACCTTCGACAGCAAGCCGGAGGTGGATGACATGAGTCTGCCGACGCTGCCGATTGGGTTGCTGCCGGAGACGCTCGGCGAAGCCGAGGTAATCGCCCGGGCGGAAAATCCCGCGCTCGACAACAGCAACCGGGCCATAGACCGCGCCAACCAGCGCAAGCGCAGCGCAAAGTCGGCGTTCTACCCTGTGATTGAGCTCGTGACCACATTGAACTACGAGCAGGACGAGGCGGGCACGCTCGGCACCCGGTACGACGGCGCGGTCAAGCTGGAGGCCACCTGGGAGTTTTTCTCCGGCTTCGCCACCCGCGCCGACACGCTGGCAGCCGCGCACGAGTATTCTGCCGCCCTAAATAATCACAGACTCGTCGACCGCAACGTCATCGTGGACTTGCGCCTGGCTTGGCAGCAGCTCGCAACCGCGCGCGAGCGCGTTGGCCTGTTGCAAAACGCCGTCAATATCGCCAGGGAGTTGCACACCGCGCGCCGCAAGCAGCTCGAAGCCGGCGAGGAAACGGAGATCAACGTCCTCGATGCCGAGAACGAGGTATTCAACGCGCAGATCAACGCGACCGGCGCCGAGTACGACGCGCGGACCGCCGTCTACCGGATGCTGCTCGCGCTCGGACGCCTGACGCCCGAGGTCGGCCGCTACCCGCGCTCAGAACCCGGGCGCATCGCCGACTGATCGGTAAAGACACAATTCGCTAAGGCTCGAATGCCCCGCGGGCCGACGTAGCCACGCGCGGCGGCCCGCGGTCCAAGACGTCCGAAACGTCGAAACGACCCGATCGTCCTGACGTTCGGTATTACTTCGTGGTGGCGACGAACACGCCGACCCAGTCCTTGCCGGGAGGATTGGCTTCGTACGCCTCGAGCCTCTCGTCGTAGAGGTCGTACAGGCCGTTCAGGCCGCCGTTCAGATTGCGACACTCGACGACCAGTTCGCGCGCCTCTTGCCACCGCTGGCCGCGGTAAGCGGCGAGCATCTCTTGATGACGGCCGGCAAACGCCTTGAATTCAGGGCTTTCGCCCGTCTCGGGCTCGCCCAACAGGGCGAAGATGCGCACCGCCTCGTCCTTGCCTTTGACCTTGATGAGATCGAGCTCGATCACGGCGAAGTCATCGGCCCGATCGTAGGTATGCTCGCCGATGACGATGTCGACGCCGTAGGTCTTCGACTGGCCTTCGAGCCGCGAGGCCAGGTTGACGTCGTCGCCGAGCACCGAGTAGTCGAAGCGCTGCTCGGAGCCCATGTTGCCGACGCAGCATTCGCCCGAATTCAGCCCGATGCCGATCTTGATGGGCAAGAAGCGTCGATCCTCGGCTTCCGCCTCGGCGCGCAACTGCTCGTTCAGCTCCGTGATCCCCGTCATCATGACCAGCGCCGATTCGCAGGCGTGCCTGGCGTGCTCGTCGTCGTCGAGCGGCGCGTTCCAGAACGCCATGATGCAGTCGCCCATGTACTTGTCGATGGTGCCGCGGCGCTCGAGGATGAGCTCGGTCATGGGCGTGAGGAACCGGTTGATGAGCTTCGTCAGCCCCTCGGGGTCCGACTTGTAGATCTCGGAGATGCCGGTGAATCCGCGGATGTCGGCGAACAGCAACGTCATGTCCTTCATCTCGCCGCCGAGACGAAGCTTTTCGGGGTGCTCGGCGAGCTGCGCCACCAGCGCCGGCGACATGTAATGCGCGAACGCGTCGCGCACCTGGCGCCGCTCGACCTCCTCGCGGACGTAATTCAAAAACGTGACAACGCTGTAAACGAGGAACCCCGCTCCCGCCGAATAGACGACGCCGAACAAGACGCTCTGGTCTACGTAAAGGTACCAGGACATGCCGAACAGCGCACCGATCATCGCGCCACCGACAAAAAGGCCCCACACCGCGCCCAGCCGGGTCACCATGAACGCCAGCAACAGGCATGCCCCCACGAGGACCGCAAGCTCGGCGGCGAGGGCATAATTCGGCCGGTAAAGAAAGTCCTTCAACAGGATGGTCTCGAGCAGTTGAGCGTGCACCTCGACTCCCGGCATGGCGTCGACGGGCGTGGTCTTGATATCGAGCAAGCCCACCGCCGAGGTGCCGAATATCGCCAACTTGCCGGCGAGACGCTCGGGCGCCACCGTTCCGTCCAGCACGTCTTTCGCGGAAATATATCGATCCCGGCTATGGGGCGAGAAATGGACCCAGGTTTGTCCGTTACTGTCTGTTGGAATTTTGATATCTTTGGTGATCGCCACCTCCTTGATCCCAGCCTGGTCCATGGAAACAACGATCTGGGGCCGCCCGGTGGCGACGCGCAGCATTTCGACGGTGAGCGACGGGTAGTACTCCTCTCCCACGCGCACGATCATGGGTACGCGGCGCACCACCCCATCGATCTCGGGCACGATGGTGAATACACCGATCCCGGCCGCCGCCTCTTCAAGCTCCGGCAGGTTGCGGACCAACCCGGCGAACGTGTACACGAACCGGCGGGCATCGACGCCCTTGACACCCCGAATCCCGACACTCGCCTTGCGCGACTTACGTGGCAGCGTTCCCTTCGGCTCCTCCCGCGCCGAGGTCGATTGTCCGAGAACCACCCTGGTGCGTTTCAGCGTTGACGCAAACACCGCATCGTTGCTCGGCAGCTTCTTGAGGCGGTCACGGACTTCCGTATCGAGGCCTGGGTAAAGATCGGCCATAATCGCCGGCGAGGTCCGGTCGGGCTCGGCGAACACGATGTCGAAGCCGACGACGGCGGTTTGGTAAGCCATCAGCTTGCTCACCAAATCGGCCACCAAAGTGCGCGGCCACGGCCATTGACCGTATGCGGCGAGACTTTCCTCGTCGAGGTCGATGATGACGACTGGCAGGGGCACGTGTTCGCGCGGCTTGATTTGCTGGTAAAGGTCGAAGGTCTTGAGCCGCAACACTTCGAGCGGGACCGGGTCCCAAATCCGCACCAGGACGAAAACCGCCGTCATGGCAAGCGCCACAACATAGGTCAGGCCCTTGCTTCTGATCGCCCTTCCGACCGCCGCTGTCCACTCGTTCATCGCGTCACCGGGTGCCGCACCGGCTCGCCAAAGGCGCGCATCGCGGCGTCAGTGTCAGCTTTTGACTTGCTTATCTTACCCAATCTTGCACAAATACCGCCATGGAAACCTGGCGCTCCAACAGCTGGCTCAAGCCTCTGATCAAGCCACTGCGCCCCGCCTTCCGCGAGGTGTTGGTGATGTCGCTGTTCATCAACATCCTGGCGTTGGCGTTGCCCGTGTTCATTCTCCAGGTCTACGACCGCGTGGTCTTTTATCAGGGGATCAGCACGTTGTACGCGCTGGTCATCGGTGTCGCCATCGCCATCGGCTTCGACTTCATCCTGCGCCAGGCGCGCGCCCGCCTGTTGCAGCGCGCCGCCGTGGGCATCGACGCGAGGCTGGGGGAGAAGCTGTTCGACAAGCTGATGTCGTTGCCACTGAATGTGCTCGAGGGCCGGCCGGCGAGTTACTGGCACGTGCTGTTCCGCGATGTCGACACGGTGCGCAACGTTTTCTGCGGCTCGACCGCGGTGCTGGCAGCGGACCTGCCGTTCGTCCCCCTGTTCGTGGTGCTGATCTTCGTCATCGCCGCCCCCATCGCCTGGGTCGTCCTGATCGCCATCCCGCTGTTCCTGTTTCTTGCCTGGCGATCCGGCCGGGTGATGGAAAACGTCACCAGCGACGAACGACAAGCCGGTATCGGCCGCGAAGCGCTGATTGCGGAGGTGCTCGCCGGGCGCGCGACGGTCAAGGCGCTGGCGCTGGGCGAGACCTTCAAGCCGCGCTGGGAAGACAAACACGCCACCGCGATCGAGCGCTCGCTTCGTCGCGGCACCAAGGGGGACGGCTACGTCAACGCGGGGCTCGTGCTCGCGGCGCTCACCACGGTGGCGGTGACCGGGTTCGGGGCCGTCGCCATCATCGACCAAAGGCTTACCATCGGCGCGCTGATCGCGACCAACATGTTGGGCAACCGCATCATCGCCCCGTTCAACCAGCTGGTCGGCGCGTGGCGTCACTTCGCTCAATACAAGCAGGCGCTGGGGCGTCTTGGCGAGGTCTTCGCGCTTCCCGGGGAGCGGCTGGACAGCGAGATCTCTTTGCCGCGTCCGAAAGGCGAGATTTCCCTGGAGACCATTCGCTTCGCTTACGATTCAGCGAGTCCGCCCGTGATCGACGGGGTGCGGCTCGACATCAGGCCCGGTGGTATGGTCGGCCTGGTCGGCAACAACGGCAGCGGCAAGACGACGCTGTTGAAGCTGATCCAGGGACTGTACCGGCCGGGCGAGGGCCGCGTGCTGCTCGACGGTGCCGACATCGGCCAGTTCACCCGTCGTGAGCTGGCCGGCTGGATTGGTTACGTCCCCCAGGAGTGCGTGCTGTTCGCCGGCAGCATCCGCGACAACATCGCCATCGCGCGACCGGACGCGAGCGACGAAGAGGTCGTTGCCGCGGCCCGGCGCGCCGGCGTTCACGACCACGTCGTCGATCTCCGCGACGGCTACGCCACCGACGTGGGCGAGACCGGCTCGCGGCTCTCGGGCGGTGAGCGCCAGCGGATCGCCATCGCCCGCGCCCTGCTGAACGATCCCCCGGTGCTGTTGCTTGACGAGGTGACGAGCAACCTCGATCATCCGGCGCAGGTTAGGCTTCGCGAGACCTTGCTGAAGCTTGCCCCCGACCACACGATCATCGTGGTGAGCCACGCGCCGGATATGCTGTCGGCGTGCAGCCACATTGTGGTGCTCGACCGCGGCAAGGTGCGCGTCGCGGGACCATCGCGTCACGTGTTGCCCAGGCTGTTCGGTGCCACGCGCAAGCCGCAGGTTGCGGAGGCGAAAACATGAGCCAGCTCGACGAGCTCGTCGAACGGACGCCGGCGTCGTTCCGGCTGCTTGCGTGGCTGATCATGGCGCTCATCTGCGCGCTTGGGGCGTGGGCATACCTGGCCAAGTTCGAGGAGGTGGCGGTCGCCCAGGGCGAGGTGGTGCCGCAAGGCCAAGTCAAGGTGATCCAGCATCTCGAAGGCGGCATCATCGAGGAGATTTACGTCGTGGACGGCGACAAAGTGGCGGCGGGCACGCCGCTGGTCCAGCTCAACCTCACGGCCTTGGGTGCCAACCGCGAGGAGCTTGCGGTCCGCCTCGATGCGTCGCTCCTTGCCCGCGCCCGCCTCGTCGCCGAGGCGAGCGGCAAGAAGCCCGTGTTTCCGAAAGACGTCGCCAAGCGGCGCCCCAACCTTGCGGACGGCGAGCGCAATTCATACGGAGCCCGCCAGGCCGAGTTCGCGAGCGGCTTGCAGGTCCTGCGCTCGCAGGCGCGCCAGCGCGAACTCGCCATCACCGTGATGAAGCACCGTAAGGACGCAGTCCGCAAAGATCTTGAGCTCGCCCGCGAGGTGTTCGCCATGTCGAGCGCGTTGGTCAAGGATGGCCTTACCACGAAGATCGACCACCTCATGATCCAAAGAGAGGTCGAGCAGCTCGACGGCGAGCTCAAGACCCTCGGTGCCGGCATTCCCCGCGCCCAAGCCGCGCTCGCCGAGACCCGCGAGCGGCTGAACGAAGAGCGCATCAAGTTCCGCCGCATCGCCCTTGAGGAACTCGGCAGAATCGAGGTCGCCATCGCCCAAACGCGCGAGACGCTCGCCAAGGCAACCGATAAGGTGTTGCGTACGGAAATTCGCAGCCCGATCGACGGCATCGTCAAGAACCTGCGCTACCACACCATCGGCGGCGTCGTCCGCCCTGGTGAGCCGATTATGGAGATCGTGCCGACGCTGGACAGCTTGGTGGTGGAAGCCAAGCTTAACCCCACCGACGTCGGATACGTCCGCGTCGGCCAGCCGGCGGTGGTGAAGATCAGCACTTACGACTTCGTGCGGTACGGCGGCCTCGACGCCGAGGTGATCCACCTGTCGGCCGATTCGAACACCGACGCCAATGGCCAGACTTACTTCCGTGTCGTCGCCCGGACCGAGAAGACTTACCTCGGCGAGCGGCCCGGCGATCTGCCCATTGCCCCGGGGATGGAGGCGCAGATCGATATCCACATCGGGCGCAAGTCCGTGCTCACCTACCTTTTGAAGCCGATCCTCAAGCTCAAGAGCGAGGCCTTCCGCGAACGCGGACCCGGCCTGACGGCAGCGGAGGAATAGGTGGGAACGAGACTCGGCCGAGGTGCAGAATCCCGACGCCGACGCTCTGATCTTCTAGGGTCTGTGGACATTTAACGAAGTGCAATGATTGTTGCTGCAATATTCCAAGTAGCCTCGTAACTTGCATCCGTCTTGTCGTATCGGGTGTTCACGCTCCTAAACTCCTTGATTTTACTGAAGTAATTTTCGATCAAGTGGCGCCATTTGTAAGCTTCCTTATCGTGTGGAATGTGGATTTTCCGATTGCGCTTTGCCGGGATGACAGCGGCCGCGCCGCGTTCATGCAGGGTTTGACGTAAATGATCGGAATCAAATGCCTTGTCGGCCATCAGGGCATCGAACGTGAGGCCATCAATCAAATCCGGCACACCAACGATCTCGCTACGCTGGCCGGCAAGCAATTTGAAACGAACGAGATTGCCCAAGGCATCGGTGAGCGCAAGAACTTTGGTCGTCAATCCGCCCTTTGAGCGCCCAATGGCCTGATTGAGAGTCCCCCTTTTGCGCCGCTCGCCTTCTGGTGAACGCTGACAATCGTGCCATCGATGAGGACATACTCAAAATCAGGATCCCCTGATACGGCCTCAAAAATGCGTTGAAAAATACCCTTTTCCGCCCACCGGCGAAAACGCCGGAAAACACTATTCCACGCGCCAAATCCCGGCGGTAGATCGCGCCACGGGCTGCCCACCCGGACACGCCACAGAACCGCTTCCAAAAACAGGCGGGTATTCTTCGCCGTCACCCCACGATCCCGTGCCGTGCCGGGAACCAATGGTTCAATCGCTTCCCAGCTTCGATCACTGATAACAAAACGCTCCTCACGCATGACAAACCTCCTCAAAAGGAAGCTTGAATCACATCCGCATCAAAAAAGGAATCCTAAATGTCCACGGACCCTAGAAGGCGCCGCTCATCCGGCCGAGCCGCGCGGGCTCTCCATGAGCCGCCCATACAGCGGTTTCAACAGCGCCGGCAGGATGTAGATGGGAAATTGCGCCAGGGCGAAATACAGGGCGATATCCGGGTGCAGACCGGCGGGCAAGGTGGCCAGCAGCAGCCCCATATTGCGATTGCCGGCGAGAAAGCCAACCGTGAAGGCGGCCCGCCGGCCAAGCCACAGGAAGCCCAGCGCGGTCACCGCCTGAAGCAGCGCCTGGACGAGAAAGGCGAGGGCCAGCACGATGACCACGAACATCGGGTCGGCCGCGAGACGCGGGGTGACGCCGTCCATGATGGCGATGGCGAAGACCAGCATGAGGATCACCACGACGCCGTTGGCGTTGTTCTCGAGCGCCGCGACCGGAGGCGCGCCTCGACGCCGCCGCAAAGCGAACGCCACGAGCCCCGCCGAACCGACCATCAACAGCAGCCGGCCCGCGAATTCCCACAGGGATAGCTCGATCTCAAGCCCCAGCAAGCCGAGAATCATGAAGGGCAGCACCAGCGGCGCCAGGACCATGGCGGCGAGCATCAGGACCAGCGCCAGGGCGCCGTCAAGCCCGATGATCAGCGCCAAGGCGGGGGTCGACATCAGCGGCGGCGCGCTCGCCATGAGCACCACGGCCAGGGCGATGCCATCGCTCTCCACGCCGAGTCCCCGCAGGGCCAGCCAGAGAACTATCGGACAGGCCAGCAGAATCCAGGCCAGGGAGGCGGCGATGCGGTGCGGCTGCTTGACATGCCGTGCGAAGACCGCCCAATCCGTGCGCAGCATGGCGAGCACCAGGATGCCCCATACCGAGGGCGCCAGCAGCGGCCGCAGAAGGGCTGCCAGAGCGGGCAAGGCGAGGGCCAGGAAAACGCTCGCGGCGAGGAATTTGGTGGCGTGGCGGTCGAGCAGCTTCAGCCAGTTCACGACGTCATGCGGTTCGGCAGGTAGGTGACGATTTCCGGGAAGGTGACGATCAGGCCGACGGCGACCAGCAACAGCAGGAAGAAGGGGATCGCCGCCCAGGCGATGCGAAGGATGTTTTTCCCCGTCAGGCCCTGCAGAACGAACAGGTTGAAGCCGACGGGCGGCGTGATCTGCGCCATCTCGACGACGATGACGATGAAGATGCCGAACCACACCCGGTCGATTCCCGCCTGCTCGATCATCGGCTGGATCACCGACGTGGTCAGCACGACCACCGAAATGCCGTCCAGGAAACAGCCCAGCACGATGAAGAACAGGGTCAGGGCGAACAGCAGCTCGGCGGGCGACAGGTTGTAGCTGCCGATCCATCCGGCGAGCAGGCGCGGCAGGCCGCTAAACCCCATGGCCACCGTGAGCAAGGCCCCCCCCGCCCGGATGAAGCCGGCCATCCCGGCGGCCCGCACCCCCCCCCTGCCCGAGGCCC
>ERZ813253.846-NODE-846-length-9996-cov-2.364981_pt1 | contig 9996 bp, 11 predicted proteins | sample MGYA00520893_ERZ813253 | MGnify/ENA primary metagenome ERZ813253 (study PRJEB31669, sample SAMD00080414) | marine metagenome | biome: oceanic hadal pelagic zone biome; feature: marine hadalpelagic zone; material: sea water | place: Pacific Ocean:Izu-Bonin Trench...
CCGGCGGGCGCCGCGCACGCGTCCGGGCACGGCGCGGCGGGGCGCGCCCTCGCCGCGGCGCGCGCGGGGGGGCGGCACCGCGGTGGTCGCGGGCGTCGCGCTGCGGCTGCAGCGGGCGCGGCCCGGCTTTGCCGCCTGGTTCGGCGGCATGCCCGAGGGGACGGCGGGTTTGCGCGCCCATGTGCTGGCGGAAAATACGCCGGCGGGCAAGCCGTGATCGTCCTCGGCCTGACCGGTTCGCTCGGCATGGGGAAATCTCACGCGGCGCGAACCTTGCGCCGTCTCGGCGCGGCGGTCTTCGACGCCGACGCCGAGGTCCATTCGCTGATCGGGCCGGGTGGTGCCGCGGTCGCGGCGGTGGCCGCGGCCTTTCCCGATGTCGCGCTGGATGGCGCCATCGACCGGCCCGCCCTGGGCGCCCGGGTGTTCGGCGATGACGCCGCCACCGACCGCCTTGAAGCCATCCTCCATCCCCTGGTGGGCGCCGCCCAGGACGCCTTCCTGATGGCGGCTATGGCGCGGCGGCATAGGCTGGCCGTGCTCGATGTGCCGCTGCTGTTCGAGACCGGCGGCGATGCGGCCTGCGATGCGGTCGCGGTGGTCATCGCGCCGGCCTTCCTCCAGGCCCAGCGCGCGCTGCGGCGGCGCGGCATGACCGTGGCGCGCCTCGAGGCGATCCGCGCCCGCCAGATGCCCGATCTGGAAAAGCTGCGGCGCGCCGATTTCATCATCCATACCGGCCTCGACCGCCGATCCAGCTTGCGGGCGCTGTGCCGCATGGTATCAATACTGAAATCCGAGCCCGAACAGGAAGCCGCCTCCGGTCATGCGTGAGATCGTTCTCGACACCGAAACCACCGGCTTCGATCATGCCAAGGACGACCGCATTGTTGAAATCGGTTGCATCGAGCTGATCAACCATGTGCCCAGCGGCGAGCATTTCCAGCGCTACCTCAACCCCGAGCGGGACATGCCGCCCGGCGCCTTCGCCGTGCACGGGCTGTCGGCGGAGTACCTTGCCGACAAGCCGCTGTTCGCCGATGTGGCCGAAGAATTTCTCGGCTTCATCGGAGACGATGCGCTGATCATTCACAACGCCGGCTTCGACCTCGGCTTCCTCGATGCCGAGATGGCGCGCCTCGGTCGCCCCGCCCTGGCGCGTGACCGCGTGATCGATACCCTGGCGCTGGCGCGCCGCAAGTTTGCCGGCTCGCCGGCCTCTCTCGACACCTTGTGCCGGCGCTTCGCCATCGATTCCTCGGCGCGGGAGCTTCATGGCGCCCTGCTCGACGCCGAATTGCTCGCCGAGGTCTATCTCGCCCTGATCGGCGGCCGTCAGCCGGGCCTCGGGCTCGGCGCCGAAGCCGCCGAGAGCGAAACGCGGCCTGTCGCGGCCGGGGACAAACACAGCGCCGCCCGCCCGCCGCGCCGCCATGAGCCCAGCCCGGACGAACGGGAGTCGCACGAGGCCTTCATCGATAAAATGAAGGACCCGATCTGGCGGCGGCGATAGCCGCCGACCGGATTGCGCACGTCGCCAGAGGCGACCAATAAACAATCACGCCCGTCGCCAAAGGCTATCAATAAACAATCATACGGGCCGCCAGGGGCGGCCGTATGGACTCACGCGTCGGCGGGCTTCGCGGCGGCCTCGGCCTGGTTCTTTTTCACAAAGGTCCGATAGAGCTGGACGAAATCGATCGCCCCCAGCATGAGCTGGGGAAATCCGCCGTCACGCACCGTATCGGCGATCACCCGGCGCGCGAAGGGAAATAACAGGCGCGGACATTCGATCATCAACGCCTTCTGGTGATCCTCGTCGCTGAAGCCGGAGACGGCGAACACCCCGGCATATTGCAGCTCGACCAGGAAGGCGGTTTCGCCGCCTTTCGCGCCTTCGATCTCGAAATGCATGACCACCTCGTATTGATCGCCGCTCAATTTGCGCGCCTTGACCCGTATGGAAAGCTCGCCATTGGGCGCCTCCTTGCCGGCGATGACACTCTGCGGCGAGTTCGGACTCTCGAAGGAAAGATCCTTGACGTATTGGGCGATATTCGAGATTCGCGGTCCCGGAACATCGTCCGCCGCCGTGTCGCCTTGAGGTGTTTCGAGGGTCTCGTCGGCCATGGTCGGCGCTCCTGATGTCAACTTTCGGCAGGCCCTAACATGGACGGCGCGCGGGAACAAGCGTCAAGCGGGTCGAGATTGATTTCCGCTGCCATGGGGATCGCGGATTTCCGGGTCTTCACCGGTCGCGTCATGGATCAGGTTGAATTCAGATTCGCCATGACGCAGGAGAATCATCGCGGCGGCAAGCGATCGCCGCGCGGCGGCCGCTCATCGTCGTCCTCCTCGACAAACTCGCCCTCGATGACCGATGCGCCGCCGTCCTGGCCGGTTTTCATGGCCGCGCCGAGCTGTCCGTGCGCGGCGATCCAGCGCAGCGCCCCGGCTTGCAGCAGGCGGCGGATCGGGGTCATCAGCAGCAGCGCGCCGGCCAGATCGGTGACGAATCCCGGGGTCAGAAGCAGCGCCCCGGCGATCACCAGACAGACCCCGTCGAGCAGCGCCCGCACCGGCAGCTCGCCGCGCTCCATGGAGCCTCGGGCGTCGGCCAGCACCGACAGGCCCTGATAGCGCAGCAACGCCGTTCCCATGGCGGCGGTGGCGAAAATCATCGCCAGGGTGGGCCATAATCCGATGCGCCCGCCGACCTCGATGAAGACCGCGATCTCGATCAGCGGGACGCCGACCAGGGCGAGAAAGATGACGAGGCCGATGCTCATGCTTGCGTCCGTTGCGTGCTATGATTATGTACTGCGTGCGGGTGGTTTGGCAAAATCACCGACAAGGACTCGACCCGGGAGGGTTCCACCCCTACGGTGGTGCCTTAACTTAAACCATGAACACGCGGCTTGGCCAACATGCTTACGGCCGGGACGCCAGCAATGATCGGTGAATCAGGCGATGAACGAGGGTTTCCAGATCATCGATATCATTTTCTTCGCGGTCATCGCCGGGTTCATCCTGCTGCGCTTGCGTGGCGCGCTGGGCCGTCGCACCGGTCATCAGCCGCCGCCCGTTCAGCGGGGCGGCGGCGAAGAGTCCAACGACAATGTGGTGCAGCTTGCCGACCGTGAAGCGGCCGATGAGTTCGCCGCTGAGTCCGACGGCGAAACCGAGCGCCCCGATGGCGACCTCGATGACGATGACCAGGTACTCGCCGCCGGCCTCTCCCAGATCTACGACGCCGACGGCGGATTTTCCCGCCAGGGCTTCCTCGACGGCTCCCTGGCGGCCTTCGAAATCATCATCGAGGCCTTCGCCGCGGGCGATAAGGACCGCCTGCGAGAGCTCCTCGAAGACAATATCTACCGGCCCTTCTTCCGGGTGATCGACGAGCGCGAGGAGGCCGGCCACGGCCATCAGACCATGCTCGTCTCGATCGACGAGAATACCGTCATCGAAGCCGGTATGAACGGGCGTATCGCCTTTGTCACCGTGCGTTTCGTCACCCAACAGATCAATGTTACCCGTGACGCCGACGACGCCGTGGTCGACGGTGATCCCTCCCATGTGGTGACGGTGACCGATCTCTGGACCTTCGAGCGCGATACGCGCTCGCGCAGTCCCAACTGGAAGCTCGTCGCCACCCGCAGCCCGAACTGAGTGGACCGCCGATGAAGGCGCTGCGTCGAATTGCCGCAATCGGCCTTTTACTGACGCTCGCCTCCTGCGGTGCGCCGCCGGGACCGCCGCGCCTCGATCTCGAAAGACTGAGCTTCGATGATCTCGAAGGCTGGCGCGACGACGCCCAAGGCGTGGCGCTGACCGCCTTCCTTCGCTCCTGCGGCAAGCTGTCCTCGGCGGCCGGAGACCGGCCCCTGGGCCGCTCCGGCGGCGTTGGCGGCCTGATCGAGGATTGGCGCGGGCCTTGCGCCGCCGCGGTGGCGGTGCCGGTGGCAGACGACGGCGCGGCGCGGCAATTTTTCGAAGCCTATTTCACCCCGTTCCGCATGACCGACCAGGGCGAAGGCGAAGGGCTGTTCACCGGCTATTACGAGCCGTTGCTCAACGGCGCGGCGGCGCCGGGCGGGCGCTTCACGGTGCCGATCCACGGTCTTCCGCCCGATCTGGTGTCGGTCGATCTCGGCCTGTTCTCCGACGATCTGGGGAGTCGCAAAATTATCGGCCGGCTGGTCGATGGGGCGCTCCTGCCCTATCCCCGGCGCGGCGAGATCGTCGCCGGGGCGCTGCGCGGCAAGGCGCCGGTGCTGGTCTGGGTCGATGACCCGGTGGACGCCTTCTTCCTGCATGTTCAGGGCTCGGGCCGCATCGGCCTGGCCGGTGGCGGCGTCATGCGCGTCGGCTATGCGGGGGCCAACGGGCGGGCCTATGTGAGCATCGGCCGCGCCCTGATCGACAACGGCGCGATCCGCCGGGAAGATGTCACCCTGCAATCGATCCGCGCCTGGCTGGCGGCCAATCCCGGCCAGGCGGCGGATATTCTGGCGCTCAACCCGTCCTATGTGTTTTTCCGCGAACTCGTGGGCGACGGCCCGCTCGGCGCCCAAGGGGTGGCCCTGACGCCGGGCCGCAGCCTGGCGGTCGATCGCCGCTTTCTGCCCCTCGGCGCGCCGATCTGGCTCGACATCATGGCGCCGTCCGCGGTCCCCGGCGCGCCTGACCGGGTGTTGCGCCGCCTGGTCATCGCCCAGGACACCGGCGGCGCCATCAAGGGTCCGCTGCGCGGCGATCTGTTCTGGGGCTTCGGGCCCGAGGCCGAATCGATCGCCGGACGCATGAAACACACCGGCGGGTATGTCCTGCTGTTGCCCAAGGCCCTCGCCGAAACCCTGTCATGACCGATCAGGCTCAAACAACATCCCCGCGTGTCGGGCTGTTCGTCACCTGTCTCGCCGATCTGTTTCGCCCCTCCGTCGCCTTTGCCGCCGTCCGCCTGCTCGAGGACGCCGGCTGCCGGGTCGAGGCGCCGCTCAATCAGACCTGCTGCGGCCAGCCCGCCTATAATTCCGGAGACCGCGCCGCCGCCAGGGCGATCGCCGTCCAGGTCATGGACGTCTTCGAGGGCTTCGATTACGTGGTCGCCCCGTCGGGCTCCTGCGCCGGCATGCTGCGTCGCCATTTCCCGGCACTGTTCACCGACGATCCGGCCCTGGCGCGCCGGGCCGGGGATTTCGCCGGGCGCTGCTGGGAGCTGGTCTCGTTCCTCCATGATGTGCGCGGGGTGCGGCGGGTCGCGGCCGGCTTCGACGGCGTCGTCGCCTATCACGACGCCTGCGCGGGCTTGCGCGAACTCGACATCGCCGATCAGCCGCGCGCCCTGCTCTCCAGCGTCGCCGGCCTGAGCTTGGTGGAAGTGGCGCAGAGCGAGGTGTGCTGCGGCTTCGGCGGGCTGTTCAGCGTCAAATATCCCGACATCTCGGTCCGCATGGTGTCCGACAAGACCGCGGCCATCGCCGCCACCGGCGCCGACACCCTGCTCGGCGGCGACCTTGGTTGCCTGATGAATATCGCCGGGCGGCTGTCGCGAACACGCAGCCCGATCCGCGTCCGCCATGTGGCCGAGGTGCTCGCCGACATGGCCGACAGCCCGGCGATCGGCGAAGGCGAGGATTAGCCATGCACATCACCACGCCGCAATTCCCGGCCAACGCCAAGGCGGCCCTGGCCGACAAAGAGCTGCAACAGGCGCTCGACAAGCTCCGCGCCGGGTTCACCGAGCGCCGCCGGGTGGCGGTCGAACGCCTGCCCGAGTTCGATGCCCTGTGCGATCAGGCGCGCATCATCAAGGACCATGTTCTGGCCAATCTCGATCTCTATCTGGAACGATTCGAGGCCAAGGTCATCGAGACCGGCGGCCAGGTCCATTGGTGCGCCGACGCCGCCGAGGCCCGCCAAACGGTGCTCGACCTGTGCCGCGCCGCGGGGGCCAGATGCGTCACCAAGAGCAAATCCATGATCGCCGAGGAAATCGCCCTCAACGACCATCTCGAGGCCCATGGCATCACGCCCATCGAAACCGATCTCGGCGAATACATCATCCAGCTGGCCGGTGAGCCGCCAAGCCATATTATCGCCCCCGCCGTCCACAAGACTAAGGAGTCGGTGGCCGATCTGTTCGCCGAACATCACGCCCAATACGGCTACACCAAGCGCCACGACGATGCGGCGGCGCTGCTGGAAGAGGCGCGCCAGGTGCTCAGGGCGAAATATTTCGAGGCCGATGTGGGCATCACCGGGGCCAATTTCCTGGTCGCCGAGAACGGCGCCATCGTCACCGTGACCAATGAAGGCAACGCCGAGCTGACCCAGATCCTGCCCGACACCCATATCGTCATCGCCAGCCTGGAAAAAGTCGTCCCCACCCTGGAGGACGCGACCACCATCCTGCGGGTTCTGGCGCGCTCGGCGACGGGCCAGGAATTCTCCTCCTACACCACCTTCTCGGCCGGCGGACGCCGCCCCGGCGACCTCGACGGGCCACGCAATTTTCATGTGGTGCTGCTCGACAACGGGCGCTCCGCGATGCTCGGCACCGAGTTCCAGGACATGCTGCGCTGCATTCGTTGCGGCGCCTGCCTTAATCACTGCCCGATCTATGGCGCGGTCGGCGGCCACGCCTATGGCTGGGTCTATTCCGGCCCCATGGGCGCGGTGCTGACTCCCCAGCTCATCGGCCTCGAAGCGGCCGGTCACCTGCCCAACGCCTCGACCTTCTGCGGCCGCTGCGAAGCGGTCTGCCCGATGGCGATTCCCCTGCCCGCGATGATGCGCAGATGGCGCGAGCGCGAGTTCGAGAGTCATCTGCAACCGGCCCCCAGCCGCTTGGGTTTAAGGCTGTGGTCATGGTTCGCCCGCCACCCGGCGGCCTATCGCGGGCTGATCCGCGCGGCGTCCCGCGTGCTTCGCCTGATGGGCGGCCGCAGCCGGCGTATCGGCTGGCTTCCGGGCGCGGCGGGCTGGACCGCCGGCCGCGATCTGCCGGCCCCCGAGGGGCGCAGCTTTCACGCGCTGTGGGCGGAGCGCGGGCCATGAGTTCCCGCGACAAGATCCTCGGCGCTGTTCGCGACGCTCTCGAGGGCGCGCCGGGCCGTGATCCGGCGGCGGTCGAGGCCCGCCTGGCGGCCCATGCGCGGGGCCTGATTCCGGCGCGCGGCCAGCTCGAAGCCGCCGCCCGGCTCGATCTGTTCATCGCCATGGCCGAGGAGGTCTCGACCACGGTGAGCCGGGTCGCCGACGTGGCCGATGTGCCGGCGGCGATTACCGGCTATCTCGCCGAGCACAACCTGCCCGCCGTGGCCAGGCTCGCCCCCGACCCCGCGCTCGACGACATTCCCTGGAGCCGCGCCCCCCTGCTCGAGCTCACCAAGGGCAAGGGCGAGGATGCCGACCAGGTGAGCATCACCGCCGCCTTCGCGGGCATCGCCGAGACCGGCACGGTGATGGCGCTGTCCGGGCCGCACCACCCGACCACCCTCAACATCCTGCCCGAGACCCATGTGGTGGTGCTGCGGGCCGATCAGATCGTCGGCGCCTATGAAGAGGCCTGGGACCGGCTGCGCGCCTCCGGCCGCGGCACGCCGCGAACCATCATGCTGATCACCGGGCCGTCCCGTTCGGGCGATATCGAGCAGACCCTCCAGCTCGGCGCCCATGGCCCCAAGCGGCTGCATCTGGTGATCGTCGATGATGTCCGGCCCTGACGAGACCGACGACCGGCTGTGGCGGGCGGTGACCGAAGGGGTCGCGCCGCTCAAGGGAAAGCGCCCCTCGCCGTCCCAGCCGCGGCCCGCCGCGGCCGAACCATCCCGCCGCGCTGCCGCCGCGCCCCTGGCCAATCCGCCGCCGCCGCAGCCGGCCCAGCCGCCGCCCCCGCCTCCCGGGTCCAAGTCGTGAACGACTGTGTGACCAACAATATTCAGATTGGTCGGTAATGACAATCAAGCCACCTGCACGTCCGAGTCGTCCTTCGCGTAGTGAAAACGACGAGCTAAAGAAGTGGATTGCCAGCCTAGAGAGCAAAAATTCTTCAATGAAGAAGTATCTCTATGGGTTGATCGGTCTCGTCGCTGCCTGCATATTGCTGTTGTTGGTGCCACGGGCGCGGTGGGCATCGAGATGCTCAAGACGCTGGAGAAGCGCAATTTCCCGGTGGGCAAGCTGATGCCGCTTGCCTCGGCGCGTTCGGCCGGCAAAACGCTTTCGTTCCGAGGAGAGGAAATCACTGTTCAAGAACTCACCAAGGATTCATTCGATGGGGTGGACATCGCGTTGTTCAGCGCCGGTGGCGGAATCTCCAAGGAGTTCGCCCCGGCTGCGGTTGAGGCCGGCGCGGTGGTCGTTGATAATTCCAGCGCGTTTCGGATGGACGACGACGTGCCGTTGGTCGTGCCGGAAATCAATGCCGCCGATGTTGCCAAACACAACGGGATCATTGCCAACCCGAACTGCTCCACGATCGTCACCGTGATGGCGTTATATCCGTTGCATCAGGCGTTTGGGGTGAAGCGGATTTTTGCCTCCACGTATCAAGCTGTGTCCGGCTCGGGTGCCATGGGGCTTGCGGAACTCGAACGCCAAGTCGGCGAGATCGCCGAGGGCAACCCAGCGAGTAGGGAGGTTTACCCGCACCAGATCGCGTTCAATGTGTTGCCGCACGTCGATGTGTTTCTCGAAAACGGTTACACAAAGGAGGAAATGAAGATGGTTCACGAGTCGCGCAAGATCATGGGGCTGCCGGATTTTCAGGCGAGCGTGACGTGTGTCCGCGTACCGGTGTACCGCGCCCACTCGATCGCCGTGAGTGCGGAGTTCGAAAAACCGGTGTCCGTCGAGCGTGCCCGCGAGGCGATCAACGCCGCGCCGGGGATCGACTTGAACGATGACGTCACCAGCAACGGCTACCCGTTGCCCCTCGAGTCGGCCGGACAGGACAACTGCCAGATTGGTCGCATCCGCAGGGATTGCGCGATGGAGAACGGCTTGAGTTTCTGGGTCGTGGGGGATCAGTTGCTGAAAGGCGCGGCGCTGAACACCGTGCAAATCGCCGAGGAAGTGGCCAAGCTATAGGCGCGGGTTGTTTTTCAACCGCGAATGCACGCGAATAAACGCGAATGGAACGGGGCATTTCCTTCTCCCTCAGGAAGAGGGAGCCAAGGGGAGCGCACGCGATTCGCGTGTGGATATTCCGGTCGCAATGCACGTCTCGAGCCTTGGGCGGGGTGCCCAAGGCGGCACGCGAGGGCGCGTGCGCTCCCCATCCAGTCGAGTGCGGCTCACTGCTCACCAAGATTGAAGCCGTTCTGCTCGAGCATTGTCAAGGCCTGCTTGTTCACCGAGTCGCGAAACCAACGGCGAATCTCGACGCATCGCTGCTCATCGATGCCCTCAATCTGCTGAAGCCGTTCCGGCTTGCTTACCCGCAGGCCGTCGATGGAACTGAACGCCTCGATCAAGCACTTCGCCAAGCGCTCGTCGACTCCCGGCAGGTTCAACCCGTAAAGCACGGCGCTTGGTTCCGCTGACTTGCTGCCTTCCATTTCTTCCTGAATTTCGGCGAGTTGATCGTTTGATACGCCCTCGAGCCGATCCCAGCCACCTTGGCCAAGCTCGTACAGTTCGCCGGGGTGCAGGACGAGTCGCAGCTTGGCCAGTTGCCCTGCTTCCGCCTGGCCTAGCGCCGGGATGTTGGCGGCCTCCGGCGAGCACCAGCGGATGATCCACTCGGCGACCTTGAGCGGGCAATCCAAGTTTGGGCACGCGCCATCGATGAAAACCGAGTAGCACCCGGGGCATTTCGGCCCGCTTGGCTCCCTGAAAAAATCGGCGACAGCTTGAAACGGCAAAAACATGCGGCGCTCAGTCGTCTTCGTGTTCGTCGAATCCATCGTCCGGTTCGGTTTATTCGGTCTTGGCGGTTTTCTTCCGCTCATCCCCCACTTCCTTCCACTTGCCCTCCTCTCCCTCGCC
>ERZ813253.847-NODE-847-length-9995-cov-2.390251_pt1 | contig 9995 bp, 9 predicted proteins | sample MGYA00520893_ERZ813253 | MGnify/ENA primary metagenome ERZ813253 (study PRJEB31669, sample SAMD00080414) | marine metagenome | biome: oceanic hadal pelagic zone biome; feature: marine hadalpelagic zone; material: sea water | place: Pacific Ocean:Izu-Bonin Trench...
AGCAGCCTTCTCAGAAGCGTTGATGTCCAGAACTCCGGCGTTGGCCGCCGGTTGCTGGGCGACGATTCCGATAGAGTCGCCATTCATACGTGCAAACCCGATGAGGATGTTCGGCGCGTATAGCGCCTGAACTTCAAAGAACTCGCCGTCATCCACTATCGGGCCGATCACGTCCATCATGCTGTATGGCTGATTCGGGTTGTTCGGCACGACCGTGGCCAGCGATTCGTCTCTACGGTTCGGATCGTCGCCCGATTCAGTGGACGGCGCGCTCTCCACGTTGTTGGAGGGCAGATAAGAAAGGAGCTTGCGTACCGACTGGAAGCAATCCTGTTCACTCTGGTTGACGAAGTGGGCGACTCCGCTGATGCTCGCATGGGTCTGTGCGCCGCCAAGTTCCTCCACGGAGACGGCTTCTCCGGTTACGGCCTTCACGACCCCGGGGCCGGTGATGTACATCTGGCCGGTGCCCCGGACCATGAAAACGAAGTCAGTGATGGCCGGCGAATACACCGCGCCGCCGGCCGCCGGGCCGACGATCACCGATATCTGAGGTATTACCCCCGAGTACATGGTGTTGCGCAGGAAGATGTCGCCGTACGCCGCAAGGCTGTCGACCCCTTCTTGGATGCGCGCGCCGCCCGAGTCGTTCAGGCCAACCACGGGGCAGCCGGACTTCACCGCCAGGTCCAGCATCTTGCAGATCTTCTGGCTGACGGCCTCGGAAAGCGAGCCGCCCATGACGGTGAAGTCTTGGGCGAAGGCGAAGACCTGGCGGCCCTCAACCTGCCCGTAGCCGGTGACCACGGCGTCGCCCAAGACTTTGCGGTCAGCCAGGCCGAAATCGGTGGCCCGGTGGACGACGAAGGGGTCGAGTTCCTCGAACGTGCCCTCGTCCATCAGCAGGTTCAAGCGTTCACGGGCGGTCAGCTTTCCCCTGCTGTGTTGCTGGTCTATCCGGTCCTGGCCGCCGCCCTTCTGGGACTCTTGGCGCATGGCGTCCAGGGCATCGATCTTCTCGTCGATCTGGCGTTTTTTCCCAGTCACAGACCCTCCCACCGGATCGAATTCCGGGCCTTACAGCCCGATTTCAGGCACACTTAAGCCTGGTTAATCGTAGCAGACCCGCCGAACGAGGAGCAAGGAGTCTGGGCACGGGGCGCAGTGATAAAATGAGGCGGTCTTAAGACGCTCATTCCCTTTAATTCATAACGGAGATTCCAGACCATGCCCCAAGTCCGGCCCACCTTCACTCGCCTGACCGTGGCCAACGGCGAAACCCTCACCTGGGGTATCCGCACCTACGTGATGGGCATCATCAACGTGACGCCTGACTCGTTCTCCGGCGACGGGCTTGGCGGGGATGTTTCCGCAGTGGTGGAGCAAGCCCTGCGGTTCCAAGAAGAGGGTGCCGACATATTGGACATCGGCGCCGAGTCTACCCGCCCCGGCCACGAAAAAGTCTCCTTGGAAGAAGAGCTAGCAAGGCTGATACCGGCCTTGGAGGCCGTGGCCAAGCGGGTGGAATTGCCCATCAGCGTCGACACCTACAAATCAGGGGTGGCCCAACGCGCCGTGGACGCCGGAGCAGTGATCATCAACGACATCTGGGGCCTAAAGGCCGAGCCGGAATTGGCACGGGTAGCAGCCGAAACCGGGGCTGGCTTGGTCTTGATGCACAACCAGAAAGGCACCATATACCAAGACCTACTTCCAGACGTGGTATCCAGCCTGCAAACGAGCGTCCGGACGGCCTTCGATGCGGGAGTGCCTCAAGAAAATATCATCGTTGACCCGGGGATCGGCTTTGGAAAAACCCCAGACCAGAACCTGGAAGTCCTGGCCGGGTTCGACGCGCTCAAGGCGATTGGCTGCCCCATTCTGGTGGGCACATCCCGGAAGTCCACTTTGGGATTGCTGCTAGACCTAACCGCAGACCAGCGGGTTGAAGCCACGGCAGCCACCGTGTCCTTGGCCATCGCCGGAGGCGCGGACCTGGTGCGGGTGCATGACGTTAAGGAAATGGTCCGCGTCTGTCGGGTCACCGACGCCGTGGTGCGCGGTTGGCGGCCGGAAGGCTGGAAGACGTCTTGAGCCGAATGACCGGCTACCTGGGGTTCGGCACTAACCTGGGAGACCGCAAGATGAACCTAGCCCAAGCGGTCAACAATCTGAATGACCGTCCGGACCTCGCGATCCTTCGGACCTCCAGCATCTACGAGACGGCGCCCTGGGGCCTCACCAGCCAACCCGACTTCCTTAACATGGTGGCGGAGTTCGAAACTTCAATAACCCCCAACGAATTGCTGGAGCGCGTCAAAAAGCTGGAACAAAGCATGGGCCGGGAAGACGGCCCCCGCTTCGGGCCTCGACTGATCGACATCGACATCCTCCTTCTGGGAGATCTGGTGGTAGACGAACCAGACCTGATAATCCCCCATGCCAGCCTCCACGAGAGGGCTTTCGTGCTCGTGCCACTGGCCGAGCTGGCCCCAGACGCCGTACATCCGGTCCTCGGTAAGACCATCGCGGACCTAGCCGGGCAGGTGGACGGTTTGGACGGCATAAAACCATTGGTCTAACCCTAAAACGGTGGAATCGTGCCTGGGCAAGCCTGGACTGGATTAGCAGTCTCCACGTCCGGTTGACAATCTCGCCCTTCTGACGCATGATTTTCAATTGGGAGACTCTTACTCCCACATTCGTAGACGTCAAATAATACCTGCGCCGCCGGAACATCGCGACGACGCCTGTTAGTAAAACGAGGAGACGGTCATGGCGGACAAGCAACTGACATTTGGTGAAGACGCCCGCGCCAGTCTGATGCGTGGCGTGGATGAACTTAAACGGGTCGTCGGGCTAACCCTGGGCCCCAGCGGGCGCAACGTGCTGCTCAGCCGCATGTTCGGCCTGCCCGTGGTCTGCAGTGACGGCGTCACCGTAGCCAAAGAGGTCGAACTCCCCGAGCCCTACGAGAACCTAGGCGCGCAATTGGTTAACGAGGCCGCCTCCAAGACCAACGACGCGGTCGGCGACGGCACCACCACATCTGTGGTGCTGGCCCAGTCCATCGTCCGCAACGGCTTCATGAACGTGGCTTCCGGCGCCAATGGCATCGGCGTGCGGGACGGCGTCGACCTAGCCGTAGCCGCCGTGTCGGCCGAACTGAAGACCATGGCTATCCCCGTGGAAGACCGGGCACGCATCGCCCGTGTGGCCGCTCTCTCCGCCCACGAAGAGCCCATCGCCGAACTGTTGGCCGACGCCCTGGACAAAGTCGGCCGCGACGGCGTGGTGACCATCGAAGAGTCCAAATCCCTGGCCGACGAACTGGAGTTCGTTGAGGGAGTGCGCATCGACCGCGGCTACCTCTCCCCCCATTTCGTCAGCGACACCCAGCGCATGGAAGTTGCCATCGACAACCCCATGTTCTTGATCACCGACCAGAAGGTCAGCGCCCCCAACGACGTCGTAGGAATCATGGAGAAGCTGCTCCAAGCCAATAGCCGCTCCCTGGTGATCATCGCCGAAGACGTCGACGGCGAAGCCCTCTCCACCCTGGTGGTCAACAAACTGCGCGGCACCATCGATTGCGTGGCCATCAAGGCCCCTGGCTTCGGCGAGCGCCGTAAGGCATTGTTGGAAGATATCGCCATCGTCACCGGCGGCACCGTGATCAGCGCCGACCGCGGACTGAAGGTCGAAGACGCTGAGATCGAGATGCTGGGAACGGCCCGCCGTATCGTGGCTACCAAAGATGAGTCGACCATCATTGAAGGCAAAGGCGACGACCAGGCCATCAAGGACCGGCTGGAACAACTGCGGGTCCAGATAGAAGAGACCAGCTCCGACTACGACCGCGAAAAGCTGCAGGAACGCATGGCCGCCTTGGTTGGCGGTGTGGCGGTGGTCAAGATCGGCGGCGCCACTGAGCCGGAGATCAACGAGCGCAAATCCAGGGCGGAAGACGCGCTCTCGTCCACCAGGGCCGCCATCGAAGAGGGCATCGTGCCCGGCGGCGGCGTGGCATTGGTCCGGGCCGGACACGTGTTGAATGACCTGGAAAAGACCGTAGAAGGCGACCAAGCCTTGGGCATAAGATTGGTCCGTGACGCTCTAAGCGCGCCGCTGGTCCTCATCTGTGACAACGCCGGCCACGAGGGCCAGGTGGTCCTGGAAGCCGTGCGCAACGGTGAAGGCGACTATGGCTTCGACGCTGACAAAGGCGAATACACCAACCTGATCGAAGCAGGAATAATCGATCCGGTGAAGGTCACCAGGTCAGCCCTCGAGAATGCGGGAAGCATCGCCGGCATGATGATAACCACTCAGGCGGCCATCACCGAGATTCCCGAGTTCATTCCCCTGCCTCAAGACATCCAGGACTTCATGCACGACTAGTCCCAAACTAGACTCAGACCAGGCGCATACCGGCCCGGACCAGCCACCCATCGAAAATGTGGCTGGCCGGGCCTAAACTTTAGCCCAGCCCAATCTTTGGAAGTGACCATGCCTGGCACCCCTCTGGACCGCGATTCCATCGGCCATCTGATCGAAGGTACTCCGCCTTTGTTGGAGCACTACGTGTCGCTTGAGGCACAGCTTCAGCCCAATGGATTCGACATGACCGTTCGCGACGTTGCCCGCCTGACCTCGCCGGGGGCCATCGGCGTCGAAGACGCCGGCCGGGTGCTGTCGGATACTGAGCTGATGGAGTTTGGAGACGACGGCTGGCTGCGATTGAGTCCCGGTCCCTTTCTAGTGACCTTCAACGAGGTGGTAAACCTGCCCCTGGACGTCATGGCGCTGGGAAGGCCCCGCTCCAGCCTGCTCAGAAGCGGCGCCGGAGTCCACACCGCAGTCTGGGACGCTGGCTATAGCGGACGCTCCCAGGCCCTGCTGGTGGTCTACCACCCCGACGGCTACCGCGTGCAGCGCGACGCCCGGTTGATGCAGCTAGTCTTCTTCCGCATGGAGACCGCCGCCAGCCAAGGCTACCAAGGCCGCTTCCAATCGGAGAATATCTAAGCGGGCGGGCGGTACGACCGCTTCGTCTGTTGGCGTTCTCAACCCAAAGTTTGTCATTGTGAGCCCCGTCTCACGCCACTGTCATTCTGAGCCAGCGGCCCTCTATTCTGTCATTCCGAAAAGGCCGCAGCCGACGAGGAATCCGGTTGCTCTAAACCAACTGGGTGCGGAGAAACAAGACCTTCGCGGAGCCAACGGTGACAACGATCCCCCAACAAGCCTACGGTGGTAGACTTCACCACAACCCATGCAAGACCTAAAAGCCCACATCAGCAGTTACGCCATCGAGTGCGGCTTCGACCTGGTGCGTATCACCAGCGCCGAGGTATTCACTAAAGACCGGGACGCCGCCCTTAGCAGGATCGAAGCCGGCCAGATGGACGGCCTGCCCTGGTTCACCGAATCCCGAGTCCGTCGTGGGACCGACCCGCAGAAACTGCTCCCCGGCGCCCGGTCCATAATCTGCCTGGGCCTGAGTTACTTGGACCCGGATGACGAGGAAACAGCCGATACCGGCACCGGAAAGGTCGCCCGCTACGCACGAGTCAAGGATTATCACCGCGCCATGAAACGGCGGATGAAGGCTTTCGTACGAGGTCTGGAAGAGAAGCTGGAATCGCCGGTCGCCGCCAAGTGGTACGTGGACGACGGCCCCATGTTGGACCGCGCCGCCGCCGCCCGGTCGGGGCTGGGCTGGTTCGGCAAGAGCACCAACATCCTCACCCCTTCCCATGGCTCCTGGGTATTGCTGGGCCAGGTGATAACCGACTTGGAGTTGGAACCGGACCCGCCCTTGAAGAAGACCTGCGGGTCGTGCGTCCGCTGCATCGACGACTGCCCAACCGGCGCAATAGTGGCGCCTTTCGTGGTGGACAACGCCCGTTGCATCTCCTACCAGACCATCGAGAACCGGGGCGTCATCCCCTTGGAGATGCGGCCGCTCATCGGCGATTTGGTCTTCGGATGCGACATCTGCCAGGACGTGTGCCCGGTGAACCGCAAAGCCGAATCTCCGCTCCTACCCATCCAAAAAGCAGTAGCAGTCCACCCGTCAGGCCAACTCGATCTGGTGGAACTGCTGGAGATTACCGAAGAGGAGTTCCGGGACCGGTTCCAGGGGACTTCGATCATGCGGGCCAAGCGGGTTGGAATGCAGAAGAACGCCTGTGTGGCGTTGGGCAACAACCGGGACGAAGCGGGAGTCCCAGCGTTGGTTGCGGCACTGAAGAATACCGAGCCGTTGGTGCGCGGGCATGCCGCCTGGGCCCTGGGTCAGATAGCGACGCCAGATGCGATCGAGGGTTTAGCGCAGGCAACCACGTCTGAGATAGATCCTTACGTTCTGGAAGAGATCGGGACGGCCCTCTCAGAAACCCCGCCAATGGCTACCGGCCAACAAGGCGTACGCCAGATTATCTAATTCTGCTGGCTCGGCTGCGTCTGCTCTGATTGAGGAGGCCGGAACTGGGGTTGGCCGCTCCGGTTCTGCCCCGCCTGTGGTTGCGCTGTTTGGCCTTGCCCCTCTTGGTTGTTCCCATCTTGGTTCTGCCGGTTCCTGCGGCCACCGGAACGACGGCGGCGCTGACTGCTCACGGCCGGAGTGAAGTCGGCTGGAACGTAACTCTTGCCGAAGTGTAGCTTCTTCATCTCTTCCTCTATCAGAGAGAAGTCGTTCTTCGGCAGCAGATGCAGGTTGCCTTGGAAGGCCATGTACCAGTCCTCGGGGTTCCACCGCTTGATGTATTCCAAACGCGGGGCCAGCAGGTTGGCGTCCATGAACTGTTCGTCCTTCAGGATCACGCCGGGTTTCAGCTTGATGTGGTAGGGAAACCCCGTGCTGCCCTCGTTGACCCAGATCGCCTCCTCGCTTTCATAGAAAGAGGACATGGCGGTGGCGGTGGCGGCGAAGCGGCGCAGGTGAGAGATATAGAGCAGCACCCGGTCGCCTTCGGTGATCCGCTGCACCTTGCGGCGGTGCTGGGCCTTCAGACCCAGAAGGGTGAACCCCCTCGCTTGGGTTATGCGGAAGTTCTCCTCGTTATTTATCATCATCCAGAAATTGCTGGCCATATACACCTCAACACGCCAGGCGGCCGTCCAGAGGAAGCCGTCTGAGCGTCGATAGCAATTCTATCATGATAAAGACTATCATTCCTTCAATGCGGAGGCATGATATTAAGTCGGCCAAATAATCGGGTGCGGCACTCTGGACTTTGGACCGTTCACTAGTGTTGTGATGTACCCATCGGTGTTGTACTATCAGGCGGGCCTGTTTTCGTGGCTAAAAACAGCAGCCTACCACACACAGATACAGAGGAATATTGAATGACCACAGGACAGCGGGATATCGCCATCGTCGGAGTGGCGGAATCAGATGTCATGGGCACCGTCCCCGGCAAGTCGTCTCTGCAACACCACGCGGAGGCAGCCCACAACGCTCTGGAAGACGCCGGACTCGCCAAGAGCGATGTCGATGGACTCCTGACCGCCGGGGGCTCGACTCTGGTGACGGCGGAGTACATGGGAATCAGCCCCACATTCACCGACAGCACCACCGTCGGTGGGTCGTCTTTCGTGATTCACGTCGCCCACGCCATGGCCGCCATCCGCGCCGGATACTGCGAAGTGGCGTTGATAACCCACGGACAGGCGGGACGCTCGGCCAGGGCCCGGTTCCCCGCTGACGGCAACCTGCCCTTCAGCCAGTACGAAGCGCCCTATGGAATCATCGGCGCACCGATAAACTACTCCCTGGCCTGCGCGCGGTATATGCACCAGTTCGGGGAAGACCACACCCGCCAGGGCATGGCCGAGGTCGCCGTGGCCACCCGCAAATGGGCCAACCTGAACCCTAAGGCCATGATGCACGATACGACCATGAGCTTCGACGAGTACCACGATTCCCGTTGGGTTTCCTGGCCCTTCCACCTGTTCGACTGCTGCCTGGTCACCGACTCCGGGGCGGCCATCATCGTGACCACCGCCGAGCGGGCCAGAAGTCTCAAGAAGGCGCCCGTGTGGGTCTTGGGCGCCGGCGAAGGCCACGACCATAACATCGTGAGCCAGATGCCCGACTACACATCCACCTGGGCCAGACGGTCTGCACCCCTGTCCATGTAGCGGGCCGGCATCACCCATGATGACCTGGACCTGACGATGATCTACGATTCGTTCACCTACACGGTGATGGTTACGCTGGAAAGCATGGGGTTCTGCGCGCCGGGCGAGGCCGCGGACTTCGTCGCCAACCAGCGGACGGCACCCGGCGGAGACTTCGCCCTGAACACCAGCGGCGGCGGCCTGTCCTACACCCACCCCGGCATGTACGGCAGCTTCCTATTGGTGGAGGCGGTCAGGCAACTGCGGGGCGAGGCCGGAGACCGGCAGGTGAAGAGCAAGAAAGACGCCAGCCAAACCCCAAGATCTCCATCGTGAACGGCACCGGCGGCTCTCTTTCATCCACCGGCACGGTGGTGCTGGCCACCGGCTAGCACCGGATCACCCACACCCCGATATGCCCAAAGAGGCGGCCCGTTGTAATGGGCCGCCTCTATTTTTTATAAATTTTAAATTAATACAAAAAAATTGCATTTCCCGGTTTATGTTTACTGAATCGCTTCCGCGGCGGCTGTGCTAGGGTGACAACATATTTATGGGCCGGTGTCTTTGACGCCTTCTCATCATCTGTCACGCCGATGGCGAAAGGATTTTTACTTCATGGACCGTACTATTTCCTCTTTTCTCCAGCACCTCATCGTCGAGAAGGGCTTCTCCCGCAACACTTCAGACGCCTACCGCAACGACCTGGGCCAGTTCTGGACCTTCCTTCAGGACAACGGGACCGGCGCTTCTAACGGAAACTACGCTTGGGCTGCCGTGGACATAAATGTCCTCAACAAATACATCGAGGACCTGCGGGTCCGCAAGGGCTACCGCGACACCACCACCGCCCGGAAAGTGGCCTCCATCAAATCGTTCTTCGGCTTCTTATCTGAGAACAGCATCATCACTGAAGACCCCACCGAATCCCTGGGCTCTCCCCGGGTTGGGCGCACCCTGCCCAAGTTCCTCCCTGAGGAAGACGTGACCAAATTGCTGGACACGGCCTACAGGTCGGGAAGCAACGAAGGGCAGCGCGACGCGGTCATAATGGAACTGCTCTATGCCACCGGCCTACGCGTGGGCGAACTCGTGTCTTTGAACATGCAAGACGTGGACCTGTCTGAGGCCTATATCCGCTGCATGGGCAAGGGTGCCAAGGAGCGCATCGTCCATCTGTATCCCAAAGCCCTGGAAGAGCTGAGGCGATACCTGAAAACCGCCCGCGTGGCGCTGCTGGGTCACCGCCGCACCGAGCCATCTTTGTTCGTCAACCACCGGGGCGAACGGCTGACGCGCCAGTGGGTCTGGACCATCCTTAAGACGTACGGACAGAAGGCCGGCATCACCCAGAACATCACCCCCCACACGCTGCGGCACAGCTTCGCCACGCATCTGCTGCAGAACGGGGCCTCACTCCGCCACGTACAGGAACTGCTGGGTCACTCCAGCATCTCCACAACCCAGGTGTACACGCACCTGACCAACGGATACGTTCAGAAGGAGTACGCCAAGAGTCACCCTCGGGCCTGACCTTTAGCATCAGGCCCCTAAGACCAGTTACAAAAAGGGCAGTCCAGCACGGCGGCAGCGGCACATCAGCCAGGACGTCGACCACGGCAGCGATGGCGCTCGGGGTGTCGGCGCCCTCGGCGATCTGGGCGGTCACCTGCGCGGTGCGCCGCTGGTCCCGGCGGAAGATCTCGCGGGCCCCTTCCACTTCGGTGAAATGGGCCACTTCGCCGATCGCAATCTTGCGCCCCTGCTGATTGCGGAAGACTATATTCTCGAGCTCTTCGCGCCTCGGGGTCGGCAGGCGAAGGGTGACCGGGCGCTCTTCGTCGCCCAGCGACAGCATCGTCACGTCC
>ERZ813253.848-NODE-848-length-9994-cov-4.777947_pt1 | contig 9994 bp, 8 predicted proteins | sample MGYA00520893_ERZ813253 | MGnify/ENA primary metagenome ERZ813253 (study PRJEB31669, sample SAMD00080414) | marine metagenome | biome: oceanic hadal pelagic zone biome; feature: marine hadalpelagic zone; material: sea water | place: Pacific Ocean:Izu-Bonin Trench...
AGTCTTTAATCATTTTTTCCAAAATAGTTGCTCTCGGGTCCTTGGTTTTGTATTCACGGTGGCCCATGCCCCAAATCAACTGTTTTCTCTTAAGGCGGCCTTCAATCCAAGCTCTTGCGTTTTCTGGCGAGCTAATTTCGTCTAGCATTTTTAAAACACTTTCGTTCGCGCCGCCGTGCAACGGACCCGCCAAGGTTCCAACTGCAGCTGAAATAGAAGAGAACGGGTTTGCCAGGCTTGAAGCGGTCACCATTGTTGAGAAGGTTGAGGCATTAATAGTATGCTCTGCATGTAGAATCAAACATACATCAAAAAGCTTGATGAGATCGGCATCGGCCTGTTCGCCAAAGCACATGTACATAAAGTTTTCTGCGTAGTCTAAGTCGTTTGCCGGTGGAATTGGGTCGTAACCACGAGAAATACGTGTCCACATTGCCACCAGAGTGCTCATGCTTGAGATAATTTTTACTAAGGCATTTTGTGTGTAAGCAGAGTCTGGATGGCTTGCGCCCGCATCAGGGTAGAAGGTCGCCATTGCTGCAATGGCTGTTTGTAAAACATCCATAGGGTGGCCGTTCGAAGGCAGCGACCAAAGAAGCGCTCGAATGTTGCGTTTTACCTCATATTTTTTTTGTAACAGGTCTTTAAATTCATCCAATTGCTTAGCATTTGGTAGTTCGCCGTTTTGTAGCAGTAGTGCAGTTTCTTCAAAAGAAGAACGCTCACACAGGTCTTGAATTGAATAGCCTCGATAGGCTAGGATGCCGTTTGGGCCATCAATTGATGAAATGGCTGATTCGGTTGCCGGCACATTTTCCAGTCCTGGGATGTAATCTATCATGGTTACTCCTTTTTAAATAGAAAACGAAGATCCGCAGCCGCAGGTCGTTTTGGCGTTTGGGTTGCTCACAACGAAGCGCGCGCCTTGTAAATCCTCTAAATAATTGACCGTTGAGCCTACAAGGTATTGGTAGCTCATCGGGTCAATAACCAGCTGAACGCCTTGGTTGGTAACACCACTGTCGCCTTCTTTGATATTTTCATCAAAGGCAAAGCCGTAAGAAAATCCCGAGCAGCCACCACCAGTGATGTACACCCGCAGTTTTAAGTCTGGATTTTTTTCTTCTTTGATAAGCTGAGCAACGCGACTTGCGGCGCTATCGCTAAAAGTTATTTCAGCTTCATCAATAATTTCAGTAATACTCATTTCACTTTATGGTAATAGACCAACTTGCAATAAGCCGGTGTTTTCTTCAATTCCAAACATTAAATTCATATTATGAATCGCCTGTCCTGCCGCGCCTTTCACTAAGTTGTCTATAACAGACATGATGACCAGCTTGTTACTGTGCTTCACATACTGAATGCCAATATGGCAATAGTTGGATGACTTAACTGAGCGCGTTTCGGGGTAAATCCCATCAACTAGTATTTTAACAAATTCTTCATTTGCATAGGACTTTTCATAATATTGCCTTACATCTACACTGTCGTCAAGTAAATCCACGTAGATAGTGGCCTCAATGCCACGAATCATCGGTAGCAAGTGGGGCACAAAAGTCAGCCCAATTTCTTCGCCTGCCATAAGCGACAGCTCTTGCTTTATTTCCGGCAAGTGGCGATGACCACTCACATCGTAGGCTTTAAACGACTCGGCGACCTCACAAAACTGTGTCGCTTGATTGGCGACTCGCCCTGCGCCGCTTGTGCCCGACTTGCAGTCAGCGATAATATTGGAGCAATCGATCAATTTGTTTTCTAGTAGCGGCTTTAACGCCAACAGAATGGCAGTTGGGTAGCAGCCGGGGTTTGCAATTAGGCGGGCATTACTAACAGCCTTTCTTCGAAGTTCAGGAAGGCCGTAAACGGCTTCTGCAAGAAGCTCAGGCTGTGTGTGTTTCATACCGTACCAGTCAGACCAGTTAGCAGCATCGTCGATACGAAAGTCAGCGCCAAGATCAACTACCTTAATGCCTTTTTCGATAAATGCGCCAGTGCCTTCCATCGCAACCCCATGAGGCGTGGCAAAGAAAATAACGTCACACTCATTAAGAGCATCATCGGTAGGCAGTAAATAAACCAAGTCTGAAGCGCCGATTAAGCTCGGAAACACCTCTCCCACTTTCTTGCCGTTAAGCCTTCTTGAGCTAATAGATACAACCTCTGCTTCGGGGTGAGTGTGAAGTAGTCTTATTAACTCAACGCCGGTGTAGCCTGAGCCGCCGATAATGCCAACTTTAATCATCATTAGTGAGGCCTCCCAGTTTTTTCTCAAGGTAGTGAATATTCATACCACCCTTACCAAAGACTTCATCGTCCATGATTTTTCTTTGTAGAGGAATGTTGGTTTTGATGCCATCAATCACCATTTCGTCTAGGGCATTTTTCATTTTCATAATAGCTTCATCGCGAGTGTCGGCAAAAGTGATTAACTTACCAATCATCGAGTCGTAATACGGTGGCACTTTGTAGCCATTGTATATATGAGAGTCCAACCTAACGCCGAGCCCACCAGCTGCGTGATATTGGGTAATGGTGCCAGGCGAAGGCATAAAGTTGTTGGGGTCTTCGGCATTGATACGACACTCTATCGAATGGCCTTTGATTTGAACATCTTTTTGGCTAAATGACAGCTTATCGCCGCCAGCAATTAAAATTTGCTCGCGAACAATGTCCACACCGGTAATCATTTCAGTCACTGGATGCTCAACCTGAATACGAGTATTCATTTCAATAAAAAAGAACTCATCATTTTCGAATAAAAACTCGAAAGTGCCTGCGCCGCGATAGTTAATAACTTTACAAGCCTCGGAACAAACACTACCAATTTTGTGTCGTAACTCCTCAGTAATGCCTGGCGCAGGCGCCTCTTCTACGACTTTTTGATGGCGCCGTTGCATTGAGCAATCTCGCTCACCCAAGTGAACGGTATTACCGTGCTGGTCGGCCAGCACCTGAATTTCAATGTGTCTTGGCGTGGTTAGGAGTTTCTCCATATAAACTTCACCGTTGCCAAAGAAATTCAACGCCTCTGTTTTTGTCAGTTCAATCGAGCCAATCAAATCTTCTTCTTTCTCTACGACACGCATGCCACGGCCACCGCCACCGCCAGAGGCTTTAATGATAATTGGAAAACCAATTTTATGGGCCAGACGGATGTTTTCTGCCGAGTCTTCTCCAAGGGCACCGTCGGAACCCGGAACACAAGGGACGCCAGATTTTTTCATGGCCTCAATGGCAGCAATCTTGTCGCCCATTATGCGGATATTCTCAGGCCTTGGGCCGATAAATATAAAGCCACTCTGTTCAACTTGTTCGGCGAAATCTGCACTTTCAGAAAGAAAGCCATAGCCCGGATGAATGGCGTCTGTGTGTGTCACCTCTGCTGCACTGATGAGGGCAGGTATGTTCAAATAGCTTTGGGACGAAGGGTGTGGGCCAATACATAGCGCCTCATCGGCAAGGCGAACGTGTTTTAGGTCTTTGTCTGCAGTAGAATAAACTGCAACTGTTTGGATGCCTAACTCTTTACAGGCTCGCAAAATCCTCAGGGCGATCTCGCCCCGATTGGCAATTAATACTTTCTTTATTGAACTCATTTGATTATGATTAGCGTTTGACCAAATTCGACAGCGTCGCCGTCATCAACTAAAACCTCAACCACAGTGCCAGACTGGTCGGCTTCAATTTGATTCATGATTTTCATCGCTTCAATGATGCAAACGGTGTCGCCTTGGTTAACGTGTTGACCCACGCTGACAAACGCCTTTGCGCTTGGTGATGGGGCGGCAAAGAATGTGCCCACCATTGGTGAAATGATAGGATGGCCATCAATGACTGGCTCTGATGCTTCGGCGTGCGTGCTGGGTGCTGCAGCTGGTGTGGCTATGGGTGCTACCATCATTGGTGGAGAGTTGCTAAAACGCGAAATTCTTACTGACTCTTCGCCCTCTTTAATTTCGATTTCTGCCATTCCCGACTGCTCTAACAGCTCCATGAGTTTTTTTACTTTTCTAATATCCATTAGTTTCCCTTATCTTTAAAGTTCAATATATTCAGTTTGAATTTATATGTTTAATTGCTGCACTCAGTGCAAATTCGTAACCTTGTACGCCAAGTCCCAAAATGACGCCAGCAGCAACATCCGAAAAATAGGATTTTTTACGAAAGTCTTCTCTCTTATGAACATTAGAAAGGTGAACCTCACAAAAAGGTATGTCTACTGCCAATAGGGCGTCTCTCAAAGCAATCGAGGTGTGTGTAAAGGCTGCGGGGTTGATAATAATGTAGCGAGTTTTGTTTTTGTGCGCCTGGTGAATTTTCTCGATAAGACCAACTTCGGCATTGTCTTGGTGGTGGTCAAAACTAAGGCCAGCATCAGCGCTCAGTTTGGCCAGTCTGTTAACGATATTGCTAAGCGTGTCAGCACCGTAATGATCAGGCTCTCTTACGCCTAATAAATTAAGGTTTGGACCGTTGAGCAAGAGAATGTCAGACATGAAGCTACCCTTCATCAAATAGAGTGAATTTTAACATCTATTTAGCTAAAGTTAGCGTGTATTTCCAGAATTTAAAGAATTTTAAGAGCAAATAATCTCTAAAATTTATATGCTGTTGAGGTGCTCTAGGAAGTCTTTTGCACTTATTTCACCGATGATTCTTTGCGATCTGGCCTCTTTGCCGTTTTTAAAGAATAATATGGCCGGAGGGCCAGCGATATCGAATCTTGCAAGCAGTGCCTTATTATTGGCGTCGGTATTATCCGTGACATCGGCTGTTAAGGTAAGCGCCTTATCTAAGTTTTTAATGACGGAACGATCAGAAAAAACCTTTCTTTCTAATGTTTTACATGAAACACACCAGTCGGCATAAAACTTAAGCACAATGAGTTTGTCACTATTTTGAGTATCAGCAATGAATCCGTCTAGTTGCTGCTCAGATTGCAATAGCTCAAACTCGACACTTTTGATGATTTGATTGTTTGCACTATAATCCCAGCCTGCAAGAGGTTGGTACATATCGCCACCACCTCTGGCGACAAGCAGCCATAAAAGCACACCGTAGCCGAGCACAATTAAACTTATCGCTTTGAAGATTCGATGCCACGAAGTGCTCGATTTATCTAGCGGGCTGATAGCGCCAAGTGCGATAGGGGCAATGGTGAATAAGCTTGCCCACAGTACGATTGAGGCCCATGGCGAGATGATGCGATCCAGAAGATAAAGCGCAACAGCCAGCATTAGCACACCAAATACATGCTTGATGGTTTCCATCCAAGGTCCAGATTTAGGTAGCGCATTAATACCCCAGCCGCAAATAATAATGAGAGGTACACCCATGCCTAAGCCCATCGCAAATAGGCCGATTGCGCCTTTTGTTGTGCTGCCGTCTGCAATTACGTAGCTCAGCGCCGTAGCGAGGAACGGCGTTACACAAGGGCCGATAATAAGGGCCGACAAAAAGCCAATGATAGCTACACCAATAAAGCTACCGCCGTTTTGTTTGCTGCTGATTTGGGTGATTTTGCTTTGTAGTTTGTTAGGGAGCTGGATATCGTAATAGCCAAACATAGAGAAGGCCAGGAAAACAAAAATCATGCCAAAGAAGACCAAAACCCACGGCGTTTGCAGCATTGCTTGAATATTGACACCGGCGCCAAAATACCCTGCAGTTGCACCGATTAACCCATAAGCGAGCGACATCGACAGCACGAAAACCAAAGACATTGAAACCGCTTTAAACGTGCTTGGAGATTTTTTTTGGCCGATGATAATACCGGAAAGAATCGGCACCATCGGGTAAATGCAAGGCGTATAAGATATGGCGAGGCCAGCAAGGAAGGCACCAATAAATAGCGCTAAACCGCCCTTCTGGAACAACTCTTGAGCTGTTATTTCTTCGCTGTTCATTTGCTCAAGGGCGGTAGGCAGAAAGTCTGTAGGCGCTTCTGAACTGTCTTCGGCATTACTCGCGCCACTACCTGGCAGGCTGATATTGTAATTGGCTTGCTGTGGCGGATAACAAACTCCACCCTTCCAGCAGCCTTGATATTCAACGCTCAGCGTTACTTGGCCGCTACTGACATCTTCAAGTGAGAGTAAAACTTCGATTGGTCGATCATAGATGCTAACTCGGCCAAAAAATTCGTCATTTATTAAGGTTGCGTCTGGGTAGAGGATATTAACAATACTGGCGCCTTTAACACTTATCGCTATTTTATCCTTGTAGAGGTAGTAATCCTTATGCACTAACCATCTGATGTTAAGCGTCTGTGCACCAATGGCAACAACTTCTAGATTAAAGGCCTCGTTGGCCGGCAGTGGGCTACCTTTTTGTAGTAAGCCGACTTGTGCTGTTACCTCAGAAATAGCACTAGAGTCAAGTGCGGGGACATCTGAGATAATTTGTATCTGTTTTTTGACAGGCGCCGAAAGGGTGATATTTTTTGTAATCGGTGGATAGCAAATACCGAGATCGGCGCAGCCATCAAACACAATAGTAAGCACCAAGTCATTGGTGTTTTCGCTAGATATCGGCAATACAACGCTTTGCTCACCACGGTAGATATTGATATTACCCAAGAAGTCATCAACAGTAGGAACGGCCTGTGGGAATGCGGCGTTGCCAATTTGATCTGGCTCTGCGGTAGAGATTTCAATGCTTTCTTTGACGACAAAATAGCCGGAAGAAATCGACCAATTTAACTCAACTTTGTCATCAACAATTTGTGCGCTTAGCTGAAAAGCCTCACTTGCGGGCAATAAAGAGGCGCTGACCTGTGAAAACGCGCCTAAAAAAAGCAATAATAAAAACGACAGAAAGCGCTTCATGTAAGTTCCTTAATCATGATTCGGTTAATTATATCAACTGCCCCAGTTGTTTAATGAAGATTTAATGAAGATTTGAGGTGCATAACAGCTGTTGTAACATGTTTGGGCTTATAATTCTCCGGCCTCTTCAAGAACACTGCGAGCAATTTTAAAACACTCAACACCTTGTGGCACGCCACAATAAATGGCAATGACATGAATAATGGCACGCAATTCTTCTCTGCTTACACCATTTGTCAGCGCGCCTTTACAATGCAGTTCCCATTCGTGCATTTTGCCAAGCGCAGCAAGCATAGTAAGATTCATCATTGAGCGCGTTTTTTCGTCAATAGAGTCGTCGCCCCAGCCAAAACCCCAGCACCACTGCGTCATCTGCTCTTGGAAGGGGCGATTAAAGTCGTCGGCTGCCGCTAAGTTTTTATTAACATAGTCTTCGCCCAATGTCGCTCTACGTTTTTCAAGCCCTAATTCAAACAGTTTTTTGTCCATCTTTTTTCCTTATAGTGAGACCTTTGTAACCATCATTATATATTTGATGACGGGATTTTAATTATTTTACAAGGCATATTTTTTTGAAACTCTGTTGTTGTCTAAAGATAAAATTTAGAGCAGGAAAATGGAGTATGAAGCGTGTCCTAGGATAAAAACCCTATCCAAAGAACTGAGTCTAAAAAAAAGTTAAAGCTGAGTTAAACGTAGCCTCAGCAACTGTTTCTACGAAACATATACTATTAGTATATAAAATATGTATAAACTATCATCAATATCAAGTGCTATTAATTATAAATTTTTGCACTTTTTATTCATTTTTATTACTCAGTAAATTTTCAACATGATTTAAGCAAAGGTTTCATTGTAATAATTTGTTTATCGTATAACAAAAGGGTTTGTCATCGACTTTGTTGATGTGCTTATCCATGTTGTTTTGGTGCGCGTATATTCATATATTGCATCCATGCCAGCTTCACGACTGCCGCCGCTATTCTTAAAGCCGCCAAAAGGCGCGATTGGTGAGATTACCCTATAGGTATTGATCCAAACAATGCCCGAGCGAATTTGTTGAGAGACGCGGTGCGCTCTTGCTAGATTTTGGGTAAATACGCCGGCGCCCAGCCCAAATTTAGAATCATTTGCCATTTGAATGGCCTCTTTTTCGGTCTCAAACGCAATAACACTTACTACAGGCGCAAAAAACTCGGTGCGCGTGCACTCAATGGATTGATCCGGGCAGTCCAGTAGTGTGGGCTCAAAATAGTTTCCTACTTTCATGTGTTCAGGCTTCTTGCCGCCGAAAACAAGCTTTGCGCCTTGTTTAATAGAATTTGTAATTACATTGTATGCACGGTCTACTTGATGCGTTGTTGCCAGCGGACCGACTTGTGTTTTGCTGTCTAATGGATCACCAATAACAATCGTTTTAGACCGTTTAGTAAGCCTGGCAAGTAACTCTTTATGTATGGATTTTTGAATAAAGACACGTGAGCCAGCAACACAGCTTTGGCCAGAAGCACCAAAGTTGCCGGCAATAACGGCGTTAACAGCACCCTCAATGTCGCAATCATCAAAAATTATCATCGGTGACTTACCACCAAGCTCAAGACTAACATGGGCAAAATTCTCAGCTGTATTTCGAACAATGTTTTGCGCTACTTCACAGCCGCCTGTAAAGGCAACTTTAGAAACATGGCGGTGTGAAGTGATGACACGCCCACAGGGATCACCAAACCCGGTAATAACATTAACAACGCCCGGTGGGAAGCCAGACTGATCAACGAGTTCAGCAAACTTAAACAGTGCGGCCGGTGCTTGCTCAGAGGCCTTAACAACCACAGTGTTGCCAGCGGCTAGCGCTGGCGCTATTTTGGTGGCCGACAAAAGCAATTGTGCATTCCAAGGAACAATCGCAACAACAACGCCAATCGGCTCCCTTGTGGTGAAAACATGCATATCAGGTTTGTCTATCGGCAACACCTCGCCTTGAATCTTGTCTGCAAGCCCTGCATAATAATAGTAATAATCAGCGACATAGCTTGACTGTGTTTTGGTTTCAATTGCCAATTTACCACTATCTGTTGTTTCGAGTTCGCCTAAAATGGCGGCATTCTGAGCAATTAAATCACCTAGTTTGTGCAGCAATTTTCCACGCTCGGTGGCACTATAATTTGCCCACGGGCCATTAAACAGCGCCTTATGGGCGGACTCAATGGCGTGGTTTGATTCCGTTTCTGTGGCCGCTGGGAAAGTTGCCCATGGCTTGTTATTGGCAGGGTTAATGCTTTTAAAGTGATTAGATCCAGCAGAAAATTCACCGTTTATATAATGTTTAAAGTGTTGCATGGGTTCCTTGTTCTTTCTCTAATTAAAGGCTGGCATAACCTTGTTAATAAAAAGCTCTAGTGAGCGTTTTTTTGCCTTGAAACTCATTGAACTGTCAATCCAATAACTGTATTCATCATAACCAAGATCCTTGCAATACTTGACACGACGAATGACCTCATCAGGCTTGCCAATAATGCTATTTTTTCGCATTTTTTCTGGTGAGTACATTTCAATTTTTGCTATTTCTTCCTCGCTTAACGGTTTAATGAGCCCTTGGTTAATCGGCCGCTCGTTCTTAAACCAAGCATCGAAATAACAATAAAAACGAGAAATATCTTTGGCGCCTTGCACAACCTCTATCTCTGTCTCGCCGACAAATGTGTGTCGAAGTAACATGATTTTTGGTCGCGGCTTGCTTCTGTATTTATCGCAAGCATTATTAAAGCGCTCCATCAGAGAGGCAACCTCTTCGTCACCTAACCACAATGGCGTCACCTGTACATTGCAATCATGCTCGAGGGCAAAGTCATGAGAGCTTTGATCTCTTGCGGCAATCCAAATTGGCGGACCTTTATCTTGAAAAGGTTTGGGTGAGCTCGTTGTTTTTGGGAAAGACCATTTCTCACCTTTATGCTCGTAGTTGCCCTGCCAAAGCGACTTAATCGCCGGCACCATTTCTCTTAGAGCGCCACTGGCGCCGAAGGCATCAATACCACAGCCGCCGCGCTCATACTCAAATGAATACGCACCGCTCGCTCTACCAAGCTGCCGGCGGCCGCGTGTACTAAGGCCTGTCATGGCAGCTTCACCCGCAAGCTTGATCGGGTGCCCAAAGGTTGCAACAA
>ERZ813253.851-NODE-851-length-9972-cov-3.195632_pt1 | contig 9972 bp, 6 predicted proteins | sample MGYA00520893_ERZ813253 | MGnify/ENA primary metagenome ERZ813253 (study PRJEB31669, sample SAMD00080414) | marine metagenome | biome: oceanic hadal pelagic zone biome; feature: marine hadalpelagic zone; material: sea water | place: Pacific Ocean:Izu-Bonin Trench...
CTGTGGTCAATTCCATTAATTGAGCAGTTCTTCAGCTCTCCACATTGACTTTCGACCTTCATATTGCTTTCGAAGAGCGGTGACTTCTGAGGGGTATACAACATCCGCTTCGTTTCCCCATGCTTGGCGAATGTATGAAACCACTGCAGCGATGTCTTGATCATTGTTCACAGTAATTGGTGGCATGCTTGCATCGTAATTTTTTCCGTCAACTGTAATTGGACCATCTAAACCGTGTAACATAATTTTAATGAGCACTGTGGCATCACCAGTCACATAGGATGTGTTTGCAAGTGGAGGATACGTTGGGAATAGACCAAGTCCATTCACTTGATGGCACACCTTGCAAATGTTGTATACCTGTTTTCCTCTTGCAATAAGTTTTGCGCTGCGTTGATCAACCTGCTTTGGTTTGTATTCAGCAACATTCTCTCGGCCTGGCCACCAAACTGTAGAACTGAATAGGGGATACTTCTCTTGCAATAACTCAAATCCTGTTGGTTCCATGCTTAATTTGCATTGTTTACCCTTGTAGTGAGTACTCGATTGATCCATCGCTACCATAGTTTGCCATGGGTGTTCACTGATTTGAGTTGCTGCGAACTCTATGATGACTGTGTTTGTTTCAGCATTTTTTTCAGCAAGTAACAGTTCAATTATCGATTTCAGGGTTTTTCTGTTCAAAGTTGTATCTTCAGTGAATGTAGAACTGCTTCCAAGTAATTCGAGTGCTTCTGCCTCTCTTCCCATGAGGGATGCCATCGCAGCAGAGCGATATTTATTATGTTCTACTTTGCCAAGTTGACTGAGCAAAAAGAAAGTCGCCTCGGGCGTTTCATTTTGTCCAACAGTGAGTACCACCTGACATGTAACGAACAGGTTGGGATCATCAGCATGAGCAGTGATTTTTCGCAACATAGACTTTTCATTAATCCATGGTTCAGACAATCGAACTCCATTCATTCGCACCATGGGATGTGGGTCTTTCAAAGAGGCAATGACGAGTTTCTTCGTCAGTTGTCCCATCCCCTGCAATGTCCACAATGCTTTGATTCGATCACGGTCAAGTTCAGAGTACGCTACCATTTCTTTGAGCAATGTGATGACTTCCGGTTGTGGTTCTTCTGCAGATTCCACGAGTAGTCGCTGGGACATATCACGAACATTACCGTTTGGATGGACAAGATACTGCACAAGTTCTGTTGATTTTAAAGCGGTTAAGTCTGGAACCTCTCTTGTTGGTTTATTATCGGGAACAACTCGCCAAATTCTCCCAAGACCAAGTGGTTTTTCCAAACCACGCGCCTTGATTTGTTTTCTTAAAAACGAAGTCACGAACATTCGGTGCTGGACAATGCCTCGATACATGTCGACGATGTATAGGGCTCCGTCTGGACCATTGATGAGGTTCACGGGTCTAAATCTCTCATCTGTTGATGCAAGAAATTCCTCGTGTTCATATGCAGGAACTGCTCGGATTGATCCATTGCCATCCTCTTCAATGATAAACCGAGAAACAAGGTTCCCTACTGTTTCGCAGACGAATAAGTTTCGTTCAAATTCATCTCCAAAGAGCGTATCGCGATACACCACTGGCCCACAGGCAGAGTCGAATTTCGTTAATTTGTATTCGTCTGTCAGCCTGCCCTCTTGGTACCCTCGATTAACTCCGGGAGTTGCATGTACAGGCCATACTCGCTTGTCGGTAGCAATCTCTCTATAGAGCCCTTCGATGTCCCGACTTTTACCGTTTTTCTTTGCATAATGTTTTGGTAATTCATCAATTAGTACTGGAAATGAATTCGGCGTGTAATATTGCCTTCCATAATCATCTTGTGTCGTCCCCCACTGCCCATGCGACGGGACTGGAATTGCTGTGATAGTTTCGCCGTCAAATTGAAAACTATAAGGATGCTGTGAATTGTGAAACGTATTATCTAACCCAAAGATCATGCCGTTCCCAGCGTGTTCGATGGAATCAAGACCACCGAATCCTCCTGTAAGTACTTTTGTGTCATCACACTTGCCATCACCATCAAGGTCGCGACAATACAACAGGTTTGGTGGAGAAACGAGCAAGATGCCATCATGTGACAAAGCGATTGCTCGAGGAAGCACCAAATTGTCAAGGAATACAACGGCTTTGTCCATTATTCCATCACCGTCTGTATCTCTGAGGTGCACAACTCGGCTGATAGGCTGCAACTCGTTGTTCCCATCAACATCAGGCATAAACGATTGCATTTCAATTACCCAGAGCGAACCATCTGGTGCAAATACTGCTGCAACTGGATCTTCGATCATTGGCTCACTTGCGACAAGTTCTATATGAAATCCATCTTGCACGACAAACGAATCTATCGCTTGCTCAGGAGTGAGTACAGGCGATTCCATATGCATGACATGATGGGGTAAATCGTGTTGCACTTCCCCTTCATGGTCACCCATCTGACCGAAGTTTTGCTGTGTAAGCATTGCAATGCATACAACTTTGCAAAGATTCGTCTTACTCAACTTTCCCAGCCATCCGTTGATTTGTTTGTTTTGTATCTGTCAGCGAATCTCCAAGATCGTTGCGAATTTTGAACGCCAATGTTGCAAATTTTTCCATCACCCTCGGAAATGACTCTCTCACATTCGTTGTTTCGCTTGGATCTGTTTCGAGGTTGTATAACTCCAAACCTGTTTTCACCGAGTAATCATATTTTCCGGGGGTACCATCCGAACCGGCAGGTCTATCGCCCATGCTTCTATATCCATGTGGAAAATGCAGCTTCCACTTGCCCCAGCGAATGGCTTCTAAATTATTTTTGTGATAGTAAAAATAGTATGCCTCTTGTGGTGAAGTTGCATCTGCTTCTCCTTCAAAAATAGCGACAGCGCTTTTCCCATCAATCGTATGTTTCGGCAGCGGTACCTCTAACCATTCTGCAATGGTAGGCAGAATGTCGATCGTCATCAGTGGCTCGCTGCTTGTACTGTCTGCCGCAATAGTGCCCGGCCACCACGCAACAAATGGAACGCGAACACCACCTTCAAAAGTCGTCCCCTTACCCTCTCTATATATACCTGTTTGCCCACCGTGATTACCGTAACTCAACCATGGCCCGTTATCCGAAGTAAAAATGATCAGCGTGTGATCTTCAATACCAAGTTCATTGACTGTATCGATGATCCGTCCCACCCCATCATCAATTTCGGCAACAACATCAGCGTACAACCCCAAACCTGTTGCTCCGTCCCACTCCTTCGAAACATGCAACGGCACATGCACCATTGGATGAGGCACGTACACAAAAAATGGTTCATTTTTGTGTTCTTTGATGAAGTCGATGGTGAGATTTGTAAAATCTTTTGTAAATTGCGTTTGGTCTGGTGAAGAATAGACAATGACATCATCGTTGAAATACGGCAATGGAGGATACGTACCCTTTCTTGCTTCTGGATGCATTGGCCACATGTCATTTGAATATGGAATGCCTACAAAAGTATCAAAGCCATGATTCGTTGGAAGGAACGGTTGCAGGTGACCAATGTGCCACTTTCCAAAAATGGCTGTTGCATAGCCTCGCTCTTTGCAGATTTCAGCGATGGTGATTTCGTCTGCATTGATGCCATGCTTTGCATGTGGACCAAGTGCCCCAGAGATACCGATGCGATTTGGATAGCACCCAGTGAGCAGTGCAGATCTTGATGCAGAACAAACTGGCTGGGCAACGTAAAAGTCTGTTAAGACTAATCCTTCTTTGGCCATTTGATCAAGGCGAGGTGTTTTTACATGTGTGCCACCGTTGAAGCCGACATCAGCCCATCCCATATCATCAATAAAGACGATGATAATGTTTGGCGATGTGTTCGATTGCGAAACTTTCTGCGTCGAACAACCAAGGAAACAAGAAAATAGGCTAAGGAAAAGAACAGTGTGTTGTATTTTGGAGATCATGTGCGGGGAACTTCATACTTGATTTTTAAGGAGTCTAGTTTTCGTTTTAGGTCGTTTTGTATGACTGCATACTGAGGGTCGTTATAAAGATTTTTCGTTTCGGTTGGGTCTGTTTTGAAATCAAATAATTCCCATTCATCGATCTCATAATAATGGATAATTTTGTATTGATTTGTTCGAACGCCTTCATGCCTTTGCACATTATGAACGCCGGGAAATTCATAATAATGGTAATAGAGTGCGTCTCTGCAAGTTTGTGCTTCGCCCTTGAGAATTGGCACGAGGCTTTCACCCTGCATTCGAATGGGCGCATCAATTCCCGCCATTGCTAGAATTGTCTGTGCCAAATCTAAATTTTGTACAAGCGCCTCTGTATTAGAACCCTTTTCAGTTATACCCGGCCAAGAAATAAGAAGTGGAATTCGCAAACATGGTTCATACATAAAACGTTTGTCATACCAACCATGTTCTCCAAGGAAAAATCCTTGATCTGACATGTACACAACAATCGTGTTTTCATCAAGATCATTTTCTTCTAGATAATCAAGGATTCGACCAACATTCTCGTCAATGCCTTTGATACATCGTAGATAATTCTTCATATACCTTTGATACTTCCATCGTGTCAGATCATCACCCTTCAAGTCACTTTTTATAAATGCGTCGTTTTCTGGATCAAATGTTTCATCCCACGCAGTTCGCTGCGAATCACTCATGCGATCAACATTGGCATGTGCCCATTTGTCGGGACCTTCTAGGGTTGTACCTTCTTCCGGTGGCACCATGAGGTCATGCCACAAATACATGTGATCACTGATTGTCATCTCCTGCGTTGAGGCTGGACTTGCCCTCCCCTTCCAATCATCAAAGAGTGTCTCTGGTTCTGGAAATTCTGTATCTGCAAATAGTTCCAACTGATTTGGTCCTGGCATCCAAGATCGATGAGGAGCCTTGTGATGGCAAAGCAATAAAAATGGTTTGTCTTTATTTCGTTTCTCACCCAACCAGTCAATCGTGAGGTCTGTTGTGAGATCTGTGCAATACCCCTCTAGAATTCTTTTAACTGGTTCACTCCCATTCACACTTTTCATAAATTCTGGAGCGTAATATTGCCCTTGGCCAATGAGTATATCCCAATAATCAAAGCCAACGGGATTTGATTTCAAATGCCATTTTCCAATAAGAGCAGTTTGGTACCCTGCTTCTTGCATAAGAAGTGGAAACGTTGGCTGTGTTGAATCAAATCGCGATCCATTATCAACAACACCATTGATATGACTATGCGTGCCAGTAAGAATAACCGTTCGACTCGGCGCGCAAATTGCATTGGTGACGCAGGCAGCATCAAATCGCATCCCATTATTTGCTATGCGATCAAGATTTGGCGTTTCGATTAATGAGCCTTCGTAAGCGCTCAGCGCCTTGAAGGCGTGATCATCAACTAAAAAGAAAACAATATTGGGCGATTTCTGCTTGTCGGTTTGACAACCAATAACCAATAAAAGACTACATAGTAAAAAGTATTTTTTCATTTCAACACACAAAATTTGGAAGCGGTAAGCCCGCAATGATTTTAGAAGGCGATTCACTTGATGTTACGACTTCTTCTTTCTGTGCATCCCACCGCAACACTTTGTCGAATCGCAAGGCATCAACTGCCATCTTGATTCCAACCATCGTTGCACAACCAAGATCAACATTACATGCAAGTTCGTCTCCGTTTCGAATTGCGTCGAGGAAGTTGCCCATGTGATCTCTTCGCTGAGGCTGTTCAAGAATAACTTCCATCTCGCCGCCGTTCTTCGCTTTGAATTCTTCTTCCCACGTTCCTTGGCCGACTAGTTTGGGTCCATCATCGACGAACATCGTGCCATGCTGTCCACGAATAATGGTTGGAAGCCCCACGTCGTTCGTCATCACACTCGCAAGCACAATCGAATGTTCCGCAGGATAATCAGCGACCATCAAAAACGTATCTGGTATGTCTCGTTCATCTTTCTCTAAGAACGTACCACCTGAAGCAACAACTCTAGAAGGGTACGCCCCATTTTTACCTTCGATCGCTCGAAGGAAGGGCGCAAGGCGATGATAGAGTAAATCGGTTGCAAGACCACCGTTATACGCAAGGTATTTTCGGAATCGAAAAAAGTGATCAGCGTTCCATGCTATTTTTGGTGCGAGATTCCATTCCCAACCAAGCCAACGATCCCACCAAACATATCCTTCACGATCTTTGGGTAGGCTAGGCCCAGCATCTTCATCGATCTTCCAATTGAATTGACCACCTCGAGAGTTGCGACAATAAGAAGCTTGCGACCAAGAAATTTTTCCTATTAAGTCTTCTTCGATTGCTTTTCTTGCAGCCCAATACCTGCCATTACTTGTCCACTGAGGACCAACTTGTAATGTTCTACCCGTCCGATGAACTGCATCGCGACAAGCAAGTGCTTGCTCAATGGTATGCGACAATGGTTTTTCGCAGTACACATCCTTACCACTTTCCATTGCTTCAATAGCAATTTTCGTGTGCCAATGATCCGGTGTTGAGATCACAATTGCATCGACATCATTGGAATCAATGATCTCTCTGTATTCCATGGTTGGGTTACCACCTGTAATTTCAGCGGCGTTGAGAAGCCGTCTTTGGTACACATCGCATTCCTGGGTGCTGTTAACTTTTTCTTTCTCTACGCGCTTTGCAAGATCTGTTGCATGAGCTGTTCCCATTCCCCCGGTACCAATAAATGCTACTTGCAAGCGATCATTTGCACCTAGAATTCTTCCATAACTTACAGCAGATAAAAATGGCACAGTTGCTGCTGCGCGAACAAAAGTACGCCTTGATAGTTTCATTGTGTAATTCTTATTCATATTTCAAAGTGTACCAAAGCAAATTGGTTTAGAATGGTTGACAATGAACGATGTTTCAAAAAACCAAATACAATGGCCACCTTTCCATTACATCGTTAGGGGCATCATTCAAGATGGCGACCATTTTCTTCTTTGCAAACAGAAAGTTGGCAATTACACCTTTTTACTTGGCGGACATATCGATTTTGGCGAAGCGGCAAAAGTCGCACTCGCTAGAGAACTCAAAGAAGAAATTGGCGCCGATGTAACTATTAGTAATTTTCGGGGGGCGATTGAAAATGCGTGGGACGATCAGTGTGAAGTGTCGCTTGTGTTTGATGTTCAGCATGATTTGAGCAAAGATGTCGTACCGATGCCAGCATCACCCGAAGAAGAACATTTAGAATTCCTATGGGTACACCGAGACGAACTTGGAAATCACAATCTATTACCAGCACCTCTTCTACAATGGCTAACTGAGAAGAATCACCCGCCTTGGGCTTCAACAATACTTTCTTAGTTCACTACAACTTCCCCACGTTGCGTGTATATGGAACTATTAAGAGATGGCTCCGCCTTCTACTTGAAGAGGGAGATCTCCACAGTTCGGACAGACTTTTCCGGCAAGATCAAAACATGGAATTATCTTCTCTGATTTACACTTCATGCAGCCAATGAGAATCCACACGGACAAGAAAATATGAGTTGTGAATCCATGATTGTATACTACATTATTCTAGACAAACTCATGTCAATTTCGATACTCCCAGAATGCAATCCTTACATCGATGCGGTTGACCAACTCAACCGAGAGGCATTCGGTAGTGACGTTGAACCGAAACTTATTAAGTTACTTCGCGAGCGTGAAGAACTACTCATTTCACTTGTTGCTATTGATGACGACAAGATTATTGGTCATGTTTGTGCTTCGCCAGTAACGATTAATGGCAATAATCACTCAATTGCTGGCATTGGTCCACTTTCCGTATGTAAGTCCCATCGCTGTCAAGGTATTGGTGGGATGCTCATGGAAGAAGTAATTACCCAACTTAGAAACAATGATTACGCGGCGGCAGTGTTACTCGGTGATCCAAACTATTACCATCGTTTTGGGTTTTCATCTGGAGCAGCATTTGGATTACAAAATGAATATAACGAGGATGATGCATTCATGGCGATGGAGTTGCAACACAACTCGTTAGTGAAGATTAGCGGTTTGGTGCAATACGTTTCTGCATTCAAAGAACAGGGTGTTTGATTACGCAGTAGCAAAGATGCCGTCAATGATTGCATTAAATGTATCACTTGGTCGCATGGCATTCGTGGCAAGTGCAACGTCGGGCATGAAATACCCACCGATGTCTTGCGGAACGCCTTGGCAATCAATGATTGATTTGCAAATTGCATTTTCATTTGCTTCAAGTTCACTAGCAACCCCAGCAAAGTGCTCAGCAAGGGCAGTGTCGTGCGTTTGTTCCGCTAAACCTTTCGCCCAATAAAGTGCTAAATAATAATGCGTTGTACGGTTATCAGGTTCGTTCACTTTTCGAGATGGCGTTTTGTTATTCAGCAGATACTGAGTCGTCGCCTCATCTAATGTTTCAGAAAGCATTCTTGCATGCTCATTGTCAAACACATTTGCAAGATGTTCAAGCGATGCAGCAAGTGCTAAAAATTCACCGAGTGAATCCCATCGAAAGTGATTTTCTTTTTCAAATTGTTGTACGTGCTTTGGCGCGGAACCACCCGCGCCAGTTTCAAAGAGTCCCCCGCCATTCATAAGCGGCACAATCGAGAGCATCTTCGCACTTGTGCCAAGTTCAAGAATTGGAAAGAGGTCAGTCAAGTAATCTCGCAAAACATTTCCTGTAATCGAAACTGTGTCGAGCCCTTCCTTACAACGCTCGCATGAATATGTACATGCTTCAGCTGGAGACATCGTGTGGAACTCAAGGTCATCTGTATTGTGATCCTGTAAATACGCATCAACCTTCTTCATCATTTCACGATCGTGTGCTCTATTACTATCCAACCAAAAAACTCCAGGATTTCCAGTTGCACGAACACGGTTGACTGCAAGTTTTACCCAATTCCGAATTGGCGCATCTTTTACTTGGCACATTCGCCAAATGTCTCCCACTTCGACTTCGTGTTGCATCAATACTCCATCTGAAGCATCGATTACTTTGACTATTCCGGGGGCGGGGATTTCGAATGTCTTATCGTGCGAACCATACTCTTCTGCTTTTTGTGCCATCAACCCAACATTTGAAACACTGCCCATGGTTGTTGGATCAAACGCGCCGTGCTCCTTGCAGAAGTTGATGATCGCATCGTAGACACCTGCGTAGGAACGATCTGGAATCACACAGTTTGTGTCTTGTTGCTCGCCATCTGCATTCCACATTTGTCCAGAAGTTCGAATCATCGCTGGCATTGATGCGTCAATAATCACATCACTTGGAACATGCAAGTTTGTAATTCCCTTGTCGGAGTTCACCATCGCAACTCCGTGTCCGGAAGTATAGATTTCTTGGATATCTTTTTCGATTTCTTTACGCTTGTCTTCTGGAAGCGATTCAATTTTCGCAAGCACATCGCCAAACCCGTTGCGTACATCTACGCTGATTTCTTCAAACAAATCACCATACTTTTTAAAGACTGGTTTGAAAAATGCTTTGACCGCATACCCAAAGATGATAGGGTCAGAAATCTTCATCATTGTTGCTTTGAGATGCACCGAAAATAACACGCCATTTTTCTTGGCTTCTTCGACTTGTTCTTCCAAGAAAGCAACAAGTGCCCTCTTGCTCATAAAGGTGCCGTCGATAATTTCCCCAGCAAGTAATTCAAGACCTTCCGTGAGCACAATAGTATTTTCATGGGTCTCCAAAACAATTTGCACAGTTGTAGCTTTAGGAATTGTCACCGATTGTTCGTTGGCGTAAAAATCACCACCGTCCATATGATGTACGGTGGTCTTACTTTCTGAATTCCAATTACCCATTCGATGCGGGTTTTGTCGTGCGTATTCTTTCACTGCCTTTGGTGCGCGTCGATCAGAGTTGCCTTCGCGAAGCACTGGGTTTACTGCGCTGCCCTGGACTGTGTGGGAGGTTGCTTGGATTACTTGTTCGGCATCGTTGGATGGTTCTTCAGGATAATCACGCAAGACCGGA
>ERZ813253.853-NODE-853-length-9967-cov-3.382215_pt1 | contig 9967 bp, 9 predicted proteins | sample MGYA00520893_ERZ813253 | MGnify/ENA primary metagenome ERZ813253 (study PRJEB31669, sample SAMD00080414) | marine metagenome | biome: oceanic hadal pelagic zone biome; feature: marine hadalpelagic zone; material: sea water | place: Pacific Ocean:Izu-Bonin Trench...
CAATGGCGCACAAGTGTTTGTACTTAGCTCCTGCTGCTATTAACATCGCGAGCATAGCGGGAAGAAACAACATTGCAGTGCCTAGATCGGGCTCTTTTAAAATGAGTACAGAAGAGGGAACTACAACACAGAGCGCGAGAATCAAACCACTAAATTTTCTATAATGTTTTTTAAATCGAAGGTGTGATGCCAAAGCAAGCACAAACGCAATTTTTACAAGTTCAGATGGTTGTACATCCACAAGCCATAGATTGATCCAACGCCTCGCACCGTGCCGCGGGTGAACAATAAAATCTGGTACTCCCGGAACAAGTAAAAACACAAGTAAGAGTAGTCCAAAACCCAGTAACCACCAACTTGCTTGGCGTAATCTTTTTGCAGGAATGAATGCCACAATGATACCTGCAGCAACACCTAGACAAGCCAAACGTAGTTGCGAAACTGCTGTAGCGGGACGAGTTGTCCCAATCGTTTCAATTCCGATAAACGTCAGTGCAAGAGCAGCACCTACAACGAGCCAACCTGCATGGATGAAACGCACTGTCTTCAAATTCAATGTTTTAGCTGCAAATCTACTCACTTACTTACCTCAAAATATCCCTCAAATTGCAATGCATGAATGACTTGATTTGCGATTGGTCCAGCGACTCTGCCGCCTGAACCACCGTGTTCAATGAGTACTGCAACAATAACACTAGGCGTAGTTTCAGTTTGATGTGATGCCATGACTAAAAACCATGAGTGATCCAGCCCAGAGATAGGCTTTGCTTTAGGCGAAGAAAGGTATGGCGGTGCTTGTGCGGTGCCTGTTTTTCCCCAAAGCCGGACTCCATCCACATTAAATATTGGTTCACTACCCCCTGAACTATAGCGAAGAAGTGAACCTGTTCCGTAATCTTTTGAGAGTGCATCATGCAAACCATCCATTGCAAGTTTGACACCTGTTGGGTCAAGTTTAATATCAACTTCTTCTTGTTCAACTTGCTTCAGGAGTGTTGGCGATTTCCAAATACCTCCACGAGCAAGTGTTGCGTACGCAGCTGCTGCATGCAATGGCGACCACGTAATTTTCCCCTGTCCGATTGCCATACTAATTGTTTCAAACTTAAGTTCTCCTCGTCTTTTCCACTTAACAATATCTTCTTGTTGGGGCGAGTACCCTTGCGTTCCACTCGCTGATGGATCAGTTAATTTTGCGGACAACGGTTGCGTAAGCCCGAACTTCTGATACCAATCGAGTAACAGTCCAAAGCCTAATCTTGTACCAAGTTCATAGAAAAATATATTGCACGATCGCGCAAGGGCCTCGACTGCTTTTAGTTGTCCATGCGTTGTAAAGTTATAATTTTTCCTGTAAATCCAGCAACGCGCTACATCTTTTACATTTGGAAAGTAATGACCTGTACATTCAATGGTCTCATTTTCAACATACTTTCCTTCTGTAGTTGCAATTGCCAGAACTAGCGGCTTAATGATTGAACCAGCAGGATACATTCCATCAGCCCCCCGATTTAACCATGGGAATCCTTCAACATCTTCTTCGTCGCGAAGTGCTGGTGTTGAAACCATCGCAAGAACTCCACTGTTCACATCAAGCACGACAACTGCGCCTCGAAGAGCCGTTCCAACGTCTAATTCGTTTCGATGCCATGGCTGCACCGTCATCAACCCAATTTGAGTCGTAAGAATTGCTTCAATTCTGGCTTGTAATTTGATATCCAATGTTAACTGCACATCTTGTCCGCCAACTGGAGGTTTCCGTTTTAGTTCTTCGCCGAGCAGATCACGAACCACTCGCCCACGCAAACCTCGCAGGTCTTTTTCAAGTGACAACTCAAGACCACGATTGCCCACTTCGTCTCCTACTCGGTATCCTCCCAGATCTTGCCCATTATTAAATGGTCGACGTTTCATATCTTCTGCCCAAACCTTTTTGCGAATGTCACCGAGTAAAAGATCTCCGACTCCAGAAAAAACAATCTCTTCAAGTTTCATTTCTCTTATTGGACGAGGTAATGTTGATCGATCAATGTAAATCGTTTGCGATCTTTCGGGATATTGACGATTTCTGGAATGCTGCACGTTAATTGCATCATCGAGTTGTTCGCTGAGTTGAGAAAAATCCATCGCTGTCTCATCATCAACATTTGCAAAGATGACGTGCGAAGAACGTTGTTCAACGATTGGTTCTTCTTTGAACCCCTTCACGTTTCCGTAGCGTTTTAGATGTGCTTCCTCTTGACGTTGCCAGACGACCTCGGCAGTTTTTTGAACTTTCTGGTGGATTTCTGCAATTCTCTCATCAAGGACGCTTCGAGGAACGTTTGCCCTTTTTGCGAGCAACGACCAGAAACCATCGAGTTCTTCAATTTGTTCTGGCTCGAAAGAGTCTGCCATTTTTTGACGTTCATCTGGCGAAAGAGATTTCCACGTAACACGACTAACACTTTGACGAGCGTTACTCATCGCAATTTCCTTCGCTCGATCGCCTGTAATGATATCCCAAGGTACTGCAATATCAAACGATGCTATATCCCTTGCGAGGACTCTGCCTTTGGTATCAATGATTCGACCACGCCATGTTGGAAGAAACTGTTTGTGGTAGAGACGATCTTTAGCCTTTTCAAGCCGCTGTGCCCCTTGGACAATCGTAAGTTGTACTGCTTGATAAGAAAGCAGGCCACATATCCCAATAAAGATGATGGCGAGAGCAATAAGACGACGGTGAAAGAGCAACATATGGTGAATAATGAGAATCCTACTTGCACATCGCTCAATAAACTGACCCAAGGTCAGTTTATATTTACAAAGCAAATTAACTGACCCTAGGTCAGTTTCTTTTGCTATAATCCGCCTCCTTCTCCCCAGAATGGGGCCGTCGGTGACAGATCGTATATCTGGCGCCACACTGGGCATCGTCGCGGCGATTGATGCTCGAGCCTCGGGAAGAACTCGCCGCGGACGTGCTTGGGCCTATAGCCAACACCCTCCGCGATTAAAAACGCGTCGGTCAGTAGATCGACAGGAGGATCGCGCTGATTCGTGTGTAAACACATCGCATCTCAAAATTTTGGCCCGTGGTGTAATCGGTAACACACCTGGTTTTGATCCAGGCATTCCAAGTTCAAGTCTTGGCGGGCCAGTTTTATATACAAAGATGAACAAAAACACAAACATCCAGACTCCAATCGCTGCTGTCATTCTCGCAGCCGGCAAGGGTACGCGCATGGATAGCGATCTGCCAAAGGTGCTCCACCTCGTGGCTCATAAGCCAATGGTGCAATGGGTTGTCGATGCTGTTACTGCAGCAGGCGTTGAGAGAACCATCCTTGTTGTTGGCCACGGTGCTGAGGCAGTGAAATCGAAAATTCCTCATTGCGAGTTTGTCCTACAAGAACCTCAACTCGGTACTGGGCATGCTGTAGATGTTTGCAGACATCTCCTACGCGATTTCGAAGGTGACATCCTCGTCTTAGGCGGTGATGGTCCACTGATCCGATCCGAAACCATCACTGAAATGATTGATAAGCAAAAAGAAACCTCTGCTTCTGCCACCCTTGCAACTTCAACAATTCCAGATCCAACTGGTTACGGTCGCATCATTCGCGATGAAAACGATCGCTTCCTCGCAATCGTCGAACACAAAAATGCAACACCTGAACAACTAAAAATTCACTATGTCTATCCAAGTTATGCAATTTTTAACGTTTCATCACTTTGTTCTTGCCTTTAGTACTTAGAAAAGAATGCTCTCAGCAACGAATACTACTTAACAGAAATCCCCGCAATGATGCTTGCCCGCGGCGAAAAAGTGGAGATCGTCAATGCAGTTCCTCCAGAAGACATTCTCTCGATCAATACCCCTGAACAACTTGCAGAAGTCGAAGCTATGTTACAAACAAGGTTAGACGCAACAGTGGAGTCAACATCATGAGCCATGATGATCACAAACGAATGAAGATTTTTTCCGCAACAGCCGGCGCGCATCTTGCAGAATCCATATGCAAACACTTGGAATTACCAATTGCTTCTGCAACGGTGGAACGTTTTCCTGACGGTGAAATCATCGTTAAAATTGAAGAAGATGTTCGTGGACGCGATTGTTTCATCGTCCAATCTACTTCGATGCCGGTAAACGAAACACTGATGGAATTGTTAATCTGGATTGACACTCTTCGCCGAGCATCTGCAGGACAAATCACAGCGGTCATCCCTTACTTTGGATATGCAAGACAAGATCGAAAAGACGAAGGCCGTGTTCCGATTACTGCGAAACTTGTTGCAAATCTCATCACTGCCGCTGGCGCTGATCGCGTCCTCTGCATGGATCTTCACGCTGCACAAATCCAAGGCTTCTTCGATATCCCTGTAGATCACTTGACTGCAACAAAAGTATTTTGCGATCACGTTGCAACGCAAAAAGATATGCAAGGTGACAACATGGTCATCGTCTCACCAGATGTTGGCAACGTCAAAGTTGCGAACATGTACGCAGGTCTACTTGATGCGAAACTTGCAATCATCGATAAACGTCGCGACTCAGGAAGTGAAGTAGTTTCTAAGCGACTCATCGGCGAGGTCGAAGGCAAAGTCGTACTCATGGTTGATGACATGATTTCAACTGCTGGCACAATTTGCGAAGCAGCAAAACTTGTCAGGGAACATGGCGCAACTAAAATTATTGCCGCAGCAACGCATGGCGTTTGCGTCGGTCCCGCAGTTGAACGCATCAATGACTCGCCAATTTCAGAGATTGTCATTACTGACACGATTTACCCTGACCAACGCCTTGACGGTCTTGGCGACAAACTAAACGTATTAAGTGTGGCTCGCTATCTAGGCGAAGCCATACACCGAATTCATCACCACATGTCAATCTCCGCGTTGTTTACTCGCGGCGAAGGCCCTAAGAAATAGATAGGAAAGCATCTCATGTCCAATGAAACCCCACAAGTAAAAATAGAGTTGCGAGAAAAGTTAGGCACGCGATATGCCCAACGACTTCGCAAGAACGGTCGTCTTCCAGCGTCCATTTATGGTGCTGGAAGCGATCCAGTTTCTGTTAGTGTTGATGAAAAGGAAATTATTACGCACCTTCGTCACGGCAGCCATGTGATGGAACTTGACAACGGTGATGGAAGTCCAGCGACTGTCCTGGTCAAGGACCTCCAATTTGGCTACCTTGGTGACAATCTCATTCATATTGACTTTGCTCGTGTAAACCTTACCCAGGTTGTTAAGGTTAACGCCAAACTTGAAATTATAGGCCAACCAACACATGCTTCGAAAACAGGCGCGATGCTCGAAATCATACGACCTGAAATTGAAATCGAATGCATGGTAAAAGATATTCCAGGATCAATTCTAGTTGATCTTTCCACAGTTGAAGAAGTCTTCACTGTTGGCGATCTTGAGCTTCCTGATGGTGTCAAAGTGATGCTCGACGAAGCGAGACATATTGCACACATTTCATTCGTGAAGGAAGAAGTAGTAGAAGAACCAGTTGAAGTTGAAACTGTTGAAGGCGAAGAATCTGCACCAGAAGTAATCGGTGATGACGCTGAAGCAGCTCCCGCTAAAGAATCAACTGAAGGCGATAGTGGATAACGCATGAAATTAGTTGTAGGTTTAGGCAATCCCGGTTCCAAGTACAACGGATCCCGACATAACGTCGGGTTCGATGTCGTGGATCGATTGGCAAAAGAATTCGCCAAAAGTGAACCTGCACGATCAAAATTTGACTCCGTTATTGTTGAATCACAACATGATGGCGAAAAATTATTGTTCATGAAACCACAAACCTTCATGAACCGAAGCGGTCAAGCAGTACATCAAGCACTGACCTTCTTCAAATCTGATCCAGTGGATACACTTCTTGTCATCGTTGACGACATCCACTTACCTTGCGGAACTATTCGCCTTCGCAACGATGGGTCAGACGGCGGGCACAACGGACTGTTTGACATAACGAACCATGTTGGAAACGACAACTGGGCTCGACTTCGCATCGGCATTGACGAACCGGGCAACATCCCACAGGCCTCCTATGTCCTTGGATGTTTCACTCCCAAGCAGCAGGAACTCATGGAACCTGCAATCGAAGCTGCTGTCGCATCTTCAATAACATGGATCAAGTCAGGTGTTGACGCAGCCATGAATCAATTCAATCAAAAGCGGGAAACCGCTCAACCTAATGAGGAAAACTAAATGAGCAACGAACGAATCCGAACCTATGAGGGCATATTCCTCTTTCCACAATCCGCAACTGCAAACTTGCAAGAAGCCGCCGATCACGTTAAGTCAATCCTTGATCGATGCGGCGCTACAATTGTTAGTTTTCGTAAATGGGACGATCGCCGTCTTGCGTACGAAGTGCAAGGCAATAAACGAGGTGTCTACTTCTTAGCATACTTCACAGCACCAACTTCAGCCCTTGTTGAGATTGAGCGACGATGCAATCTTTCAGAAGAACTGTTGAGAATGATGATTACATCTGCTGAGCACATTCCTGCAGAAATTATCGAAGCGAACGAAGGACAAGAGGATCTGGCAACTGAAATCAAACTTCGCGGCGAAAAATCTACAGAAAGTGGATCCAAATCAGCAAGTAAAGTTTCGCGTAAAAGTAAAACCGAACAAATAAAAACAGCAGAGCCAGAAGCAACTGATGAACCATCTGATGCTGAAGAAAATAGCCCTAAACCCACGAAAGAAGTATCAACAGAAGCTTGATGCTTTTTGGCGATTTTTTGAAGATTCGCGATTTCTTCTGTTAGAATGACCCTATCAACAAATTTTTATGGAGAAAAAAGATGCCTAGTTACAACAAAGTATTACTGATGGGAAACCTCACTCGTGACCCCCAACTCAAGCAAACCCCCAACAATATGTCCGTTGCTGAGATTGGCCTTGCATGTAACCGAAAATTCAAAGGTAAAGATGGTGAAATTCGTGAAGAAACAACCTTTGTCGATTGTGAAGCATGGGGTCGCACAGCTGAAACAATGGCAAAGTACCTCAGTAAGGGGCGACCAGTATTCGTTGAAGGCAGACTCAAATTGGATCAATGGCAAGACAAGGATGGTAATAACCGATCAAAACTACGAGTTGTCATTGAAAGTTTCCAATTCATCGATAGTCGTGGTGATCAATCATCCACCCCGCCACAAGAAGCAGCAACAACTGCTCCTCCTTCGGACGACGTACCTTTCTAATACAATAATAACCCGCGGTCCGGCAACCGCGCAACTTTTGGCTGAGGTCGTGCCGGCGACTTCTAACTTTCCTTGAAAGGACACCAACATGGCTAGTGCTCGAAGAATTGAATTGCTGCTTAGTAGCAACGTAGAAAACCTTGGAATCGTGGGCGATGTCGTTCGCGTAAGAATGGGTTTTGCCCGTAACTTCCTCATCCCTATGGGGCTTGCGGAAATTCCAACACCTGAAAAAATAGAAGCGCTCGCCGCTAAACGCGAAATTGCACTTCAGAAGTACGAAGAAAACCAATCATTGCAGGCTGCTCTCATCGAACGGCTCAAAGATGTTGCGTTGACACTCACTCGAAGTGCAAACGATCAAGGGGGTCTGTATGGTTCTGTTACCCAACGAGATATTTCCGATGCGCTTGCTGAAAACGACTTTGTAATCCCTACCCGCGCTGTTCGGTTGCATCAAGCGATCCGACGAGTTGGCGAATACAGTGTTACGATTCAGTTCGGTAAAGATTTACGAACTGACATTGATATCATTGTGAATCCAGATCGTCCACTCGAAGACCGAGAAGAAATGGAATTCGATAATGAAGGTAACCTCATCATGGTTGCCCCCAAACCTGCTAAAGATAAGGAAGAAGCAGAACGTGAACCAACAACCGAAAAAACACCAGCAGAAGTATCTGCTGAAACCACTTCCTAAATTAGTTGACACATAAACGACAACGGGCTCGCCGTAAGGCGAGCCCGTTGTTAAATTCGAGGAGGGATCGGCGGCTTTAGACGGCTGATGCCTCGCGAGATAGTTCATTAAATTCCATATCTAAATATTGTGCGACATAATCAAGAATGCTAGTTGCTCGGGGAATTGAGGGGTTTGAAGTGATGCCAAGTGGATCAAATCGCGTGTTTCTGAAACGGTCAATCGCGTCGGCTAAAGGTAATCCATATTGAATGGCGAGTGAAAAAGCCCTACAAAAACCCTGAATCAAGCCAGAAAGGGTTGACCCTTCCTTGCTCATCTTGATAAAGATTTCACCCGGAGTGCCGTCTTCAAATAACCCAATAGTGAGATACCCTTCGTGGCCGCTGATCGAAAATTTGTGCGTCACCGAATCATGTGTCGGTGCAAGTGTTCTACGCGGACTTTTGTTGTTGTCGTTCGTTGCGGACATATCGGGTACCCAAAGATATCGGGCATCAAGCGCAAACAACTTGAATCTGACTCGGAGCCAATTTGACTCGAAGTCAAATTGGCTCCGAGTCAATAAGCGCGTCGCGAAATAGAACCAATAACGCCTCAGAATCGCTCACACCGTTTGCAGGGCGTACATATACCGCTACGGCACCAGTTGATAAACGCTGACCAACTTCGCGGACTGTCGCATCTATGTTGAGCAACGCATGTTTCAATGCTCTAGGATCTCGCGTCCTAATAACCACATCACGCCCTTCCACCATGATCGACTCGACGTCGATCTTGGTGGCAGTAATTCGCAACTCGTGATATTGCACAAGTTGCTTCGCAGCTGCTGGCAATTCACCGTATGCACTTTGGAGATCACCAAGAACACCCTTAAAGACTTTCAGCTCTTTCGCCTCTGCAAGCCTTCGATACAACGCAAGCCGTCTTGGTTCGGCGGAAATATACACAGTTGGCAACCGACCACATACGCCAAGGGTAACCATTGCATCCTTCATAGTCGGCTTGACACCTTCACGTAAATCGTGCACCGCTTTATCAAGCAACTGGCAATACATTTCGTAACCAACAGCTGCGATATGCCCAGATTGTTCTGCCCCAAGCAAATTTCCTGCACCACGAATTTCTAAATCTCGAAGCGCAATTTGAAAACCAGCGCCAAGCATTGAAAACTGTTCGATTGCATGCAATCGTTTGCGTGCAACTTTGTTTATGAGCCGATCTCTAGGTAACAACAACGTGCAATATGCTCGGTGCTTGTAGCGCCCGACACGGCCACGCAGTTGATGCAAATCAGAAAGACCAAAACGGTCCGCGTTCGCAATGAACATCGTGTTTGCATTTGGGATATCAATCCCAGACTCAATAATCGTTGTTGAGACAAAAACATCCGCTTCGCCCCTGACAAACTGAGCCATCACATCCTGCAATTGTCGCGATGGCATCTGACCATGACCGACTATCACTGTTGCCTCAGGAACCATCTCTCTTATTTCTGCTGCAACAGCTTCAATGTCATAGACCCGATTGTGGACATAGAACGTCTGCCCTTCTCTTGCAAGTTCTCTACGAATTCCACGAGTGATTAGATCCTTATCCCATCCTGTAACTTCTGTAACTACTGCTCTGCGATCAACCGGCGCTGTCTGAAGAGAACTAATATCACGAATGCCAACCAATGCCATATGCAATGTTCGAGGAATCGGTGTAGCAGTAAGCGTCAGTACATCTGCCTCAGCACGTAGTGAAATCAATCGCTGTTTATGCTCAACACCAAAACGCTGTTCCTCATCAACCACGACAAACCCAAGTCGCTTGAACAACACATCTTTACTTAAAATTCTGTGCGTACCAATCAAGATGTCGACCTCGCCAACTGCAACTCTCTCAAGAATTTCCTTTTGCTCACTTGCCGTATGAAAGCGAGTCATCGATTCAACAACAAAAGGATAATCAGCCAACCTTGAACGAAAGGTTTTCTCATGTTGAATTGCGAGTACTGTTGTTGGCACAAGCACGGCAACTTGCCTCCCTGATTCTGCTGCCTTAAACG
>ERZ813253.854-NODE-854-length-9957-cov-7.057579_pt1 | contig 9957 bp, 9 predicted proteins | sample MGYA00520893_ERZ813253 | MGnify/ENA primary metagenome ERZ813253 (study PRJEB31669, sample SAMD00080414) | marine metagenome | biome: oceanic hadal pelagic zone biome; feature: marine hadalpelagic zone; material: sea water | place: Pacific Ocean:Izu-Bonin Trench...
GCCCGCTCGCCGATCACGTCATGGGCGCCGGGGACGGGGATGTCGAGCACCGGCGCGCAATTGATGGTGATGCCGAGATCATAGAGATCGTCTGCGATCAGCCGGGCGTTTATGCGGGCCGCCTCGCGCGCCGCCGATGGGTCATCGCCGGCCAACGCGCCGATCCGCGCCGCCGCCGGGGGCAACCGCCAATGGGGCGGCTTCAACCGCGCCACGCGGCCGCCTTCCTGATCGATCAGCACCGGCGCATCGGCGCGGCCGACGCAATCCCGCAAACCCGCGATCAGGGCGCGGGTCTGGGCCGGATCATCGCAATTGCGCTGGAACAGGATGAAGCCGAGCGGCTGAGCGGCGGCAAAGAACCGCCGTTCCGCGTCCGACAGCTCGGGGCCGGCGCAGCCGAAGATAACAGCTTTAATGAAAGAGGGTTCTGAACTCGACAAGGAACCGGATCGTCCTGTGGCGGAATCAAGTGACTAAGGCCGCCAACCTACCCTCGGGCCGCAATACGCGCCAGTGATTTAGTGAACAAAAATTACTCTGCCGCAGGCGATGCGGCTTCCGTGACCGGAAGCTTTCGTGGGAGGAACGCAACGGCCGTCAGGATTATCAGCGCCGCGACCGAGAGAATGCGAAACAGGGTGTCAAAGCCCCAAGTGTCATGGACAAAGGCGATGAGCGGCAAGGCCGCCGCCAAAACGGTAAAGGAGACGACATAGCGAACGCCGTATACGCGGGCGCGAAATTCGCCGCTGGCCATCTTGCCGATCATATAGTCGTTGATGGGGATTTGGCCGAAGGCGCCGAGCATGAAACCCAGCGCGACCGCCAGCGCGAACCCGTCGATCAGCCCCGGCATGAGCGAAAAGAAGATCAATTGCATACTCGCGATGACCATGAACACGGCGCGCGGGCCATGGCGGTCAAGCATGCCGCCGACAACAAGCTGGGCCATGGAAGCCATCGCGAACACAACGAACGCCAACAGTCCGATTACGGTCGCTGTATCGCCCTGGCCGGCAATTGAAGCGCCGTCTATCCAGGCGGTCAGTTGTCCAGCGAGGCCCTGCAATCGTTCATCAAAAATTTTCGGCAAGGCGAATGTAGTCGATTGAAAGATGATGGAAGAAACAGCGGTGGTCAGGAATATGATCGCCGAGACACGCATCAAGTGCGCCCGGTAAGCAGGGAATTCATTCGTATCGCCTTGGGACGGAGCGGCGCCCGACGCGGTATCAACGGTCTGCTTGATGACCCGGCACAGCGCCACGTAGGCCAGCCCCATGAAGATGGAGAAAAAGCCCGGCAGCATGAACGCCATACGCCAGCCGCCATTGTCGATGAGATAGCCGGTGATCAGCGCCGCGCAGGCAACCCCGAGATTTCCCCAAACTCCATTCGCGGCAATCCGCATGCCCGTATTGCTCCATTTCACGGTGATGATGGCAAGACCGACCGGATGGTAGATGGCCGCGAATATCCCGATGGCGAACAAACCGGCTCCAATTTGCAGAGGCGTTTGGGCAAAGCTCGTGGCGATCGAGGTCAGGCCGATGCCGATGAAAAACACGACCATCATGCCGTCCCGGCTCCACTTGTCCGCCAGCCAACCCGCCGGAAAAGCGAAGACGCCGAAGGCGAAAAATCCCGGTGTTGCATAAACCAGTAGCGCGGCGTAGCCGACGCCCCATTCGCGGTACAACACCAGCGCCGCGACGGTCGCAAAGATCAGAGTGAACATGTGGTCAAGGAAATGGCCGATGTTCAGCAATAGAAAATGTAACCTGTCTCTGTCCATCATCGCCGGGAACCCTAGATTGACCGCCAATCTACACTTGGCTGATTCGCGATGTCATGCCATTATTCGTCTATATTCTGCCAAAGCTTCAATCCCGGCTATAATCAGCATGACCGATAAACAAGAACGCAGCACGGATCCTCGAGCGTTCCAGGAGCTCCCCCAAGCGATTGGGGCCATGTCGAAGAGCTTTACCGACGGATTTGTTATCCCGCTCCATGAGCACGGACGAGATCAGTTGCTCTATGCCGCCAGCGGAATCATGCGATTGCGGACCGAGCGGGTGGCGTGGATCGTGCCGCCGGAAGGCGCCGTCTATATACCGGCCGGAACACCGCATTCGGTCAGCATGCACGGGAATGTCGATATGCGAACCCTGTATATTGACGCCACGGCAATGCGGGCGCGTCCGGATGCATTGTGTGTTGTCGCGGTTTCCAATTTACTGCGTGAATTGATCCTTGCCCTCAGTGAAGAGCCGGTCGTCTACGACAGCCGCGGCGCCCTGATTGCCGACATAATCGAATTGGAAATTGGCCGCGCGCGTGAACTTACCCTTCATGTTCCTCTCCCTAGGGATTTAAGGCTGCAACGGCTATGCGCCGCACTTCTTGCCGATCCCTCGGATCGCAGGACCCTGGAAGAATGGTCTGAAATTGCTGGAGCCTCCACGCGAACTCTCGCCCGATTGTTCGAGCGCGATCTTGGGATGAGTTTCAATCGGTGGCGTCAACGCATCCGATTTCACAGCGCCCTGGAAGCGCTGTCCTGTGGCGATCCCGTATCAGGCGTAGCGCAGCGGCATGGCTACCGTAGCGCAAGCGCCTTCTCGGCGGCCTTCCGCAAGGTCATGGGCGCACCGCCCTCCAAAATGCCGATCGAATGAAAGCATAGGGAGGCAGGCGCTAAATGGACCTAGCGTGTCGGAAGACGGCTCGGACGGCTGACGATGAAGGCGGACACGGCGCTTAAGGTCATGGCGAGGGCCAGGGGCAAGGCCCAGCCATCGGCCACGAACAGCGTCACATAGACCAGGCTCGACGCCATCATGCCGACCGCCATGAATTTGGCGCGCACCGGAATGACCCGATGCTCATGCCATTGCCGGATGGTGCGGCCCAGGATGGGATGCTCATAGAGCCAGCGATGAAAGCGCAGGGAGCTTTTGGAAAACGCCCAGAGAGCGATCAGCAGAAACACCGTGGTCGGCATGACCGGCAAGACCATGCCGATGACGGCGAGGCCGATATTGAACCAGCCGAACGCCAACAGCCCGGCCCGCGCCGGGGCGCAGAGGACGATGTCCTTTTCTTCGGGCGATTGTGTCTGCTCATCCATACCGCCAGCATGAGCCGGAAACGTTAATTCCGGGTGAATCCTATACCGAAACCCGTTCACCGCCGCACGACGATGCAGTCGACGCTTCGCGCCTTGAGCTTGGCGCAGAGGGATTTCGCTGTCGCGCTCTGGGCGAAGGGGCCGACGCGAAGCCGGTAATACACCCCCTTTTCGCCGCCGAGGTCGGCGCGCACCACCTGGGCGGTGTGGGCGCTGAGAAGATCGCTGTTTTTCTTGATCGCCTTGCGCCAGGCCCGCTCGACGTCGTCGATGGCACGGAACGAGGCAATCTGCACCATATAGACGCTCGTGTCGGTGGCGGCGGCGGTCGGCGCCGGCGCCGCGGCCACTGCGGGTTCGGGTGATGGAGACGGCGCCGGCGGCGGCTCGGATTCAGACGTTTGCGGCTTGGCTTCGGTAGGGGCTTCGGTGGAGGCCACGGCTGGCGTCTCGATTTCCGCCGGGGGCAGCGCCGGCAGACCGCCGTCCTGAGCGGCAAGCGGCGGTTCCGCCACGACAGGCTGGGACGATTCGGGGGGCTGGGACGATTCGGGGGGCTGGGGCGGCTCGGGCGGCGGCAGGGGTTCTTCCGGCGGCGGCAGCAGTCGCTCGACGGTCTCTTCGACGGTGCCGCCGTCGAGGGTCTGATAGATCAGCTTATCCTGGTCGGGCACCGCCATGCCGCCGGGGTCCTCGGGGCGAATTTTTATCGGTCCCTGATCGGCCCGGATCAGCGGCGCCTCCGAGGCATCGCTCAAGCTGTCGCGGTCGTAGACAAACCAGCCCAGGCCGCCGAACGCCGCCAGGACAAGCACCGCGATGGCAGAACGTCCCATTACCAGATTCCCTCCGGGGCCATTACCAGATTCCCTCCGGGGCCATTATCGCATCTCCTCCGGGGCTTCGACGCCGAATATGTCGAGCCCCGACGCCACGGTCACGGCGACCGCCTGGGCCAGGGCGAGGCGCGCCGCCGTGAGGGCGGCGTCACCGGCGACGATGAAACGCATAGTGGGATCGTCGTTGCCGCGGTTCCATTGGCCGTGAAACGCGCCCGCCAGATCATAGAGATAGAACGCCAGCCGATGGGGCTCATGGGCCTCGGCGGCGGCCTCGACCTGGCGCGGCCAGGCGGCGAGAAGCTTGATCAGGGCGAGCTCCCCAGGGTCTTGCAGCAGCGCCAAATCGGCGCTCTCGACATCCAGGCCCGAGAATTGTTCGGCGGCGCCGCGCATCAATGAGCGCACCCGGGCATGGGCGTATTGCACGTAGAACACCGGGTTGTCCTTGGATTGCTCGATAACCCGTACCAGATCGAATTCCAGGGGCGAATCATTCTTGCGCATGAGCATGATGAAACGCACCACGTCGCGCCCGACCTCATCGACCAGTTGGCGAAGGGTGATGAAATCGCCGGACCGTTTCGACATCTTGACCGGCTCGCCCCGGCGCAGCAGCGTAACCATCTGGCAGATCTTGATATCATAGTCGACAGCGCCGTCGCTGAGCGCATGGACAACCGCCTTCAGGCGCTTGACATAGCCCCCGTGGTCGGCGCCCAAGACGTTGATCAAGCTATTGAAACCGCGCCTGATCTTGTCGTGGTGATAGGCGATGTCGGGGGCGAAATAGGTCCAGCTCCCATCGGCCTTCTTGAGCGGACGGTCGCTGTCGTCGCCGAAATCCGTGGCCCTGAACAGGGTCTGGGGCCGAGGCTCCCAGTTTTCCGGCTTCTTGCCCTTGGGCGGCTCGAGCACGCCAGTATAGATCAGCCCCTTGTCCTCGAGGATTTGGAGCGCTTCCTCGACCCGCCCGGCGATCACCAGATCATGCTCCGAAGTGAAGACGTCCTGATTGACGCCGAGGGCGGCCAAATCGTCGCGGATCAGGGCCATCATGTCGGCGACGGCGAATTCGCGCACCGGCCCGAGCCAGTCGGCCTCCTCGCCGCCCACCCATTTATCGCCGTCGCGATCCGCCAGGGCGGCGCCGGTGCGTTTGAGATAGTCGCCGGGATAGAGCCCTTCGAAGGCGGCCGCGTCGATGGTCTCGCCGAGGGCCTCGCGGTAGCGCAGATGAGTCGAGCGGGCGAGGCTGTCGATCTGAGCCCCGGAGTCGTTGTAATAATATTCACGGGTCACGGCATAGCCCACCTTCTCGAGCAGGGACGCCAGAACATCGCCGAATACCGCGCCCCGGGCATGGCCTACATGGAGCGGGCCGGTCGGGTTGATCGAGACATATTCCAAATTGATCGCCGCCCCCGCCCCCATTAGGGAGGCGCCGTAATCCTTCCCTGCAGAAAGAATTTCCGCCAGCCGGTCGCGCCAGAAACTGTCGCCGAGGCGCAGATTGATGAAGCCGGGTCCGGCGATGTCGACGCTCTCGACCGCCCCGTGATCGGCCAGGCGGGCAGCGATCAATTCGGCGATCTCGCGGGGCTTCCGCTTGGCCTGTTTGGCGAGCACCAGGGCGACATTCGCGGCCAGGTCGCCATGGCTCGAATCCCTCGGCGGCTCGACCGTGACAGCCGCCGTATCAAGCCCTCCGGGAAGCGCGCCATCCGTCGATAATTCATCAACAATAACATCTATAACGGATTTGAACTGATTGAATATATTCATTAAATTTCTAACGCATTCTCAAACGCACGATTGTATTCGCTCACCGCATAGCGATCGGTCATGCCGGCGATGTAATCGGCGACAATACGCGCCGCACGCGGCTCATCAGCATCCATGGCGGCCTTCCGCCAGCTCTCGGGCAACCGCTCCAGGCTGCCAATATAATACCCGAACAGTTCGTGCAAGACGCGGCGCGCCGCTTCCTGTTTCGCGGTGACCCGGGGATGGCGGTACATATGCTCGAACAGGAAGGCCTTGAGGCTTTTCTCATGCGCCGCCATGGCTTCTGAAAACGCCGCCATGGGGCGGTCCAGGCTTCGCAATTCCGCCGCGTCCGTAGGCTGAGCCTCGGCCAGGCGACGGTTTGTCTCGGCGATCACATCCTCCACCATGGCGCCGATCATGCGGCGCACCGCGTCATGGATAAGCCGCGACTGGTCCTCCCCGACTGCGGCCTCGGCGGCCTGGGCGAAGGCCTCGCCGGCGAACGGCACATCCGACAATTCGGCGACCGTGAACAGCCCGGCCCGCAGGCCGTCGTCCATATCGTGGTTGTCATAGGCGATATCGTCGGCCAGAGCGGCGACCTGGGCTTCGATCCCGGCGAAGCTGCCGGTCTCCAGATCATGCTCGGCGACATAGGCGGCGATGGCCGGCGCCATGTCGTGGGCCGCGATAGGGCCATTATGCTTGACCACCCCTTCCAGGGTCTCCCAGGTCAGGTTGAGCCCGTCGAACGCCGGATAGCGGGCTTCCAGCCGGGTCAGGATGCGCAAGGTCTGGGCGTTGTGGTCGAAGCCGCCGTGATCCGGCCCCAAATCCATCAGGGCTTCGTTGAGCGCGCTCTCGCCGGCATGGCCGAAGGGTGGATGGCCGAGATCATGGGCCAGGGCGAGGGCCTCGGTGAGGTCTTCGTCGATGGCCAGCACCCGGCTGATCGAGCGGGCGATCTGGGCGACTTCCAGGCTGTGGGTGAGCCGGGTGCGGTAGTGGTCGCCCTCGTGATGGACGAAAACCTGGGTCTTGTGCATGAGCCGGCGGAACGCGGTGCAATGGATGATACGGTCGCGGTCGCGCTGGAACGCCGTGCGCGTGGCGCTCGCGGGCTCGGGGTAAAGGCGGCCGCGGCTGCGGTCCGGCTTGCAGGCATAGGGGGCTGATTGCATGGCGCGTGTTATACCATCAACGAGAACGCGCAATTGACATTAAGCGCATATAACCTACATATCACTTGTAGTAATTGACCGGATGGACGACCGATGACCGAAGCAGCGACCCCGATCACCTTAAGCGCCAGCGCGGCGAAGCGTATCGCCCATCTGGTCTCCATGGATGAATACACCGGCATGAAGTTCCGGGTCTCCGTCTCCGGCGGGGGCTGCTCGGGCTTCCAGTATGGCTTCGGCTTCGACGACAAGAGCGAAGCCGATGAGCTGGTCGTCGAGCGCGACGGCGCCAAGATGGTTATCGACGGCATGTCGCTGATGTATCTGGCGGGCTCCGAGGTCGATTTCATCGAGAATGTCGGCGGCTCCTATTTCGTCATCAACAACCCCAACGCCACCTCGAGCTGCGGCTGCGGAAGCTCCTTCGGCATCGCCATGTAACGACGGCTCCTTAGCCGACCCTAAAGCCCGTCATTGAGCGGGCTTTTTTGTGCCTATAGGACCTCGTCATGAAATAGTATGGCGCCATGAAAATCGCCACCTGGAACGTGAACTCGATCAAGGCCCGCCTGCCCCGGGTCCTCGAATGGCTCGCCGAGGCGGCCCCCGACGTGGCGTAGTTTCTATTTGAAGGATCGCCGGTTACAGACAGTCTTTGAAAATGTCCCCCCAGGCCCTTCAGCAATTGCAGTCGCACATGCACTCTTGCAGATGTGTGTTGTGCGATCATTGAATTTTGAATATTTGCGCCGCGCTGGTTCTCGGTGTTCAAGATGACTCGGATCTCGAACATGTAGTTTGATTATGTAATTATCATCCCATGATCCATTTCGCTTCCGGCACTCTCCAGTATAATAATAAGCCTCGTACTCATATTTGCAGTATGCAACTTTTTGAAGACTGATAGCTCCCACGCAGAGTTCGCCACTCATCGCGTAATTTGGAAACAGTATTGCAATTACTAGTGCGATGCTCGCACCTAGTACGTGTGTGCGTTTAAAGAAGGCCACGGCAGCCCCTCCTTATCCATGAGTCCCGTATATTACTCTTGGTCCTAACTTCAATATTACTACTATATATAGTATATTAATATAAAATATTCTACCATGAGTTTTATAACTTTAAACAAGATTCTCAAACATGTTGATATGTTCTTCAATATTTCAAAAAAGAAAAGAGCCTGAATTTATTGCGATTGGATTTGATTGATGTATCTGGCGGGCTCCGAGGTCGATTTCATCGAGAATGTGGGCGGCTCCTATTTCGTCATCAACAACCCCAACGCCACCTCAAGCTGCGGCTGCGGAAGCTCCTTCGGCATCGCCATGTAACGACGGCTGGATAGCCGACCTTAAAGCCCGTCATTGAGCGGGCTTTTTTGTGCCTGTAAGATGGCGCCATGAAAATCGCCACCTGGAACGTGAACTCGATCAAAGCCCGCCTGCCCCGGGTCCTCGAATGGCTCGCCGAGGCGGCCCCCGATGTGGCGCTGTTGCAGGAAACCAAGACCGTCGACGAGGGCTTCCCCACGCTGGAGATCGAGGATCTCGGCTATAACATCGCGATCAGCGGCCAGAAGAGCTACAACGGCGTCGCCATCCTGTCCAAGCGCCCGATCGAAGATGTGCTGAGATGCCTGCCGGGCGACGAGGACGACGAGCAGGCGCGCTATATCGAGGCGGTGATCGGCGATATCCGGGTCGCCTCGATCTATCTGCCCAACGGCAACCCGGTGGACGGCCCCAAGTTTCCCTACAAGCTCGCCTGGATGGACCGCCTCTACGACCATGCCAAAAGCCTGCTTGCCTATGAAGAATCCCTGGTTCTCGGCGGCGACTACAACATCGTGCCGGCCGATGGCGACGTCTACGACCCGGCGGCCTGGGCCGGCGACGCCCTGTGCCTGCCCGAAGCCCGCGCCCGGTTCCGCGCCATCCTCCATCTTGGGCTAACGGAGGCCTACCGGGCGCTCCATGCCAAACCGGGCGCCTATAGCTTCTGGGATTATCAGAAGGGCCGCTTCCAGCGCGATGAGGGCCTGCGCATCGACCATCTCCTGCTGTCGCCCCAGGCCGCCGACCGGCTGATCGCCTGCGACATCGACAAGACGCCGCGGTTTCTGGAGAGGCCGTCGGACCACACCCCGGTGTGGTGCGAACTCAGGGAGGCGTCATGACCTGGGCCGGCATAGCTTCAGAAAACTACGAGATCACCCAAGGATCGCCGCCGACGAGGGTTAGATATCCGCGTAGATATGGCCCTCGGATTTGGCGCCGGGGTGGGTGACCGCGCCGTTGACCGCCGGGCCGACGGTCTGGGCGTAGCGCCACAGGGCGCCCGAGCCGAATTCGTTTTTGCGCGGCTTCCAGGCGGCGCGGCGCTTTTCCAACTCGGCCTCTGACAGTTCCACATCGAGCCGGCCCCCGGGGGCGTCGATGACGATGATATCGCCCTCCTCGAGCAGGCCGATGACGCCGCCGATGGCGGCTTCCGGGCCGATATGGCCGACACAGAGGCCGCGCGTGGCGCCCGAGAACCGGCCATCGGTGATCAGGGCGACCCCCTTGAGGCCGAGGCCGGTGATGGCCGCCGTGGTCGACAGCATCTCGCGCATGCCGGGGCCGCCGATCGGGCCTTCATAGCGGATGACGATGCAGTCGCCGGGCTTGATCTCGCCGCCGACCACGGCGGCGAAGGCGTCCTCCTCGCAATCGAAGCAGCGCGCCGGACCCTTAAAACGCTGGGCCTCCTCGGACATATGGGCGACCTTGACGATGGCCCCCTCGGTGGCCAGTCTGCCGCGCAGGCCGACCACGCCGCCGGTCGGGCTGATCGGTGCGCTCACCCGAAAGACGACGTCCTGAACGGCGGGAAACGCTCCACCGGCGGGGCTCTCGCCCAGGGGCTCGCCGGTCACGGTCGTGCGGTCGCCGCTGACATTGCCGGCGCCGCGCGTGCCCTCGATCACGCGCCCAACCCCGCCGGCCCCGTAGAGTGCCTGCGCGCTGCACACGCACACCGCGCTGCGCGG
>ERZ813253.855-NODE-855-length-9950-cov-3.223252_pt1 | contig 9950 bp, 6 predicted proteins | sample MGYA00520893_ERZ813253 | MGnify/ENA primary metagenome ERZ813253 (study PRJEB31669, sample SAMD00080414) | marine metagenome | biome: oceanic hadal pelagic zone biome; feature: marine hadalpelagic zone; material: sea water | place: Pacific Ocean:Izu-Bonin Trench...
GGCACGGCACCCCCCACGACCCCGTGCCCGGCCGCGGCCTGGACAGGGCCCGCGAACGCAGCCCGTCCGCGGGGGGGCCGCGGCGCATCGGCGGGGGGGGGCTGGGGCAGCGCGCCCGCCTCGGCCTCGCCTTCAACGCCATGGTGGCGTCGGGCGAGCTCTCGGCGCCGGTGGTGATCGGCCGCGACCATCTCGATTCAGGCTCGGTGGCGAGCCCCAACCGCGAGACCGAGGCGATGCGCGACGGCAGCGACGCGGTGTCCGACTGGCCGCTGCTCAACGCCCTGCTCAACACCGCCTCGGGGGCGACCTGGGTGTCGATCCATCACGGCGGCGGCGTCGGCATGGGCTTCTCCCAGCACGCCGGCATGGTGATCGTCTGCGACGGCAGCGACGACGCCGCGCGGCGCATCGAGCGGGTGCTCACCAACGACCCGGCGAGCGGCGTCATGCGCCACGCCGACGCGGGCTATGCGGAAGCCATCGATTGCGCCCGGGAACACGGACTCAACCTGCCCATGGTGGATCGGAGCTAACCTCTTTCAGACGATACGCCCGCCCTGGATCACCCGGTGGATCGGATTGGCGCCGATGCCATAGGCAAGTTCGGCCGGGCGCTCGATGTCCCAGAGCACGAAATCGGCGGCCTTGCCGGCCTCCAGAGTGCCGTGGCTGGCCGCCAGCCCGAGGGCGCGGGCGGCGTTTCGCGTGATCCCGGCAAGCGCCTCCTCGGGGGTCATGCGAAACAGCGTGCAGGCCATGTTGAGCATCAGCAGGATCGAGGTCACCGGCGACGATCCGGGATTCGAATCCGTGGCGATGGCCATGGGCACATTGGCCGCGCGCAAGGCGTCGAGCGGCGGCAATTGGGTCTCGCGCAAGAAGTAATAGGCGCCGGGCAGCAGCACCGCCACCGTGCCCGCCGCGGCCAGGGCGGCGACGCCGTCGGCCGAGAGATATTCCAGATGATCGGCGCTCAGGGCGCCGTGGCGCGCCGCGAGGGCGGCGCCGCCCCGGTCGGAGAGCTGTTCGGCGTGGAGCTTGACCGGCAGGCCGAGGCGGCGCGCCGCGTCGAATACCCGTTCGGTTTCGGCGGGGCTGAAACCGATGGTCTCGCAGAAGGCGTCGACCGCATCGGCGAGGCCCTGCCGATGGACCTCGGGCAATACCTGGTCACAAACAAAAGCGATATAGTCGCCGCTTCTGCCCTGGTATTCGGCGGGCAGGGCATGGGCTCCGAGAAAGCTGGTGCGCAGGGTGATCGGCAGGCTGTCGCCGAGCCGCCGGGCGACCCTCAGCATCTTGAGCTCGGTATCGAGGTCGAGACCGTAGCCCGATTTGATCTCGATGGTGGTCAGCCCTTCGGCCATGAGCGAGGTGAGGCGCGCCTTGGCGCCGGCGTAGAGCGAGTCCTCGTCCGCCGCGCGGGTCGCCGCGACGGTGGCCAGGATGCCGCCGCCGGCGCGGGCGATCTCTTGGTAGTCGGCGCCTTCCAGGCGAAGCTCGAATTCCGCCGCCCGCCCGCCGCCATGGACAATATGACTATGGCAATCGATCAGCCCCGGGGTGATCCAGCGCCCGCCCGCGTCATGGACCTCGCCCGCCGAGACGCCCCGCAGCTCGGCCATGGCTCCGGCCCAGGCGATGCGCCCGTCCTTGACCGCGATCGCGCCCTGCTCGATGGCCCCATAGGCCGCGCCGCCCGCGGTCATGGTGGCCAGCCGGGCGTTGGTCCACAGGCTGTCCCATTGATCGTCCATGGGTCTACGCTAAACGACTTGCGGGCGTCGCGCGAGCACGGCTTAATGCCATTCCATGAGTAGCTATTTCGCAGAGTGCGCCCTGCTGCCCAACGGCTGGGCCCGCAACGTCAGCATGACTGTGTCCGCCGACGGAAATCTGGCGGCGGTGACGGCGGACGCCGAGGCGGGAGACGCCGAGCGCCTGTCCGGCCCGGTGATTCCCGGCATGCCGAACCTGCACAGCCATGCCTTCCAGCGCGCCATGGCCGGTCTCGCCGAGCGCGCCGGGCCCAGCGGCGATAGTTTTTGGTCATGGCGCAAGGTCATGTACGGCTTCGTCGAGCGGCTCTCGCCGGACCATGTGGAAGCCATCGCCGCCCAGCTCTATGTGGAGATGCTCAAATCCGGCTATACGGCGGTCGGCGAGTTCCATTACCTGCACCACGGCCCGGACGGCGCGCCCTACGACGACCCGGGGGAAATGTCCCATCGGCTGATCGCGGCGGCCAAAGCGGCGGGAATCGGCATCACTCATCTGCCCGTGCTCTACGCCCATGGCGGTTTCGGCGGCGCCGAGGCCGGCCCCGGCCAGCGCCGTTTTCTCCACGGGCCCGAGGATTTCATGGCCCTGGTCGACGGCCTGCTGGCGCGTTATCGCCGAGACCCTGATGTGCGTATCGGCATCGCCCTGCACTCCTTGCGGGCGGTGACGCCCGAGCTTCTCGGCCAGACGGTGGCGGCGCTCGACGCCCGCGACGGCGCGGCGCCGATCCATATTCATGTGGCCGAGCAGCAGCTTGAGGTCGAGGACTGCCTCGCCTGGAGCGCCGCCCGACCGGTCGAATGGCTGCTCGATCACGCGCAGCTTTCGCGGCGCTGGTGCCTCATCCACGCCACCCACATGACCGGCCAGGAGACCCTGGCCCTGGCCCGCTCGGGCGCCGTCGCCGGGCTCTGCCCGACCACCGAGGCCAACCTGGGCGACGGGCTGTTCCCGCTGTTCGCCTATCTCGCGGCGGGCGGCGCCCTCGGCATCGGCTCCGACAGCCATGTCTCGGTCAGCCCCCTGGAGGAGTTGCGCTGGCTGGAATACGGCCAACGCCTGGCCGGCAAGCGCCGCAACATCACCCCGGTGAGCGACGGCGGCTCGATCGGCGCCGGCCTGTGGCGGGCCGCCCTGGCCGGCGGCGCCACGGCCCTCGGGCGCTCCATCGGCGCGCTGGAAGCGGGCGCCCGCGCCGATTTCCTGGTGCTCGACGGCGATCACCCCCTACTCACCGGGCGCGACGGCGATGTGCTGCTCGATTGCCTGGTGTTCAGCGGCAACGACAGCCCTATCCGCGACGTCATGACCGGCGGCCGCTGGGTGGTCCGCGATACCCGCCACCACGACCAGGACGCCATTGCCGCGCGCTACCGCAAGACTGTCGCGGCCCTAGCCTAGGCTCGGCAGCAGGCCGGCGGGCATGAAGCCGTCGAACGCGCCGGACTGCACCAGGGCCTTGGCGGCCTCAATATCGGGGGCCATGTAGCGGTCCTCATCGAGCGCCGGAACCGCCGCGCGGATCACCGCATGGGCGCGCTCGAGCGCCTCGGAGGAGGGCAAGGGGCGGCGGAATTCGATGCCTTGGGCGGCGGCCAGCAGTTCGATGGCGACGATGGCGGCGGTATTTTCGGCCATCGGGCCGAGCCGCCGCGCGGCGTAGGTCGCCATGCTCACATGATCTTCCTGATTGGCCGAGGTCGGCAGGCTGTCGATGCTCGAGGGATGGGCCAGGGCCTTGTTCTCCGAGGCCAGGGCGGCGGCCACCACCTGGGCCTCCATGAAGCCCGAGTTGAGTCCCGGTTCGGCCACCAGGAAGGCCGGCAACTGACTGAAATGGGCATCGTTGAGCAGGGCCATGCGGCGCTCGGACAAGGCGCCGGTCTCGGCGATGGCGAGGGCCAGCACGTCGGCCGCCATGGCCACCGGCTCGGCGTGGAAGTTGCCACCCGAGAGCACCTCGCCCGATGCGCTGAACACCAGGGGATTGTCGGTGACGCCGTTGGCCTCGCGCAGGAAGATGTCGGCGGCGAAGCGCAGATGATCGAGACAGGCGCCCATGACCTGGGGCTGGCAGCGCAGGGAATAGGGATCCTGCACCCGGTCGCAATCGGCATGGGAGGAACGGATCGCGCTGCTCGCCAGCAGATCGCTATAGACCGCCGCCACATCGATCTGGCCGGCCTGGCCGCGCGCCGCGCTGATCCGGGGATCGAACGGCGCGGCGCTGCCCAGGGTGGCATCGACGCTGAGCGACCCAGCGACCACCGCCGCCGCGAACACGGTCTCGGCGGCAAACAGCCCTTCGATCGCCAGGGCCGCCGACACCTGGGTGCCGTTGAGCATGGCCAGCGCCTCCTTGGCGCCGAATTCGAAGGGCTCGAGGCCGGCGCGGGACAAACCCTCCCGGGCCGGCAGAATGTCGCCGCCGATGCGCACCTCGCCCTCGCCGAGCAGGGCCAGGGCGAGGTGCGCCAGCGGCGCCAGATCGCCGCTGGCGCCGACCGAGCCCTGGGACGGGATGCAGGGCAGCACGTCGGCGTTGTACAGCGCCAGCAGGGCCTCGACCATGCTGCGGCGCAGCCCCGAGAAGCCTTGCCCCAGGGCGTTGGCCTTGAGCAGAAGGATGCGCCGCACCGTGGCATCCCCCAGCAGGGGGCCGGTTCCGGCGGCATGGGACAGCACCACGCGGCGCTGCATCTGGTTGATCTGGTCGCGGGAGATGGCGGTCTGCGCCAGACTGCCGACCCCGGTATTAATGCCATAGATCCGGACATCGCCGGCGACGATGCCCTCGACCGTCGCACGGGCGGCGTCGATCGCGGCGTGGCTTGCGGGGTCGAGCGTGACCGTGACGCCGCCGCCGCCGAGGCGGCGCAGCTCGGCGAGGCCGAGCCCGCCGGGAGTCAGGGTGAAGCCGGTCACACCCAGGGACAATTGCTGTTGCTGGCGCCGAAGCTGCGGCCCTCGGCGAAGCGGCTGAAGGCGAAGGGCTCCAACTCGGCGACCCTGCCGCCGCCGACTAAAAGCTTGGACACCAGCTTGCCGACGCCGGCCATTTTGAAGCCGTGGTTGGAATCGGCGATCATATAGACGTTGGGCAGGATCCAGTCGAAGATCGGCACATTGTCCGGCGTAAAGGCGCCGATCCCGCCGTTGCGGCGCTCGCGGAATTTGTCCCGGCAGCCCTCGAAGCGACCCATCAGCATGGCCATGGCGGCGCACATGTAATCGTCGAACCAGGGCTCGGCCTGATATTCGTCATTGGCGTGGCCGTAGGGATCGACGGTCGCATTGGGCCCGAGCTTGATCGGGATGGTGCCGCCCTGGAGACCCGGCTTGTCCATGCGCTCGGCGCCGTTCTTCCAGTAGATATAGGTATGGTCGGCGAGTTGCTTGCCGGCCTCGTCGACCACCGGGGTGGTCATCAGCTCGACATGGAGCACCGGCGGGTCGCGGCCCTCGGCCGTGCGGTAGGGCCCGTCGTGATAGACCTCGCCCTCGAGCAGCCGCCAATAGGTCCACATGTCGTGGTCCCTGACCACCTCGCCGTCGGCGTAATGCAGATCCAGGGTCATCGGCTTGCCGAGCATCCGCCAATGGATCGGAGTCCAGGCGCCGAGGCCGAGGACCACCGCGTCGCAGGCAATATCGCCCTGGTCCGTCCGCACCGACTTGACCACCCCGCCTTGTACGTCATAGCCGGTGACTTCGACGCCGGAGATCATGGCCACGCCAAGTTGGCGGCATTTCTCGGCGAGGCCGCGGCAGACCTGCATGGTGCCGGCGTAGCCCGACAGCGTCTCGTGGATGGCGACCTCGATGTGGGCGGTCTTGAAATCGGGCCAGATACCGGTGAGAAAGTCGCGGGCCTCTTGGCCGACATAGACTCGGGAGGGATAGTCGGCGGCCGCCTGGCTCGCCTGAATCGCTAAGTAATCGTCGATCTGGTTGGCCTCGCCGCAGGACACATAGCCGACCTGCTGGAAGCCGAAATTGACCGGGTCGTCCATCCACACATCGATCGAATGGCGCAGGATGGCATGCAGCGGCTCGGTCATATAGAAATTACGCACGCAGCCGCAGGCGATACCGGTGGCTCCGGCGCCGGGTCCCGACTTGTCGATCAGCACCACGTCGCGGCCCGATCCCTTGCCGCTCGCCACTAGTTCCTTGGCCAGATGCCAGGCGGTGGAAAGGCCGTGGATACCCGCGCCGACGACCACATAGCCGGTGGATGATGGAAGCCTTGCCATGGTGCAATCCTCGGTGTCGGAGCGTTTTAAACGTTGATCAAATAGCGTAAATTTTGGCTGACACTAAGGCCAATTCCCCAGCCTCGCAAGGGTGATCGTGACCGCGCAGGGCATCTCCGCGGCGCGTTTACATTGCCCCACGGCGCGCGTAACGTGCCGGGTCAAAGAACAAGAAAATCGAAGGGTGAACAATGCCGCGAAAAACCCGCCGGGGACATCGCAAGCCGCGTAGCGTCGGGGATTTCAAGCAGCCGCCATGGCGCCGGATCAGCAACCCCTATGCGCCCATCGAGGTGCTGCGCGAGGAGCAGCTCGAGCGCATTCATGATGCCTCCCTCGAAGTGCTCGAGACCATCGGCATGGAGTTCCTCAGCAGCGAGGCGCTCGACATTCTCGATACCGCCGGCGCCGATGTCGACCATTCGACCAAGCGGGTGCGCATGGATCGCGGCCTGGTCATGGAATTCGTCTCAAAGGCGCCGGCCGCGTTCACCCTCCATGCCCGGAATCCTGCGCGCAACGTCACCCTGGGCGGCAACAGCATCAGCTTCTGCCCGGTAGCCAGCCCGCCGAATTGCTCTGACCTGGACGAGGGGCGGCGCACCGGCACCTACACCGATTATTGCAACCTGCTGCGCATCTCCCACAGCCTCAACATCATTCATGTGATCGCCGGCTATCCGGTCGAGCCCGTCGATCTGCCCCCGGCGACCCGCCATCTCGACGCCTATTACGGCTACATCACCCTCACCGACCGGGCGTGGCACCCCTATTCCCTAGGCGTTGAACGGATCACCGACGGCATCGAAATGCTGTGTCTGGCGCGCGGCATCGACCATGCGCAACTGGCCCGCGAACCCTCTCTGGTCTCGGTAATCAACACCAATTCGCCGCTCCGCGTCGATGGCCCGATGATCGAGGGGGCGATGGCCATGGCGCGCCACGGCCAGCCCTCCATCGTCACCCCCTTCACCCTGTCGGGAGCCATGGCGCCGGTCACCATCGCCGGCGCCCTGGCCCAGCAGAACGCCGAGGCCCTGGCGGTCATCGCCTTCCTGCAGATGGTCAACCCGGGGGTGCCCACGGTCTATGGCGGCTTCACCTCGAACGTCGATATGAAGACCGGCGCGCCGGCCTTCGGCACGCCGGAATATTCCAAGGCGGCGCTGGCCGGCGGCCAGCTTGCCCGGCGCTACAACCTGCCCTACCGCTCGTCCAACGCCAACGCCGCCAATCTGGTCGACGCCCAGGCCGCCTACGAGTCGGAAATGTCGATCTGGGCGGCGGTCATGGGCCACGCCAATTTGATTATGCACGGCGCCGGATGGCTCGAAGGCGGGCTCTGCGCGTCCTTCGAGAAGATGATCATCGACGCCGAGATGCTGCAGATGATGGCCGCTTTCATGGAGCCCATCGAGGTCAACGAAGCCACCCTGGGCCTCGAGGCCATGGCCGAAGCCGGCCCCGGCGGCCATTTCTTCGGCACCAAGCATACGCTCGCGCGTTACGAGACCGCCTTCTACGCGCCGATAGTTTCCGACTGGCGCAACTTCGAGACCTGGGAGGAAGGCGGCAGCCTGACCGCCACCATGCGCGCCAACCGCATCTGGAAGCAAATCCTAGCCGACTACCAGCAGCCGCCCCTGGATGACGCCAGGGACCAGGCGCTCCGGGATTACATCGCCCGCCGCAAGCGCGACGGCGGCATCCTGGCCGCCTGAGGGCGCGGCGATGGCCCAACGCGTGGTTCTCATCCCCCATGATGATTTACCGAATGACGACCGCGTCTCGGCGTATTTCGCGGCCCTCGGCTATGAGTTGGATTGGCACCGGCCCTGTGCCGGCGATGCGCTCGGCGAGCCCGACGGAAGCGTCGCCGCCACCGTGCTCTACGGCGGCAGGGACCCGCACGACGCCGGCAACTGGCATAGCGGCCGCTTTCCCTTCATCGCCGCCGAGACCGCCTGGGTGCGGGCCTGCATGGCGCGGCACATCCCGACCCTGGGCATCTGCCTGGGCGGCGCCATCATCTCCCATGCCCTGGGCGCCGCCGTCGGGCCGCCCGACCACGGCCTCCATGAATTCGGCTATTACCCGCTGATCGTCACCGAGCAGGGCCGCGGCGATATACCCGACGGCCTGATGGTGGTGCAGAACCATTACCACGGCTTCGGCCTGCCGGACGGCTCCGTGCGTCTTGCCGGCAGCGCGGCCTACCCGGTCCAGGCCTACCGCCACGGCGCGACCACCTATGCCTTTCAATTCCACCCCGAGGTGACGCCGCGAGGGTTCCGCCGCAACCAGGATGCCAACTGGGCGCCTTGGGGCAGGCCCGGGGTGCAGAGCCGCGAGGAGCAGGACGCCCTCTGCGCCGCCCATGACCCGGCCCTGGCCGCGTGGATGCAGGGCTTCCTCGACCGCTTCATGGCGCGGGGAGCGTGAGCCGATGGCGCGTGAGCGGGGGCGCAAACGCAGGGCGCGCGGCGACGGCCTGAAACAGCTTTCCCGGCGCGCCATCGTCAATCCCTACGACCCCATCGAGGTGCTCGACGACGCGCAGATCGAGCGCATCCACGAGGCCTCGCTGGAGGTTCTCGAGACCCTCGGCATGGAGATCACCAGCCCCTCGGCCCGCGACATCCTGGCCGCCGCGGGCGCCGATGTGGACCACGCCAGCCACCGGGTGCGCTTCGACCGCGAACTGGTCCTCGAATATATCGCTCATGCCCCCGCCGAGTTCACCATCTACGCCCGCAACCCGGCCAACAACGTCACCTTCGGCGGCAACCGCATCATCTTCACGCCGGTCTCCAGCGCACCCAACTGTTCGGATGAGGATCGCGGGCGGCGGCCGGGGACATATCGGGATTTCGCCAATTTCCTGCGCCTCGCCCAGAGCCTCAACATCATACAATTAATTGGCGGCTATCCGGTCGAGCCGCTCGATCTGCCGGTGCCGACGCGCCATCTCGATTGTTATTACGGCTTCATCACGCTCACCGACATGGCCTGGCGCACCTACGCCTTGAGCACCCAGCGCTGCATCGACGGCATCGCCATGAACTGTATTGCCCGCGGCATTACCCGCGATGAATTGGCCCGCCGGCCGGGCCTGTTCACCATGATAAACACCAATTCGCCGCTGCTGCTCGACGGCGCCATGGCCGACGGCATCATCGAAATGGCGCGGGCCGGACAGGCGGTCGCCATCACCCCCTTCACCCTGGCCGGAGCCATGGCGCCGATCACCCTGGCCGGCGCCCTGACCCAGCAGAACGCCGAGGCCCTGGCGGTGATCGCCTTCACCCAGATGGTCGCGCCGGGCACCCCGGTGATGTACGGCGGCTTCACCTCGAACGTCGATATGAAGACCGGCGCGCCGGCCTTCGGCACCCCGGAACAGGCCATGGCCACCCTGGCCGGCGGCCAGTTGGCGCGGCTCTACCGGATTCCCTACCGCTCGTCCAACGTCAACGCCTCCAACGCGGTCGACGCCCAGGCGGCCTATGAGTCAGGCATGTCGCTGTGGTCGGCGGTGATGGGCCACGCCAGCATGATCCATCATGGCGCGGGCTGGCTCGAGGGCGGGCTCTGCGCGTCCTTCGAGAAGATGATCATCGACGCCGAGATGCTGCAGATGATGGCCGCTTTCATGGAGCCGATAGAGGTCAACGATGCGACCCTGGGCCTCGAGGCCATGGCCGAAGCCGGCCCCGGCGGCCATTTCTTCGGCACCAAGCACACCCTGGAACGCTACGAGACCGCCTTCTACGCGCCGATGGTGTCGGATTGTCGCAACTTCGAGACCGGGGAGGAAGGCGCCAGCCTGACCGCCACCCAGCCCGCCCACGGCACCCCGAACACGATCATTCACGAGAACCGGAGACCGAGCGTCGCGGCAACGTGGGG
>ERZ813253.858-NODE-858-length-9940-cov-2.261592_pt1 | contig 9940 bp, 4 predicted proteins | sample MGYA00520893_ERZ813253 | MGnify/ENA primary metagenome ERZ813253 (study PRJEB31669, sample SAMD00080414) | marine metagenome | biome: oceanic hadal pelagic zone biome; feature: marine hadalpelagic zone; material: sea water | place: Pacific Ocean:Izu-Bonin Trench...
GAGCTGCCAAGGAATTCGGGATCGGCCTTGCCGCGCTGGGCGGCGGGCTTGTCACCTTGCGGGTGTTCGATGCGGTCACCGACCAGCTCATGGGCTACGTCTCGGACCGGACGCGCACGCGCTGGGGCGCGCGCAAGCCCTGGATCGTGGCGGGCGGCCTGCGGTGCCTCCTCGCCTCCTTCTTCCTGCTGCGCCCAAGCGGCGCGGTCGGCCCTGTCCACCCCGCCGCGTGGAAGGCGCTGTACGCCTTCGGGTGCACGGAGGGCGACATCAACCAGCAGGCCGGGGGGGGGGGCCCGGCGGCGCCCCCCGCGGGCCCGGAGTCCGCACCGGCGCCGTGGCGCTGGTCCCCGCCCCCGTAGCGGCTGCGGTCGTCGCGGCGTCTGTCGCGGCTGCGGCTGCGGTCGCGGCGGTCGACGCGGACGTCCCGCCGCATCTCGGTGATGCCCGTGGCACGGCGTTCGAAGCGGCCGGGGCCGGCTGGCGGGCAATTCGCCGCAGGCCCTGATGTTCTACCCCGGCAGCCCAACCGACATGGTCCGCAGCGCGTTGTTGCTGCGCGTTAGCGTGCCCCGCCTGGGCGACCGGGCGGCGACTTTGTCGCGGGAGAGCGGAACCGTGACCCAGGTGGAGGGCGTCGTTCACGGTGGGTGGCTCGCGACGATCGATCTCGAGCGCAGGCTTCGCGACCTAGATGGCGGATCCAAAGCGCCGCGGCAGATCGAAGTAGCCTGGGAGGAGCCGGTGCCGGCGTTTCCGGCTCGCTTCGAGAAAGGCCAACGCATCTTGCTGGCGATCGAACCGCTGAGTACGGCTTCCATCTGGAAGCAGCGCGTGCCCGACTCCTCGCGACGCTCGCGTTTGTACTCGGTCACGGACAAAGCCAACGCATATCTCGAACGTCCATCGGCGTCGGAGCTTCGCGACCTCGAGCACTACCTCGCCCTGGGCGCGGATGCGCGCCGGGGACACGCCGGCATGGTCTATCTAGCCGCCCTGGCGTCCCGGGCGCAGCCTCGTCTGGCGATCTCCGCACTGGGGATGCTCGCAGCCTCTCCGAAGCTCGCAAAGGAACTCGACGCGGGCACGGCGAATCACCTCTGCAACGCCGTGCTGCGAGCGGGGCGTGAGCCGGGCGAGGTCCGGGGAACCGCCGAGGACGATGTGAGCGAAGTGGCACTCGCATTGTTCGAGCAACGTCGTCCCAAGGCGCTGCGCCCGGTGCTGAAGGCCCGCATCGCCCAACTCGAGCCATCGGCTCCCGCGGTGCTCTATGCAGCGCTCGGTGCGATCGACGGCAGTATTCCCGATGCCATTGCGCTCGAACTTCTCGCGTCGGCCTCGGTCGAACATCGCCTCCATCTCGTCCTCGGCCTCGGCCAGCTCGACGCGGCGCGAGCGCAGGGTCGAAGCACCGAAACGCACCGCGAGCTCCGAGGTCAAGTTGGGGTCGACCGACAGCGAACCGCAACCGGGTCGCCAGTGGTCCATGCCACAGCAACGTTGTCGCCTCCGCCACCTTCCTTGTTCAGCACCTCAATGTAGTAGGCCTTGCCGGCTTCCAGCGAGATGAATCCCGAGGTCGCCTCGTCCCCAACCGCCTGATATTTACGGATCGGTTGCCACCCGGTTTCTTGGGCGATCAACACGCGGTTGGCCGGGTCTGCATCAGTACTCAACCACAACTGCGAATTATCATCGGAGGCTATCGCAAACTGGTAATCATCCGTTGCGGGCGGGTGAAGAAAACCTTTCAACTGCACGCCGTAGTTGTCCTGCACGTTGCCGGCCGGCTTCACGTTGATGTCACCGGACTGCGGCCACTCTAAGTAGCCGACTGTCTCCTCGAAATCAGGAGAATCCGGGAATTTTGCATGGTTGATAAAGTCATTGAATCCTCCACTTATTCCCTGGTATTGCCTAACAGAAATGCTCCCGCCCGCCGTGGTCGGTGTAGGAGGTGTAAAGCTCAACCCTGTCCCAATCGAGATAGCATCATTGGTTTCAGCCGCTGTGATGGTGACCACCCCAGCAGCAGCCGTTGCCGTAACCTTGGCACTGGTATCACTGCTATTCGCATTGATTTCTGCTGCCAAAGCGGTGGCCAACGCTGCAACGTCGTCACCGGCTGAGCCTGTTACACTGAATTTATCGGTATCCGCCTTCGCTCGACGGTCGGTCCCCGCAAAACTCCTGACCCCGTTCCATTGCGGTTCATTGGCGATCTTTACGAGATTGGCGGGATCACTGTCCGTGCTCAGCCACAACTCGGCGTGATCATCTGCTGCAAGGTAAAACTCGTATGAAGCCGTTTCGGTCGGGGTGATGTAACCTTCCATCGTAACCCCGTAGTTGTCCCTCACATTACCAGCCGGCTTCGTGTTGATGTCGCCGGACTGTGGCCATTCAAAATAACCTGCCACTGCCTGGAAATCATAACCAGTGGGATACTTGGCATTTCCGGTAAGATCCCCAACCTGGGTACCCCCGATATCGTGGTATTCACGAACAAGCAGGCCCTGGGGTGGTGTTAGGCTGTCCGGGTTGCCGTCGCCATAGATGCGGGTCTGGTTAACGGCTGTAATCGTCAACGGCGCCTTGGAAATAGTCAATGTTCCTGCCTGATGGCTTATCGCATAATGACCGGTACCATCAACCGCCTCGGTGGCAAACGTAATCGCAACATCGCCAACGGTGGAGGCGCTCGTCACTGTGGTCGTCAGCGCCGGAGCGGTGGAAAAGACAGACTCACCCTCACCTGGTGCGAATCCCTGAATCGTGTAGGTCAGGGCTGGATTGTCGGAGCCGTAGGCACGGCTCTGACTGTCGGCTGTAATCAACAGGTTCCGTTTCTTCACCTCGAACGAAGCCGCCTGAAATCGGTATTCAATCGGGATAGTTTCGTCCAGGGCATATACCAAGATATCAACCGTGCCGACATTGTTGATCGTTACCAATCTGGCTGCATCATCGCTCAGCACAGCTGGTCCTGAGATAAACACCATGACCCTCTTGCCCGTTGATGCCCTTAAACCCAAATCCAACGGGGGATCGCCATAATACACATCAGGCAAATCTGCGAGTGTGACGTAGGTAGCACCACTCTGCGAGATGGTTAAAGTATCTGTCACTTCGGCAGCACTATAGTTCGTGTCATCCATGCTGGCGGTGACAGCATAACTGGCTACAAACACCGGCTCACTTGTGGAGCCGTCGTATTTGACGGTAACACTCCCCTCGAGACCCGCCGGCGTGGTGGTCACCGTTACTCCGTGAGATTTCCCGTCATAGTCTACCGCATTATCACTCAAGGCAATGGTTGCCGTGGCTTTTGAAACAGTCAAAACACCGTCGGTGTATGCAAAACTGTAATTGTCATCCGCACCCCCCGCGGCCGTGGTCGGGTAGGTCCCAACATCACTGGTTGCCACCCTGCTCGAGGTGACGGTGGGCTGGGTGTCAATTGCACCAATAAAATCGCCGTTAACAAGACCGGCGAACGAGAACCCAATAGCACCAACAGCCTCCCCATAAATCTTTCCATCATCACTAGCGGTCACTGCCAAAACCGCCTTGCCGACGGTCAACTTCCCGTTGGTGGTGGTGATCTCGTAGTTATTGTCAGTACCGGCAGAAAGGGTGATATCATAATCACCAACCCCACTTGTGGCATCCGCACCTATGGTTGCCGCAGGCGCCGTATCCAAGACGGTGGCATCCTCGCTGTTCTCAAACCCGCTATAGGTAATGGTCGCGGCAGGATTGGCGCTGCCATAGGTTTTGGCTAAGGCATCCGCCGTCGCAGACAATGCCTTCTTGGCGATCACCAAATCACCGGTAATATAACCTGAATAATTGTCCTCATTAACGCTTCCGACAATGGCATAGGTCCCCGCATTGGAAGGACCGGTTACCCCTGTCACAGCAACCACAGCTGCCACAGCAGCCACAGCTGCTGTTTTTACGTCACCAACCACCTTGTCATCTGGCAACGTATCGCCTGTAACGTATAAAACTTCTGCAACTGCATCAACAGCTGTAACAGCTGCAACTGCAGCAATCGGCGCAACCAAGGTTGACCCCTGGCTGTAAGTCAGATCAACGGTAAGGCCTGCCGGAACGGTCGTCGTCGCGGCCAACTTGGCGGAGCCGTCATAGGTTGCCGCCAAATCGCTCAGGGTCACGGTTGCCGTGGCCTTGGCTATCGTCAAAGTACCGGTTTGAGTTCCCTGGTAAAGGGAGGAATCTGCAGTAGCGCTCACTGTGTAGGTTCCCGCGTTGGTCGGGCTGGCAACAGCCGCACTTGCTGCGTCCGCGTAGGTCACCACCACACTCACACCAGCCACCGACGGTGTTGCTGTCACTGCAAAGGCGGATCCCGTGTAAGTCACGGAAGTACCGGTGAGAGTGATGACAATCGTATTCTTCTCGACCGTCAAGGTGCCATCCACATGGGTTATCACATAGTTGGCGGCCGCCGCGCCGTAAACCACTATGCCGTATTCCCCAAGCGAGGAACCTGCGTCAGCACCCGTGCCGACTGTCGCTTGAGTGCTGAGCACTGAACTATCCTCGCTATTTTGAAAACCGGTGTAGGTCAGGGTAAGGGCGGGATTGGCCTGCAGATATTCCTTGGTCTGGTCATCCGCGGTGATGGTCAAGGGAGCCTTCAGAATTGTCAGGGTCTCCGTTGCTGAACCGCCATACTTCGTATCGTTGACGGTAGCAGTGACGGTATAGTCGCCTACGACAGTCGGGCTGGCAACGGTGCTGCCGCTGGCATCGGTGTAGGCAATGTCAACACCGACCGTGAGGGCGGCCCCGCCTGAATCGGCAACGGAAGCCGTCACCGATCGTCCCAAACCGGTATAAACAACGCTAGTGCCAGCCAAAGTGACACTCGTCGGGGCTTTAGTCACAGTAAAGGTCTTTGTATCGTATGCGTAACCATAATCGTCTGTTTCTGCAACGTAAGCAGTGACCTTGACAGTGCCTGCGTCGTTCAGGGTGATGACATTGCCGGAAGCCGACGCGGCACCAGTGACGAAATAGGTAACCGGACGTCCTTCGTCCACCGTCGCAACCGCTGTGATTGGGTCTGTACCAAAAACGACATCGGGAAGATCAGCCAATGTAAGTACTGTTGTAGCCTTGGTGATCGTCAGCGTGCCGGTTGCGCTTCCTGAATGATTGGTGTCATTAATGGTTGCAGTGACATAGTAGGTTCCCTGGGCCGTGGGACTTTCAACCACAGAAAAGGTGTTATCCGCGTTCTCTTCCTTGTAAACCACGTCCACTGTCAGGCCATCAATCGCTGGGGTGGCCGTAACGGCAAGGACAGAACCGGTATATCCCTGGGATGTGTTGGTCAGAGCGATTGTCGTACCCATTTTGTTGACAGTCAACGCACCGGCAGAGTAGGTGATGGCGTAGTTGCTGGAGGAAAGACCTGCAGGTGTTGCCACATAGCTTCCAGCGTCAGACACCGCCTTGTCGTAGCTAACCGTCAAACCGGTGGTGACCACAGCCGGTACAGCAGCCACAGCAGCCACAGCAGCCACAGCTGCTGTTTTTATAGTCGTGCCATCAGCTTCATAAGTTGCTGCAACTGCATCAACAGCTGCAACAGCTGCTGCAGGCGCAAAAGATCCGCCAGTATAGGTAGTTGTCACCGTCAAACCAGCAGGCACCGTCACAACCGTTACCGGTTTCTGGGACCCGTCGTGACTTTGGCTGATTTCTGAAATGGTAACCGTTGCGGCCGCCTTGGTGATGGTCAGGGTTGCCGTGTCAGAACCGGAATAGTTCGAGCCCGTGGTAATGGTGGCAGTGGCCGTGTACACACCGACATTTGTCGGGCTGGCCACAGCAGCTCCAGCTGCATCGGTGTAGGTGACAGAAATCGGCTCACTCAAGGCGGTTCCACCTGAATCAGTCTGGGTTGGAGTCAGAGATTGGCCAGTGCCGGTATAGGCTACTGAGGCATCAGCCAAAGTAACTGTGGCCGTGGCACCGTTAACGGTGAATGATTTCACCACTGGCGCTGCAATATAATAACTTGTATTACCATTCTGAAAAAAGAAAACCGTAACAGAACCCTTGCCCAGCACGGTCAATAGTCCGTCGGTATCCACAGATGCCGGCCCGGCAACACCGTAACTGACCGTCAAACCCGAACTGGAAGTTGCAGAGACACTGAAAGGCGCGACACCGTAGGTGACGTCATCAATGCTGGGAGCAGTGATCGTTTGCGTCTGTTGTGCCTGCATGTTTCCCGGGAGGGAAAAGATCATGGCCGTAGCGAAAGCGAGCTGGCCCGCTATGGTGCGTCTAACTTTGGTTCCAATCATTTTTTTCATAGTTGAAATACTGTTTTGTTGAAGCTAATTCAACATGACAACCGACAACTTATTTATAACCGCCACCGATTTGGCCTGAAGGCCAAACCCTTGGCAAGTCTTTTATTTCCAATAATATCCATGCTCCCAAGAGAGCATTTCATAGAGCAAACAGTCGTAGGTTTTTTACTTGTTTTGGTTGTTTGTTTTAACAGGTTTTTTAAGAGTGGCAACAAGCCGCTCCATTTTCTGGACATAATCAATTTCGCCCGAAAAAGCTCTTTTTCTTACGGATAATCTCAAGATCACCCGATACATACTTAAAACTGTAATTCATTGATTCTGAACCACTTGGGACGATTTTATGCTTTTTCCTTTTCCCTTTGCCCGTCTCAACAAGCTTCGCTACGGCTGGTTTGGTTAAATTCTTCACCGATTCCCCGTTGACAAAGCCCTTGTATGTCACGGTCAATTCGGGGGTCTTTTCCCCTTCCTTCATTTTCTTGTCCTCTGCCCGGATAACCAATGATGCCTTGGCTACTTCAAGTGTCACCATTGCCGGCTTGGCAGGCATGAACTGGTCGTTTCCCATTTGAACGGCAAAAACACGCACCTTTCCGGCCCCTTTTATGGTTATTTTTCCTCTTTTATCTACCGAAGCCGGGCCGTTCACGAAAATCGAGACTGGCAATTTTGAACTGGATTTGGCCGTCACAACAAATGGTTTATCACCGTATTTCTTCGCAGAAAACCGACTGATTTTGACTGTTTGAACCTCCTTGGCTTCAAGCGTCGGCAACCCGGCCAACAGACAGAGAAATCCGGCCAGACACGAAACGGATAACCGCATCGTACCTGTCCCCATTAAGATACCGGGCTTGCTCCTCGCCTTCAACTGTCGGGAGGGGTACCGGAGAGGCTCTGTTTTGGCAAGCATTTTTTCGTAAAAAATTATTCGGCCTTGGCAACAATCATCGTCAAGTCATCCACCTGTTCCGCGTTGCCGGAAAAATCCTTCAATGTTTCAAAAACCGACTCGACGATTTTAGCCGCCTTCGACTGCCGGTTTTGGTGTACCGCCTGCAGGATGCGATCGACTCCGAACAACTCCCCTTCCGGGTTCGTGGTTTCCTCAAGCCCATCGGTCAGCAACACCAACACATCCCCCTTGGCCAAGCGCAGCGGCTTGGACACGGTGTACTCCGCGTCTCGCATGACTCCCAACGGCATCCCGGTTCTCCTGAGTTCACTCTTCACCGCGCCGTCGGAGCCCAGGATGAACGCGGGCGAGTGGCCTGCGCTGGCATGGACGAGCGTTCTTTTTTCAGGATCGAGCTTGGCCAACAGCATGGTGACAAATCGCTCCTCGCCGACGTCCTCCCCCACCATCGTGTTTGCCCGGGTGAGGATCAGTGACAGATCGTTACGGTTCCGGGTGAGGATGCGGAGGTACGCACGGGTTTCCGCCATGAGCATGGCCGGACCGATACCGTGCCCGCTCACGTCGCCGATCGCCAACGCCAGTTGACTGTCTGAGGTGGTGAGGTAGTCAAAGTAATCGCCACCCGTCGCCGCAGCCGGCCTGGATGCACCGGCAATGTCAAACCCGTCCAACTGCGGAGCCTTGCGGGGAAACAAGTGTTGCTGGATTTCACTGGCCACCCGGAACTGCTCCTCGGACTCGTGCATCGCCGCCTGCTCCTTCAACCGCTCGGTGATGTCGCGCGCGTTGATCACCACCCCGGCAATCGCCTCGTCGGCCAGCAAGTTGCTTGCCGTGATATCCATCACCCGCTCACTCCCGTCCGCCGCAGTGAACCTGCCCTTGATGGCGAATTGTTTCCCCTCATGGCCAAGCGCCTGCCCGAACTCTGCCCTCAATCGATCCCGATCCTCCCCGTGCGCCAGCGCAAACCAGTCGCTGTCGATCAGTGCCTCGGCAGTCGTGCCCAGCACTCGCTCGCAGGCCGGGCTCACAAATTGAATCATGCCCTTGCAATCCAGCACCGCAATGATATCCGAGGTGTTCTCGATCAGCGAACGATGCCTCAACTCGCTCGCTCGCAAATCCTTGACCGTCTGCCGCCGCGAGGATCGCACCGCAGCCTCGCGCAATTCCCGCTCCACCGCCGGAACCAGCCGCGCCAGGTTGCCTTTCATCAGGTAATCGTGCGCGCCGGACTTCATTGCGGCCACGGCGGTGTCCTCGCCGATGCCGCCGGAGACGATGATGAACGGGATGTCGAGTTGCGATTCCTGCAACACCTCGAGCGCCCTTGGCGCACTAAAGTCGGGCAGGTTGTAGTCGGCAAGTATCACCTCCCATTGCGCTTTGCCAAGGGCGGTTCGCATTCCGCCCTCTGTTTCCACCCGCTCGAACTCCGGCTCGAACCCCCCCGCCCGCAGCAGCCCGACCAGCATGCGCGCGTCGAACTCCGAGTCCTCCACCACCAGCACGCGCAATGCAAGCTTCCCGTCGCTGGGGGGGTTGGGTTGGGCCGTCGTCTCGCTCATAATCCGCTTCGCTTGGCCAAGCTAAACCGCCGGGCAACCTTTGCGAAGCCTTGTTTGCAACACGGCGTGTTTTGGTTGACAACGCCTGGCCAAGCCGATAGCAACACCGCTGAAGACACGCATCGATTTCATGAAACGCGCCGCCATTATTTCCATCCTGTTTTCACTCGCCTTGGCCAACGCCGAGACGTTCACCCTCGACACACGCGACCGCGTCAGGGACGCCGACGGCGACTGGGCCGTGCGGCAACAAAAAGTTCTTTGGGACGCCAAGGCGACGGCGGTGATCGTCTGCGACATGTGGGATCTGCACCACTGCAAAAACGCCGTCGGCCGCGTCGGCGAAATGGCGCCGCGCATGAACCAACTTCTCAACACCGCACGGGCCAGGGGTGCGCTGATCATTCACGCGCCGTCGTCGTGCATGGAGTTTTACAAAAACCACCCCGCCCGCAAACGCGCCCAAGCCGCGCCCGGTGCCGCCGTGCAACCCAAGGCCATCGAGAGTTGGTGCCACTGGATTGACAAGGTGGAGGAAAGCCAGGGCTACCCCATCGACCACTCCGATGGCGGCGAGGACGACGACCCGGCGGAGCACGCCGCCTGGGCCAGTCACCTAGCCAAGCTTGGCCGCAACCCGGGCAGCCCGTGGAAGCGGCAGGTCGCCCTGATCGGGATTGACCCCAGGCGCGACGCGATCAGCGACAGCGGCATCGAGATTTGGAATCTGCTCGAGGCGCGAGGCATCCGCAACGTGCTGCTCGTCGGCGTGCACACAAACATGTGCGTGCTCGGCCGGCCGTTCGGCCTGCGCAACTTGACGCGCAACGGCAAAAATGTCCTTCTCGTCCGCGACCTCACCGACTCGATGTACAACCCGGCGAGCTGGCCGTACGTGAATCACTTTCGCGGCACGTCGCTGGTCGTCGAGCACATCGAGCACCGGGTTTGCGCGACGACCACCAGCGACCAACTGCTAGGCGGCGAGCCGATCCGCGCCGCGGGCGACACGCCCCCGCCCGGCCTGTGCATGATCGGCGAGCACGAATACCACACCGCCACACCGCCCCCGGTGCTCGCACGCCGAA
>ERZ813253.859-NODE-859-length-9936-cov-3.968804_pt1 | contig 9936 bp, 7 predicted proteins | sample MGYA00520893_ERZ813253 | MGnify/ENA primary metagenome ERZ813253 (study PRJEB31669, sample SAMD00080414) | marine metagenome | biome: oceanic hadal pelagic zone biome; feature: marine hadalpelagic zone; material: sea water | place: Pacific Ocean:Izu-Bonin Trench...
GTTGTGCTGGTGCAAAGTTAGGAAGCGAAGTACAAATTGCATCACCATGTTTTTGTCCTGTGCAAATCCACAGGCTTGATTGGTTAACAATTCCGTCGAGTCTTTCTACTGCGATTTGTAATAGAGATTTTCCACTAAAAAGAGGAATCAATTGCTTGGGTTTTTTGCCGCGGCTCATCGGCCAAAGTCTCGTACCGCTTCCACCAGCCATAATCATTGCGTGTCTCATTGCACACCTTTAAGTTGAAAAGAGGTTTGGACGAGTTGATCGGCGGTTTCAATTTTTGGTTCACGATCTATTGCAAGTTGTACAAGTTTTCTTGCATCTCGAGGAGATTCGCCAAGTTGTACAAGCATCGTAATCGCATCCTCCCCAAATGATGGCATGTTGATCTCGATACTTGGCATGATGTCTCCAATAAAATGATCAATCTTACCGCTGAGTTCAGCGATGATGGTTTCGGCAGACCGCTTCCCAATTTCTGGTAACGAGACTAAAGAAGCAGTGTCTTTGTTTGCAATTGCTGATGCGATTTCACCAAAGGGTCGAATCAAAGCACGAAGGGCTTTGCGGTTTCCAATTCCCTTGACTGTGGTAAAGAGTTGGAAAAAATCACGATCGCGATCACAGGAAAAACCAATCAGCCGCGGGATGAATGATGATCCTTGTGATTGTCCTTCAAAATAATGCATCGTATGAAATTCAATTTGTTGACTGATTCGATCAAGAAGTTTTTCAACATCTGCTGCAGGGATGAGAAGTTCATATGTAATCGCATCTACGGCGATCATCACCTTGCCCTCATCGACTGCAACAAGTTTTCCACGTAATCGTGTAATCACAGGGTTAGTTTACCAACGGCCAGTGCGTTGTTTCAGCAATGCGGCGGCGAAGTTCGCTTGTTATTTCTTTCCCAGTCAATTTTTCTGGAAATGTAATGAGATCAACAAACTCTACGGTGGAAAATGACCGTTCCGTGAGCGCTTTTGACATTTCGTCCTTTTGGGGCGTGTCATCTACGATCGCAAGCAGAACTCTGGCCTTAGTTTTAGCAATCATTGCACCTGCGCCCTCAAGAAAAGGATGGACCCAACCTCGCGGTTCTTTGATGCCACCTTCGGGGAAGACACCAATGACACCATTATTTCGAAGATGCCGCAGGGCTACTCTCAGCCCAGCAGTATCATTGCCGTCCCGAGCGACAGGGATAATTTCGCCTAGTTTCCACACAAAATTTGCTTCAGGGATCATGAATTCTTCCGCCATGAGCCATCGAATTTTGAATCTACATTGCGATTGAACAAGGAGTGGATCGATGGGGCTTTGGTGATTACAAATGACCACCAAAGGCCCCGGCGTGAGCGTGTCTGGAATGATGTCCGTTCCTGATGCTTTCAAACGGTGAAACAACCTTACATAGAGGTAATTGACGTACCACAAGATCGCTGATGACCCATCTCCCATCACTCGCCGCCCCAATGTTGGTACTGCTATCCAATAGATCATACCCATCAGAAGAACCCACAACACAATGCCATACATGATCCAATCCATCTGTATCCCATGCTACCAGAGGCAATCCCCTCCGCGGTGCCACGGGAGGTGCCAGTCACCGTGCTTAGTACCCAGGAGATGTCGTTAGAGGTAGCCAGAAATGAAAAAGAAAGGTATCCTGCGACAAGTTTACGCCTAGCGTAGAGAGAACCTATGCCCCGAAGAGATGATATTCATTCGATCCTGATCCTCGGCTCTGGGCCAATCGTTATTGGTCAAGGGTGCGAATTTGATTATTCCGGAACTCAAGCCTGTAAAGCCCTTTTAGAAGAGGGCTTTCGTGTTGTATTGGTCAATTCAAATCCTGCGACGATCATGACAGATCCAGAATTTTCCGATCGCACATACATCGAACCCATCACACCCGAAGCTATAAGGCGTGTCTTACAGAAAGAACGGGATCTTGGCATACCAATAGATGCGCTCCTGCCAACACTCGGCGGTCAAACTGCTTTGAACTGCGCGTGTGAACTCGATGAACTCGGTACGCTTGAAGAATATGACGTAGAAATGATTGGCGCAACGCGCGAAATCATCTTTCGCGCTGAGGATCGTGAAGCATTCCGAGGCATCGTCGAACGTGCAGGTTTAGATCAAGCAAAATCAACAACCGTTTCAACACTGGATGAGGCATTTGCTTTTCTTGACGAAATTGGATTGCCAGCAATCATTCGTCCCGCCTTTACACTTGGTGGAAGTGGCGGTGGAATTGCGTATAACCGCGAAGAATTTGAAAACATTGTTCGTCGGGGCATCGATGCTTCTCGAATAGACCAAGTTCTCATTGACGAATCAGTACTAGGTTGGAAAGAATATGAACTTGAAGTTGTGAGAGATAAAAACGACAACTGTATCATCGTTTGTGGGATAGAAAACATTGATGCAATGGGTGTACACACTGGTGACTCCATCACTGTTGCACCAATCATGACATTGTCTGATAAGGAATACCAACGAATGCGAGATGCCGCGATTGCCATCATGCGCGAAGTTGGTGTTGACACCGGTGGTTCAAACGTGCAATTCGCAGTGAATCCAAAAAACGGACAACTCATTGTGGTTGAAATGAACCCCAGAGTTTCTCGTAGTTCCGCCCTCGCCTCAAAAGCAACAGGATTTCCAATTGCCAGAATCGCAGCACTTCTTGCAGTTGGATACACCCTTGATGAACTTCGCAACGACATCACAACAACAACATCTGCTTGTTTTGAACCCTCGATCGATTACGTTGTCACAAAAATGCCTCGCTGGACATTTGAAAAGTTTCCAGAATCCGACGAAACTCTCACAACCCAGATGAAATCGGTCGGCGAAGCGATGAGCATTGGTCGTACTTTTAAAGAAAGTTTTCAAAAAGCGATACGTTCAATGGAGGTCAAACGATTTGGTTTCGGTTTGGACAAAAACGATAGTTGGTTACTCGCATCTCGTGGTGATGAAGATGTGGAATGGCCGATTGACGAAGATACATTAATTCGAAAATTGTCCGTGCCAAGTCAGGGCAGGATGTACTACATTCGCTACGCCATGAAAATGGGATGGTCCATTGATCGGATATACCAATTAACTTCAATTGACCCATGGTTCCTCGATCAATTTTCTCAACTCGTCAAGTTCGAAGATGAACTGACGCAAGTAAAAACACTTGATGAAGTTTCAGTTGATTTGATGCAAAAAGCAAAAGAGTTTGGGTACTCTGACCCACAACTTGCATTTTTATATTGCGGAATTATTTCCACAGAAACAATTCTTCAAGTTCGTAATTACCGCAAATCTCTGGGCGTAGAGCCTGTCTATAAGTTGGTCGATACGTGTGCTGCAGAATTCGAAGCGATTACGCCGTATTACTACTCCACCTATGAAAAACCAATCGAAAACATCGATGGCACCTCTGTTGTTGAAGATGAAATTCGAGTTACCGATGCGCAGAAGATTGTTATTCTTGGTGGAGGTCCAAATCGAATCGGCCAAGGCATCGAATTTGATTACTGTTGTTGCCAAGGCGCCTTTGCTGCAAAGGAAATGGGCTTTGAATCCGTCATGATCAACTCAAATCCAGAAACAGTAAGCACAGATTTTGACACCAGTGATTTACTTTTCTTTGAACCCCTAACACTGGAAGACACATTAAACATTCTTGAACGACTCAACGGGGGGGGAAGAGATGTCTCTGACCGCGCGGGTAAGGTTGCTGGCGTGATTGTGCAGTTTGGTGGACAAACTCCTCTTAACTTAGCGCATGGTCTTGCAGCCGCTGGTGTGCCAATTATTGGGACAGGTCTTGAATCGATTGATCTTGCAGAAGATCGCGATCGCTTTACAGCAATGCTAGATGAACTTGAACTCCGCCAACCAGAAAATGGAATCGCGTATTCACTTGACGAAGCAGTTGTGATTGCAGAGCGACTTGGATATCCAGTGCTTGTTCGTCCAAGTTACGTGCTGGGCGGGCGGGGCATGGAAATTTGTAGTGATAAATCTGCACTTCGCTATTACATGCAAACTGCTGTTGATGTTTCAGAACTTGCGAATGCGCCGGTATTGATTGATCGTTTTTTATCTGATGCAACTGAAATTGATGTGGATGTAGTTGCTGACTTTGCACCACATGAAGCGACGGCTTCAACACAAATTAAAATTCCTGTGGATGAGCCCCAAGCAATCATTTGCGGCATCATGGAACACATTGAACAAGCGGGCATTCACAGTGGAGATAGCACCTGTGTATTACCACCTTTTTCGCTCACCAAGCCAATCGTTAAGGAAATTCGAAGGCAAGCGAAAGTGATGGCAGAAAGGTTGCGTGTCAGGGGATTGATGAATGTACAGCTTGCCGTCAAGGACGAAGAAATTTACGTGATTGAAGTGAATCCTCGTGCGTCAAGGACGATTCCGTTTGTCGCCAAAGCAAAAGGTATTCCTTGGTCGCGTATTGCTGCAAAAGTCATGATGGGCGCATCACTTAAAGAACTTAACACCAAGGAAGTGCATGACACAGGTTTTTATGCAGTCAAAGAACCCGCTTTCCCATTCGAAAAGTTTCCGGGGGTTGACGTTGTCCTTGGCCCAGAAATGCGATCAACTGGTGAAGCGATGGGCATGGACAGATCACTTGCTGTTGCACTTGCAAAAGCAAAGATGTCAGTTGGTCATGAACTTCCAACGAGCGGCAACGTGTTTCTCTCTGTTCGCGATAGCGACAAACCACACACAATTGAAGTTGCGCGATCACTCGTTTCAATGGGCTTTACCGTTTTTACAACACGTGGAACTCATGAATTGCTTGCAAGCCACAGCGTTGAAACGAAACTGATTCGAAAAATTTCCGAGGGTGCGCGTCCTAACATTCGCGACTTAATCGCAAATGGTTCTATTGCGTTAATTATCAACACTCCAACGAAGACAGGCGCACAAACCGACGAGGGTCGCATCCGAGCAACCGCTGTTGAGGCGAGAGTTCCGATGATTACAACCATTACTGGCGCTCGCGCCGCAGTCTCGGCAATTGAAGCCTTGCGGGCTGGAGCGTGGTCGGTATCAGCACTACAAGATCACTTTACGTTTGAACCAAAAGAAACCGAAGCAGGAAAACACGTCTCTGCCTAATTGCTTGCCAACGATTATAATCCCCAAATTATGCCCTCTTGGATTCCAGACTTTATCACGCCTCAACTCATCACCTCCGTCGTGGTGATTGTATTGGTGCTGCACCTTGCACTGGGGTTAGCGGCATACTTCATTCTGCTTGAACGCAAGGTATCTGCATGGGTGCAGGACCGCGTCGGACCAAACCGTGTTGGCTGGATGGGTTTGTTGCAACCGATCGCAGATGGCATCAAACTTTTCTTCAAAGAAGACTTCACACCCAAGAGCGCTGACAAGGGTTTGTTTATGCTTGCACCGGCGCTGACTGTGATCCCAGCAATGATTGGGTTCCTCGTCATTCCGTGGGGAGGCTATCTTGAAATTGGTGAGACAACAGTATCGATCGTGGGGGCGAACATCAACATTGGTGTTATATATATAGTTGCAACTGCTTCCCTTGGTGTCTATGGCGTTGCACTTGGTGGCTGGGCTTCGAACAATAAGTATTCGTTCCTTGGAGGCCTTCGCGCAAGTGCGCAAATTATCAGTTACGAAATTCCAATGGGGCTGACATTACTTTGTGTTGTACTTGTTGCAGGAACATTACTTCCACAAACGATTGTTGCTCAGCAACTCGAAGGGCAGTGGAACATTTTGCAACAACCACTTGTTGCGATTTTGTTTTACGTCTGCTTGCTTGCAGAAGCGAATCGAGCACCCTTTGATCTTGCTGAGTCGGAACAAGAACTCGTAGGTGGATGGCACACAGAATATTCTTCGATGCGATGGGCGCTCTTTTTCATGGGTGAATACATCCACATGTTTGTCGGAGCGGCATTCTTTACAACACTCTTTTTGGGTGGCTGGTCGTTGAACCCAATCACGGGCTGGGATCTTCCAGCCACTGGCGGCATCTTGCTCATCGCATTGCAGTTTGGCATCGTCCTTGCAAAAGTTGTCTTCCTTGTCTTCCTTGCGATGATGATTCGTTGGACGCTGCCTCGTTTCCGCTTCGATCAACTCATGCGACTTGCGTGGGAAGGAATGATTCCAACGGCCCTTCTTCTTGTTTTGATCGTTTCGGTCTTCGTGTTTTATGGATGGACGTCTTATCTATGGATTGGTTCTATAGTCGCAATCATCATTATGGCAATTGCAAGACCACTGCTTCCTACTTCAGCAACAAACAAACGAATAGAACTGTTGGGTAGCCGCTTTAGTGCACCCAAGGACCATGCGTAAACTTTGCGACACCTTCGGCGGGGCGTGGGTGATTGGCTGTTTACTTGTGCGTTGTAAATGGAAGACTGGTTCGGGAAGTTATCTCAGATGGCGACAAGAAACTGCTTTCGGTAAGAAGGGACAGTTTAAAGTTTCTGCTTCAGGGAGACGGCGATCTGTGTGGGCATGGGCAAAGTGGGCTTGGTTGATGCGTACATTAATTCACACTCGTTGCATTAAATCCGGTTAATTACTTCACCGAGGGTGAATAAACAGGTCAGAAAAAAGGCACACTGACAATGGGATGTCAGGATCTCGTGGTAAAGTTCCGCGCATGAGCGGGAAAAAACCAAAGAGATCATATCGATGTAAAAACTGCGAACATCAGTCGCCGTGTTGGGCAGGAAAGTGTCCTGCGTGCAACGAGTGGGATACACTTGAAGAGTGTGTGACCAGAGACGCAACCATAACCTCCAACAACGCTGCTGCTGTATTTGCCCAGTCAATGGCAGAGCAGGGAACTATGCACGAAGCAATCTCGTTGCTTGATATCAAATCACCAACAATTGCAAGAATCTCCACAGGTATTGACGAGTTTGATCGAGTCCTTGGCGGAGGGCTCGTTGCAGGCAGCATTGTCTTGCTTGGCGGTGACCCCGGAATCGGTAAGTCTACGCTCATGATGCAAACGGCGATGCAGATAGCATCAAGGGATGTACAAGTCCTCTACGCAACAAGCGAAGAATCTGCATACCAATGCAAGATACGAGCCGAGCGGCTATGTGGAGGTTTTGAGAAATCTAAAGAAACCTATAGTGGATTAAAAATTCTCGCAGATACCGACTTAGCAAACATACAGCGTCTTGTTGAAGAGAACAAGCCATCCTTATTGGTCGTTGACTCTATACAGATGGTGCACCGAGTTGATCTTGACGCATCACCCGGTAGCGTGAAACAAATTCGACGTTGTTGTTTGGAGTTGGTGTATCTTGCAAGGGAATACAACATGGCGGTTATTGTTGTTGGGCACGTGACAAAGGACGGTCAACTTGCAGGCCCGCGTGTTCTTGAACACATGGTTGATGTTGTCTTGAGTTTCGAGGGCGATCGCCATCACGGGCTTCGAAGTGTTCGCGGCGTGAAGAATCGTTTTGGTACAACACTCGAGATTGGTTTGTTTGAAATGACAGCAATTGGTTTACAGGAAGTGGGAGACGCTGCAGCGTTTCTTGATCCAAACATGCCCCCAAGAGCTGGGGCGGTTACATGCTCAGCGATGCACGGGACGCGTTGTTTTGTTGTGGAAATCCAAGCACTCGTTGCCAAGGGCATCTATGGGCAAGCGAAACGCAGGGCAACTGGTGTTGATGGCAGCCGATTAACAATGCTTGCTGCAGTGTTAGAGCAACATGCATCCATTCAACTGGTTGATCAAGACATCTATGCGGGTTCAATTGGAGGTCTACGGCTCGTTGAACCTGCTGTTGACTTGGCGTTGTGTATGGCTCTCATGGGGGCGTACTTAGGGCAACCGCTTCCTACTGGGTGGTGTGCAATTGGTGAAATTGGTCTTGGAGGCGAGGTCAGAGCAGTGCCACATATTGAACAAAGAGTTGCCCAAGCAAGGAGGAGGGGGTATACCTCAATTTTAGTTCCGATAACTCAGATCGACTCACTTGGCTCAGAAGCCCTGCCATTGGCCAGTATTGCCGATCTGACCGGTTTAATAAAGAAAAGTGAGGAAATTTTTTCAGCAGAAAAGGTGTTATAGGACGGCAAAAAAATGGCGGATTCTTTTGCATGTTAAATCCTTTGTTTTCAGTATATTACAACTCTATTTTTGTATTTTGTGCTGTTTTTTTCAACCTTTTTGGTGGAAGGTATAGCCAAATCCGTAGAAGTGGTTACTATTCCGCCTTCAACTTCTTGACCCGCTTGGGTCGATAGGGAAGAATCGTCCGTTCCAGTCGTGTTGGCTGGAATCATGCGGGCGGGTGGATGAATAGGACGCGCGAGGCCACGGGAGTCGGCCAAGACGTTCAAATTTTAGGAGAGCTGACAATGAGTCACCTTTACCTTCTCGGCGTCGCTTCTTTGACGCTCACTAGTGCTGGTTTCGCTGGCAGCGATATGAACGCTGACCTTCAAACCCGCCTCGAGGCTGCTGAAGCTCGGATTGCCGAACTTTCAGCAGATCAAAATCAAAACTGGCTTAACGACGAGCGTGCAGACGCTGTCCGAAGCCTCGTACAAGACGTCCTTGCGGACGCAGACACTCGTGCAAGTCTCCAAGGTGCTGGCGGTAACGCTGGTTGGGACAATGGCTTTACAATCGCTAGTGGCGACGGTAATTGGTCATTGAAGATCAATGGTGGTCTTTGGTCAAGCTGGTCAACAGTCGATGATGAATCAACTGGTGGAACAGACACAGATGGCGGATTTGATGATCAAGATACATGGATGAATTTCTCAGGTACAGTTGCAGGCGACTGGAGTTGGGATGTCCGATACAACTGGGGTAATGCCGATGGACAAAACTTCAATCTTGATGTTGACGGTGATGACAACTTCGTTGAAGATGCAGATGATGTTAGTGCCTCAAACTCTGATAATGATCTTCAGTGGGCAAACGCTACTTGGAATGTTGCTGATGGTTGGGATCTAACCTTGGGTTCTTTCCGACTTCACCAAAGCCGAACAAACCAAATCTCTGAAGCAAACCAAATGGAAATCGGTCACAACCCAGGTGCTACAGTGGGTAACGGTGTTTCATTAGCATACACAGCTGACGACTCACGTTTTTGGGCTGAATTTACCAACAGCAGCAACGGTGTTGGTACTGACAACGATGGCGACTACAATACCAACCTTCGCTATGAATACATGGCTGAAGGCAGTTGGGGTCAATTCGATGCATTCACAAGTGCTCAAGGTGGCGCTGCAGGTACATTGATCGGTGTTGGATATTACACTCTAAGTAATGACGATACTGGTGGTACAGACGGTGATGCTTGGTGGAACGTTGATGTTCAAATGCAATTTGATGGCTACGGCCTCTACGCTTCATACACTGACTTCAGTGATGATTCTGGATCAGCAGGTGACTGGGATCGAACAGACGTGATGGGCAGTTACTACATGAACAGCGATTGGGAACTCTATGTTGCATACAGCGACAGATCCGATCAGGATGGCGAAACTGTCGGTATTGGTGTGAATAACTACTGGGCAGGTCAAAATGCCAAGTGGACAACACAGTACACCGTGGACGAAAGTGATGCTGCTGGTGATGTTACAACTTTCAGCACCCAAATCCAACTTTACTTCTAAGTTAAGAAGTTGATTTGGAAAGTCATTTACATGACTTACACGCAGGCCGGCTCTTTGAGCCGGCCTGTTTTTTTGCGCAGCGAATCATTTGTGATTGCGGCATGTGGAACTCGCTTGCTGCCCGCTACATCGTCGCGTTCCATTAGTGTTTTATTAACCCCGAGGGTACTTAATTGCGATGTAAGATTGCCCTTACAGATGTAAGAGACAATAGCCAAAAGGGAGCAGGGCACTTTCAGACCAAG
>ERZ813253.860-NODE-860-length-9930-cov-3.380598_pt1 | contig 9930 bp, 10 predicted proteins | sample MGYA00520893_ERZ813253 | MGnify/ENA primary metagenome ERZ813253 (study PRJEB31669, sample SAMD00080414) | marine metagenome | biome: oceanic hadal pelagic zone biome; feature: marine hadalpelagic zone; material: sea water | place: Pacific Ocean:Izu-Bonin Trench...
GTGCGGGTGGAGGATAAAGTTAAACGCAATCAAATTGCCGAACTGGCGGGTGGACAACGCTACGTCGAATCTGCGGCGGAATTCATGGTGTTTTGCGCGGATCTCAAACGTGCGGGAAACTATTGCCACGAATATGGCAAAGCCTTCGAGGGTGATTTTACTGAACATTTCATTATTGCCACCGTCGACGTAGCGTTAATGGCCCAGAGTCTGGTTACCGCTGCGGAATCGGTGGGTCTGGGTATATGCTATATCGGGGGAATTCGCAATAATCCTGCGCTGATGACGGAGCTGCTGGAATTACCGCGGGGAGTCTATCCGGTCTTCGGTCTGTGTCTGGGTTATCCAGATCAGAATCCGGAAACAAAACCGAGACTGCCGATTTCAGTAATTCTTAAACAAGAAGTCTATAATGAAACCGGCGACCGGGACGCGATCGCTGAATATGACGAACAGATTCGCGAATATTACAAGACCAGAACCGGGGGTGGTCACGGCATCAGTTGGACCGAACAGGTTGCCGACTTATTGTCGGAGAAATCCCGGCCACACATGAAGGGCTTTCTCGCGGCTCAGGGATTCAAATTTCGCTAGGGAAGAAATTCTTGCTGCAAAATTCCGCTCAGTATTTCAACGATAGGATCCAGTTGCAGGTAGTTCTTCTTCCAGATCGCTAACCCGGGCGGCGATGATCTCGGAAGGTGGCAGGGCGCCGGCACCAAATGCAAATTTAAATTCGCCGTTTATCAAGCGACGACGATCGTCGGTAACCGCCCACCTCGCAATATAATAATCTGAGGCCGGTAGTTCGAATGGAATCAGGTAGACGAAGCTGTGGCTGAGGCGGCTGGGATCATATTGAAATCCAATATTGATCCATTCTTCTTCTGCTGTGTACAAGGCCAATTTCAGTAATCGCACATCGACACGAAAACTCATCGTTATCATTTGTGGAGGATCTATGAGCACCGCGTCGTCCTGGGGAAAGGTGACACCCGGAGTCAGAATGCCGTGACTGTGTTGGGCATAGGCGTTCGCACTCAACAGCATCATCAGAATCAGGCTGGTGGTGGTCATGAGGAATTGTCTGATATTCACATTAACATCCTGCTTGCCAAGCTTTACCCATTTTAACAAGAATCATGGCCGCAGTCCCATAGCTCCAGCCCCGAAATGCCAAAGTAAGATGGCTTACAGATCGGGCTGAAAGATACATGTCTCAGCCGAAATAGACCATGCCTTGGATATGGGTGAGAGATGAAGGATCAGCCAAAATAGACTATGCATTGGAGATTGAGCTGCAAGATAAAGTCTTATTCAAAATAGACCATGCATTGACGGGAGAGGGCGCACAGCTGACCAGACTCATCCCAGACCTTTCCTGCCTGTTGGGTATAACCATCTGCGGCCGCCTCCAGGTAGTATTCCAGGTAAAACCAGTCACCGATGGCGTCCTCTGGCGGGATTACAAATTCCAGTGACCAGGTAAGCGAACTCGCTGGTACCGGTGGCTTGTGGTAATGGGAAAGAATGAGCGGAGGTGGAATATCGGCTATGGTCACGAGTCTTTCTACGGGCATGGATGTCATTTCCGCCCGATGGCGTACCCACATCGTTAACTGTCGGTCCAATTTCCCGGCAAAGGGCTGTCCGCCACCGACCCAATAGCCGTCAAAGTATTGCAGAAAGTTGGGTAATCGTTCGGCGTTCGCCTCGAAAGCCAGGCCCTGATCTCGCGGCCTGGGCTGGAAAACATAGTCGGGGGAAACTTTCAATGCGGCCCGAGGATTGCCGAAAACCGCCATCGCCTGCAGGCAGATTGTGCCATTAGATATCACATCCGCAGATGCCTGGGTCACATTTCTGCCCTGCCGATGTATTCGCGCATCAACACTGATTTCTCCGGGCGGCAACGGTGCTATAAACGAAACCATCAGCGATCGTATTGGCTGTGGTGAGTTCAGCAGGTGACGCATCGCGGTTACTGCAAAACAGGAAGCGAGTCCGCCAAATGCCGAACGTCCCTGGGACCAGTTTTCACCAAAGCTGGTGGTATTGCTGCCGCTCCGTTCCAGAGCGGTCAAGATAGAATGGATGTCTGATGCTGGCATGTTAATCAGAGGTTCCTTAGGGCCTAAATTGCTCAACTATGCATACTGTAATATGCTTCGCCCTGGTGAGCTGCTCGCTCACCCGCACCACGACCTGAAGCCGAGTAGCAGTACACGTAGGATTAACTAATATGGTAGACAGTATGCAGCCAAGTCGTCGTCCAAGTGTTTTTCTGGCTTGCTTGCTTTTGTTTTACAGTGAGCCGGTGATACCGCAGGTCTCACATTCCGCAGCCTATCAGCAGGCCGCAGATAGTACAGGAATCGCGGCGAAAACAAAAACCTCACCTGCTGACGACTCGGTGCTGGATGAGGCACCGAATTCCCTCGATCTGGAATTTCCCGAGGCGGTACGCCTGGTGAAGCTGACCCTGCGAAATGATCAGCGAGACTGTGTGGACATCAGCTTCCGCTATAACCCCGCCGTCGCTAAAAATTATTTGTGGAACTTGCCTGACCTGGCCAGTGCCACCTACTACACTGTGGATTGGGCAGTCCTCGGGGGCAGCGAACAACTGGTGCGAGGCAGGTTTAGTTTTGCATTTGGAGCCGACGCCGACGCGCCTTCGTTAATCAGGGAAGCGGCAGCCATCTTGCTGGATATTCGTACCGGTGATGGAGATTCAACGACCCGATCCGTCACCCCGCCGAGAACTCAAATCATTATCAATCGGGATCCACCGAATTACGACCCGCCGTTTACTATCGATCTGGAGGAGGCAGCACAGCCCAGAAAGCCAGATTCACTCAAGGACTCTCCGTGACCTTCACGTATTGATCGTGTTTGAGGACCCACGGTGACTGTTATATATTGATCGAGCTCACGGACCCACCGTGATGGTCACGTATTGATCGTGAAAGAGCCCGCCGTCGTCGGCCCGTGTCCACAGCACATAAGTGCCTGGCTCTTCGAAGGTAGCTGTAATTTCATAAAGCCCGTCTTCCGGTGGCTCCGGCGGTAACCACAGCGGCCCCCAGGGAGAGTTTGCCGAGGTGCGAGTATCCTCCCAGGGCTTGGGCAATGGCGGATCGAAGATGACCTTGCCGGCGCCGCGATAAACATTCCAGGACAGGAACAGGCCGTTAACTTTGCCCACGGTGATTCGGCTCGGTGGACGCAACATACGTGCCCGTAGTTGTTTGTCGGTGTTAGTAGATTCTCTTCTGCGCTTGGGTAAACCGTCGTCGGCAACATGGGTGATGAGGACAATAGGTTCGCCAACACGAGCCCTGCGAATATCGTCACCCCGTATCGTTACCACAGGAGGAATGTTAGATCTGGATTCCGGACTGCTGGTGCCGGCACCGAGGGAGCCCGTCTCTGAAGCGATGACCATATTGTCGACCAGATAGTCGTCCTTCAGTGTAGCGTAGGCCTTGCGTTCGACACCATTAACATTGAGCGTCCAGACCAATTCCCGATCACCCCAGTCGGAGGGCACCGTCACTTCAAAATTAAAGCGGTTACGCCGTGGCAGGAAGTGGGTTGGCTGACTGCGATCGGCGGCGCCGGGAGAGAAGGAATTATTCGCGCCAATTTCCACATCGGGCTCTTCCAGCCAGTTTTCATTCATATAGCCGAACATAAAACTGAAGCTGCCGTCCGCATTGGGATGCCAGCCTTCATAGGCAGGTTCGACGTGTTGGCCGTTTTGATAGGTATCGGCGAGCGCCAGTTGAGGGCAAACCAATAAAACCGCAACAAGCAGCAGAGCATTTACTCTGCTGCTTGCTTCAGTAGCTACCTTGTTCATCCATAATTGGAATTGCCGGCTATCAAAGTGATGCCAGATCATCGCTCTCTTCATCATCGGACTCGGCAACGGGGGCGACCAGTGGTGCCAGACACAGAGGGCAGCCGATGACGTGATCGTTCGGTCCCAGGTTCAATACCCGGCGTCGCTCTGCCATGGCTTCGAAGAATTGATCATCGGTCATGGTGACGCGAATGCCCAGATCGATAAACATATTGGCTACCGAGCGGTTGCCGGAACCCTGCCAGTTGCGTGGGTCAGGCACATTCGGGTTGGTGTCGGTATTATTCATATAACCCACGATATGCAAGATAGTACCCTTAGGCAGCAAGGGGGCGGCGGCATCGGTATAGGGATAACCCCGCACCCAGTTGTGGTCATAACCCACGCAGGACAACGTCTCAACCGTATAACCCCAAATCGCTTCCAGACACATGCGTTCGCCCGGGGCGTGCAGATGTGGCTCGAAGGTAATAATCTTAGTGTGTTGACTCAGCACCGTGTAGGCATGCAATTCCTGAGCTCTCTCACCACCCGCAATACTGATGTCGACGCCGTTCCCCAGGCCGATGAAGGTATTCTGGTAGGTCGGTTTGTAGTCTTTTTCATGAAAGCGAAAGCCGACTTCCAGATGTCCAGTGGTATCACGGCCATTGGAGTGAAGATGAATGGAGTCAGAAACGATCGCTGTGCCGGCTTTCAACAAGCGGCCAGCACCCTCATCAAAAATGTCTGCGTTGCGCCCAACTTCATGGACCGGCCATGGTAGTGAGAGACCAGGAATGCGTTCTCCGCTGTCGTCCAGTTCAGCAGTTCCCCAAATCATATGATGGAAGATATAGGCACCACCAACCGTCTCCCGTCCGGTGCCGGTTTGATGATTGACATCATTGACTTCGACCACTTCTACCGATTTCACGTAGCGATCTTCGGCGAGGCCGATAGGGACCGAATTGATCTCGCCCCACCAGTCGGGTGTTCCAGCCAGTTTGGTTATTTCATCCAGAACCACGATCAGGTCCGGTTCGCCGGCACCCCATTTGACGCTATCATCGAACACCAGTGGCGCCGGCGCATCGGCGGGATCACCCTTAGGGGTACCACTGCGAGCCCAAGTAGATATGGCGGCGAGATCTGCATCGCTCAGAGAGGGGTCATCCTTGTAACTCTGAATGCCAATGTCTTTCTCCATATACCAGGGCGGCATGGCACCGGCACGATCACGCAGAGCAGTCTTGTATTCGATAAGTCCAGCGAAAGGGGCGACTTGATCGTAGCTCACCAGGGGCATGGGGCCCGCACCACCGAGCCGGTGACAATTTTGGCAGCTGCGCTGCAGAATTGGCTCGATGTCCTTGTGGAAGGTGATTTCGCCGGATTGGGCCATAAGCCCGGCAGGCGCCACCAGTGTGGCTGCCAGTGCGGCACCGCTTAACAGGGATTTCGCGGAAAAGATGCGCATGTTCACTACTCCTCAGAGCTTGATTAATCTTGATGTGGCCGGGGCTGAATTCGTCAACCATAAACCCGCTGATGGTAACATTTTTGGCCTCGGATTTGAACGTCTGGGAGCCAATTCGGGGGCAGATAATCTGACCCAGGGACCTGATTATCCACGAAAATTTCGATAATTGATTACTAAGTTTTAGAATCTGCCGCTACGGATCCGAAAACGCCTCGATCGAATGCTATCTCCGCGCCGGCCCCCGCAGTAATGGCCACAGATTACTACTGCCAAGCAGGGCCACGAAAATAACCAGCAAAGAGAAGATAAACCATTGAAATGCGTAGAATAAATTTTGATTTATGTCGGCATTTACCGCCGGCCAATGACGCACTAACGCGCCCGGTTGGTCGACGGTGAGCCTGACTTCGAAGGGAAACAACGGTTCACCGAGAATTTCAGAGATTACATCGATTTCCAGGCTGCGCAGTCGCAGCGGCCAGACACCGGCATCGATCTGGCTGGGGATTATCCTCGCGTCCAGTGGCGGGACAAATATTTGCGCCGTGAGTTCTACAGTGCCGGATACCGGGCGTAGATTTGGTTCCGTATTCGGCGGCAGGATGCCGGTGGTCCAGCCACGGCCGACCAGCACCAGTTGGCCGTTACTGGTGAGTCGAAAGGGCGTCACCACACCATAGCCAATTTGACCTTCAAAGAAATCCGCCAGCAGTAAGATTGCGCGCTCGTTAATGAATGTTCCGTGCAGTGAGACGTGTAAGTTCTGCAACTCGGGGTTTGCCCGATGCAAATGTCCCACGGGGATGTCTTCGACTGGACCTGCACTATTCATGGATTCGATTATCAGGGCCTGCTGCGCTTCCACCTTTTCGGCGGCTCGATCTAACTGCCAGATACCGAGGCGAGCAAACGCTGCCACCGTGATCAGCACACAGCCTGCCACCAACCAGTTAATGTGGATGTGAAAAGATCCAAAATTGTATTGAGCATGTAGCCGCATAGGCCTGGTCACGAATTGCGTAGAGCGTCGCCACAGTCGATGGCTGGAGGAAGGCGGAGAGACTAAATCAGAAGTAGCTTGAAAGCAATAATAGGGGCACGCGTATGGGCAATAAAAATTCCCATTGTGTGAATGCCCGCACTGTGCGCGTTATAAGTTGGCTGCCAGACTCGTCAACAACAGCTTGCAGCTGGGGCGAGGCTCAGCACCAGGCACACCAGTAATATGGCGGCCGGTAATAGGTGATTAGGCGACCTCCGATGATAACTGCGCACCAGCACGCGAGGGATATTGCGGCGATAGCGCGGGCACGCACAGGCACTACCAGCATGGCGCTGGTGCCTTTGACCTCTGCCGAAGTCGTGGTATAGAAAACCAACATATTGACCCCGGCGATTAACATAAAGAAGAGCTTGGTTTGAAAAGCCGGATTAAAAAGGTATTGGTCTGGCGCCGTTGTGAAAAACATTACCCCAGTGACCACATTTAAAAAGTAACCGGCGACACCGAGGCGGACGAGCTTGTGCAGATCGGCATAGGCCAGGCCAGACGCCATGCCTAATAGCCGCAAGTCAAAAACTCCTACGGTCCCGATCAGCAGGCACAATCCGATAAAGTGAATCGATTCCGCCAGCGGCCAGCCCCAGGGCGTGTTCATGAAGGCATAGATACCTGTCGCTTGGGAAAAGCCGAGAATTGATTCAAGCATAGCTCAACAACAAGATAATCATCATGTTAATAAAATCGTGAAGCCAATAAAACGCTATGGGTGTAGGCGAGAAAGCGCCCGGCGGTCACGGTAACTATCCACAACACTAGCGATAGATACGCGAGTCGGGGTACAAGTCGTTCCAGCTCAAAATTTTCTCCAGTAAGGGCAAGCATTTTTTGAAAATAGCGACTGATAAGCAAGGCGGTGACGAGCGCGCTGAGTTTTAGATAGAACACCGGATTAGTGAGAGCCTTCGCCGGATAGGCCATCAGCAAGCTCAGACCAGACAGAAATATGACCACCGCCGCAAACCAGTGCAGGCGGTAGAATCGGAACAGAGGCGCGAGCGGAAAGCGGGGTAGGAAACCGACCAGGCGCAGATTGATCGCAATGTTAATACCCACCACCAATGCCATGGCGAGGGAATGAACTGTGAGCGAACCGAAAAATGCAACAGCGGACTCCCGCAGCCAGATGCTCAGTGCTGTCTCTTCAAATCTCGCCAGGGTATGCAGACGATTTCCCCACTATTTTCGCTTCACCGGCCTGATCTCATGCCAGTAGTGGATCGATGAAATTTTCCATTTCTTGTCTCAGCCTGGCATCGGGTAATCTGCCCCTGGCCGCGGCAATGTTATCTTCCGCGTGGTGGGGTTTGGTGGTGCCAGGAATGGGTATCGCGGCGCTGGGATGAGACATCACGTATTTCAAAAATACCTGGGCCCAGGACTTCGCATCTATGTCCGCCGCCCAGTCGGGTAGAGGACGGTCACCGACGGCATTAAACAGCCGGCCGCGACCGAATGGCAGATTCACCAGGACTGCAATACCCTTATCCTGAGCCAGGGGCATTAACTTTTGGGCCGCATTACGATTACCCAGCGAATAGTCCAGTTGAATGAAGTCCAGCTCATGCCTGAGCATCACTTCTGCAAAGCGCTCGTATTGTCGATCACTGGATGTAGTGACGCCGATATACCGAAATCTGCCCTGCTGTTTCCATTCCTGCATAGTCTGGAGTTGAATTTCGACACCGCGCAGATTGTGCACCTGCATCAGCTCGAAACTGTCGCCACCGAGTAATTCGAAAGAGCGCTCCATTCTGGCGATGCCGCTCTCGCGAGCTTCACGGTCGACCTTGGTCGCCAGCCACAGCTCATCTCGTATGCCGTCTTCTGCTTGAAAAAAAAAAATCACAGTCTCGGCGTTGCCGTAGTTGGGGGAAGTGTCCACAACCTTGCCGCCGAGGCGATGGAAGGTGGCAAAGGTCTCTCTAAACACAGACATTTCCGGCGCATCGGCTTGTCCCCGATAATTTCTACAGCCAATGCCTATGCCGGGAATTTGCTGGCCCGAAGATGGGATCGTGGTCATATTCAAGGGGCCCTGTGCCAGTAAAGGCCGGGGCAGGCCGGCGGCAGCGATTACGGCGCCTGCCTTGATTATCTGCCGTCTGGTGAAATTCATTTTATTGCTCCGCGGCCTCGCTTAGGACCGCCACTATGATCAATCTTTGCTGATATTGGTCTGTTCGGTGCGGCTGTGTCAATACATGGCGCCGCTACACAATCCGGTGGGGTTCAGGCAAAATGCTATGCTAGAGAGCCTCTGATCAATTCAATGGCCACTCTGCAGGAGTCTGGCACGTGCTGCTGCAAGGCGGCGTGCGCGGGCAATGGCCATAGTCCTTGGCAAGTACGTCAACGCGGCAGCTGTGCGCGCCAGGCCCTGCCCGAAGGGGCTTACAGTCGATCCCGCTCTCATCGTTGTACTTCCTTGACAGGTCGACACATGCCTGCGAAAGTGCGCCTTGATATCGGAATCGGCTGTAAGCCAGAGTGGTCATTGAATTGATCAGAGGTTCCCTAGACTGCAGCAGTCCGGCCAAAGGCTCAAATAGCTGCGCAATAATAATAACGGAGGCGAGTATGATTTTTGTCCGATACCCACAACTTCACCGCGTTTTAACAGGTTCGGTAGCGATCTTCCTGCTTGGCTTTAGCCTGCAAGTCGCGGCCCAGACAACGATTTCCCGTACCGCCGACGGTAACCCGGACTTCAACGGCATCTGGCAGGCGTTAGGCAGTGCCAATTGGGATATCGAACCCCATGCCGCAGATTTTGGCCCCGTGGTGGAACTCGCTGCCATCGGCGCGATACCCGCGGGCCTGGGTATTGTGAGCGGTGGAGAGATACCTTACACCGTCGCGGCCAGAGCTCAACAACAGGCGAACAAGGCAGACTGGTTGGCCCTCGACCCCGTCGTCAAGTGTTATATGCCCGGTATTCCGCGGGCGAATTACCTGCCGTTCCCTTTTCAGATCATTCAGTCTCCTGCGCACATAGTCGTGGCCTATGAGTTCGCCAGCGCCAGCCGCATCGTTTATATGGATCAACCAGATTTTGAGGCGCCTCTGCTAAGCTGGATGGGGCATTCCAGAGGCCACTTCGAGGGCGATACCCTGGTGATCGATGTGACGGACCAGATGCCTGATACCTGGCTGGATCACGCCGGCAATCATCACACCGATGCCTTGAGGGTGACCGAGCGTTACACCCATATAGGTCCCAACACCTTGATGTACGAGGCTATGCTGGAAGATCCTAACGTCTATACACGACCCTGGACGGTGAGTTTTCCACTCTATCGCCGACTCGACGAAAACATGCAGTTGCTTGAATTCAAATGCGTTGAGTTTTCCGAGGAATTAATTTATGGGCATTTGCGCAAGACCGATTAAGCTTAATAAACCCAATCCAGGCAAGCTAACGGGCATGCTTTTGGCTGCCGGCGTTCTATGCTGCGGCGGGTCATTGCTTGCCCAGGAATCGAGTTGGCAACTATCCCGCACCATAGATGGTCATCCTGATTTTCAGGGAGTTTGGGC
>ERZ813253.861-NODE-861-length-9918-cov-6.178736_pt1 | contig 9918 bp, 14 predicted proteins | sample MGYA00520893_ERZ813253 | MGnify/ENA primary metagenome ERZ813253 (study PRJEB31669, sample SAMD00080414) | marine metagenome | biome: oceanic hadal pelagic zone biome; feature: marine hadalpelagic zone; material: sea water | place: Pacific Ocean:Izu-Bonin Trench...
GGCGGCGGCGACCCGCTGGACGGTCTACGGCGGCAGCTGCACGGCCTACGCCCAGATCGCCTCGGGGCGCATCGATGTGGGGCTGGACGTGGGTTTCGATGTCTATGATTATCTCGCCCTGGCGCCGATTATCGAAGGCGCCGGCGGCATCATCAGCGATTGGCAAGGCGCCCCCCTGACCCTGGCCTCCGGCGACCGCATCCTCGCCGCCGGCGACAGGCGCATCCACGACGCCGTCCTGGCGCTGCTGGCCAATTAAGCCCGGCGCCTGAGCCTGGCGCACCCGACAGGATTCGAACCTGTGACCTCTGCCTTCGGAGAGCCTAATAAAATGTCACGCTCCAGCACCCTCACGCACCCTCCAACACCCAGGAGGCGATATTTTCCGCGTTTGTTATCAATGAGTTAGTTGATCTGTTTGGTGCTAGAGGGTATTCCCTTGGTGCTATTCGGTGTGTTTTTTGTTTTAGCGGGGCACTTCCGGGGCCCGCACACCGAGATAGGAGAGCGCCATGACCGTTAAGATCAACAACGCATTTATTCGACGAATCGCCAGCCAACAACCAGATAAAGTCCGTGAGTTTAGGGACGCTCTATTACGTGGATTTATAGCGCGGCAGCAGCCAAGCGGATTTATCTCATATTACGCGGTCACGTTTAAAGGGAGCGCCCGACGCGGCAATCGACGCCAGCGGAAAATACGCATTGGCGAGCATCCAGCGATCGCACCGTCGGAAGCGCGAAAAGTCGCCGGAGAACTTATTGCCCAATCAACACTTGAGAGCTTGCCGATTGAAAGAGAACGGGAACGGTGGCTGTTGGAGCGATTTCTCGAAGAACATTACCTCCCGTGGATAGACCAACATCTAAAAGACCCGGCGGGCCAGAGAGGACAGCTTCGCCGGTTCAAGGAATGGGGCAATTTGTACCTCGAAGAAATCGATCGCCTGTTGGTCGAAAATTGGCGAAACAAACGCCTGGCCCAGGGAACATCTTCCGGGACCGTGAATCGGAATGTCGTTGTAGTCCGTGCCGTTCTCAGTAAGGTACCCAAGGGTCTGGCGGCGGCTCACCCCGACCGCGAATGGCACAGGCATGGTCCACGGCAATATTGAGCCGAATTGCATGGCCCTTGTAACGGTGGATACGCCCCTCGCGCTGCTCCAGGTCGACTGGATTATGTGGCAGGTTCCAGTGGTAGTGTCGATGGCAGTAGGGATGGAAATCGAGGCCCTCCTGCCCGATCGACGTGGACGCCAAGACGAAGGGTCGGAACGGTGAATTAAACGCCTCTCGCACGCCGCCGAGGCGAGAGACCGCACCTTCTTCGTCGCGATAGTCGGCGAGCCGCATGGCAAAACGGCCGCGGAGGGTGAACTCGCCGACATGGAGTTGACCATCACGGATCTGTGGATCATCGACCTCAATCTGGGACGGGCGCAGTGTCAGGACGGTGTGGATCTTCCCCGCCAATCCCGTGACGCGATCATGCGGTGAAGACCCAATCAACCCCTCGGCCTCCACCAGGCAGTGGACATACTCATCCAAAACGGCCTGCAAGTTTTCTCGTGCGGCATGCGCAATTGCGGCATGCCAGTAGCGGTCGCGGCTCTCGCGGCGAAGCAAAGGAATCGTTGTTTATAGGTCGTGATATGAGGGGATTATCGGAAGTTAGAAATTTGAAGAGTTGGACTTGGACATTCGGGGTTTCTTGTTGGCAAATTAATACGGTCGTGTATTTCGATCTGTCTTGACGGAGCAGTGGTGATTGCTAAGCCGTGCGCTCATTGCAGAATGGGTAAGACTTGTCGGCAGCGTCGGTTTTTTTATCCGCCTGTTGGCTTCGGTGGAATACCGGACTAACGTTGCATGCAATTCTGGTTTAAGGCTGGAACGAGCATTTTCCGGGCGCGGGCCCGGAAGCGCAGGTTGAACTTTACATGCGAGACTGGTGACCGCCAGTGCCCGCGGAAGGTATTACAGGAACAACCGTATAACCGCATGCCCCACTGGATTCGATATGATCACGACGGACTGACCGGATTCGGCGCCCTTGAAGGCAAAATCATCCGGGTGCACGAAGGCGACATGTTCAACGCACCCAAAGCCTCCGGCCGGGAACTGCCCCTGAATACGGTTAGTATATTGCCTCCCACGGAGCCCACCAAGATGGTGGCCCTGTGGAACAATTTTCACGCCCTGGCCAAGAAACTGGACCAGGCGGTACCGGAAGACGCCCTTTTCTTTCTCAAGGCGTCCAATTCCTTCCTCGCCACCGGCGAATCCATACGCCGGCCTCCAACCTATTCCGGAAAAGTCATCTACGAGGGCGAACTGGGAATCGTCATCGGCCGACGCTGTTCTGGCGTCACCGAGGCTGAATCCATTGACTATATATTCGGCTACACCTGCATCAACGATGTCACCGCCATCGACCTGATCAACAAGGACCCCACCTTCCCCCAATGGGCACGGGCCAAGAGCTTTGACACCTTCGGCGTGTTCGGCCCGGTGGTAGCCACGGACCTTGATCCCGATACGCTTACCGTACGCACGGTGCTGAACGGCGACGAAAGGCAGAACTACCCCGTCAGCGACATGATCCACGGTCCCCGCAAGCTGGTGAGCATGATTTCCAACGACATGACCCTGTTGCCCGGTGACGTCATTTGCTGCGGGACGTCCGTTGGTGTCGGCGCCATGAAGGAGCCCCACAATACCATAGAAGTGACCATCGACGGCATAGGCACCTTGAGCAACGTTTTTGAACAGCAAAACGGCGGCGCCTAGCGTACCCGCCGCCTGAGTGAAGGAGAAGATAATGCGTATCTGTGTCATCGGCACCGGCGCCATTGGCGGCCTCATGGCGGCGAAATTCGCCCTGGCCGACGAAGACGTGACAATTATCGATCAGGGGGCCCATCTGGACGCCATCCGGAAAAACGGTCTCAAGCTGATCTGTGAAGATGGCTCCGAACACATTGCTAAGGTGACCAAGGCAATTGAAAATGTCACCTCCGCCGGCGAGCAGGATCTGGTTATCCTCGCCCTCAAGGCCCACTACCTGGATCAGGTGGCCCGTGACATCGATTCTGTCCTCGGCCCGGACACCATGATCGTCACCGTGCAAAACGGCATCCCCTGGTGGTATTTTCAGAAACTTCCGGGACCCTATGAGGGTCGGTCGCTGAAATCACTGGACCCCACCGGCGTGTTGGGGAGAAACCTGGATGCCGACAGGCTCATCGGCTGCGTGGTCTATCCGGCGGCGGTAGTCACCGAACTTGGCGTCATTCACCACATTGAAGGCGATCGCATGCCGGTGGGTGAACTGGACGGCGCCATCACCGAGAGGGTGCAGCGGGTGCACGACGTGCTGGTCAACGCCGGCTTCCGCTCCCGCGTCCTTGACGACATACGCTCGGAAATCTGGCTTAAGGCGTGGGGGAACCTATCTTTCAACCCCATCAGCGCCTTGACCCACGCGACCCTTGAGGAAATCTGCACGTTCTCCGAAACGCGGAAGTTGGCGGCATCGATGATGGGCGAAGCCCAGGTGATTGCCGAGAAGCTGGGGGTTAGCTTCCGTCATACCATTGAAAAGCGTATCGCCGGCGCCGAGTCCGTCGGCGCCCACAAGACGTCCATGCTGCAGGATGTGGAACTGGGCCGTTCCCTGGAGGTGGAGGCCCTGGTAGGGGCGGTGCTGGAGATCGCCGCCGTGACCAAAACCCCGGCGCCGTCCATCGAGGCGGTCTACGCCTGCGTCAAGCTTCTCAACAAGATCATAGTGCTGCAGAAAGTGGGTGTCAGGACCGAAGAGGCGGCATAAGCCGGACGCCGTAGAGTCATTGCTAATGACAAAGGTGCACCGTCGGGTCCTCCATCTTCAGAAAGGCAATCATGTGCCGGCATTGCACGGCATCTTCTATTTTTCTTGGCCGTCCGCCGAACCATGTGCGGCGCTATTACGCCAGCTTCAGTTACCAGGCCGGAAGCTGGGACCGGAAGCGGCGCGTGGTGGCCAAGGTGGAATGGCACCCCGGAGAACTGGTTCCCCGTGTCGGCTTCATCGTCACCAACCTGTCGCGCCCCGCCGAGCGGGTGGTGGCCTTCTACAATCAACGAGGCAAGGCGGAGCAGTACATCAAGGAAGGCAAACACGCGATCAAATGGACCCGGCTGTCATGTGGCAAGTTCCGCAACAACGCCGTCCGGCTGCAGCTTCACGCCCTGGCCTACAATCTCGCCAACTTCATGCGGACGTTGGCCTTGCCGAAGGAGGTGGAGCACTGGTCGCTGACCACGCTGCGGGAGAAATTGGTGAAGATCGGTGCCAAGGTTGTCAGCCACGGCCGGTACGTCACGTTCCAACTGGCCGAGGTTGCTGTGCCGAAGGAACTGTTCCGGAAAATCCTGAGCCTGATCGATGATCTGCGACGAAGTGACGTTTCCCCCTCATAGCGGACCAGGTTGTAAATTACTTTTGGACCACTTGGAGGGAAGTTATGAGCACGCGCAGGATTTACACGGATGAATTTAAGGCGGCTGCGGTATCGCGGCTTTTGGATGGAGGAGAAAAGCCGAGCCATGTTTCGCGGGAACTTGGCGTGACGATGACACAATTGAAGACCTGGAAACTTGAGCAGCAGGCGGCGGGATCGGCAGCGGCCCTTGCCCGCCAGAAGGCGGATACGACGGAACTCCAGCGTCTTCGTCGAGAAAACAAACGCCTGGCAGAGGAGAATGACATTTTGCAAAAGGCCTCGATTTTTTCGCCAAGCGGGCGGAGACGGTGTGATGGCCAAGCTGAATTTCATCTCCGCCCATGAGAAAGCCCACAAGGTTCGCCACATGTGTTTGGCCCTCTGCGTTTCGCGCAGTTGGTTCTATCGGTGGCGCGACAACGCTGGCGCCCGCCTTGCCAAACGGGCCAAAGAAGCGCAGCTGGTGGATAGAATTCGTCGTGTTTTCAAGGCCAGCCGCCAGACCTATGGCAGTCCCCGCATTCATCGCGCCTTGTGCGCCGAAGGGTGGGACGTCTCTAAACATCGCGTTTCTACCTTGATGAAAGAAAACGGCATTCATCGCAAAAAGCGCAAAAAACAGGTGCCCGTCACGACCGACAGCCGTCATGAATTCGGGATTGCGCCAAACCTTTTGAACCGCCGTTTCAGCGCATCTGCGCCGGATCGCATTTGGCTGGCGGATATCACCTATGTGCCGACGGACGAGGGTTGGCTGTATCTGGCCGCCATCAAGGATATGGCGACCCGGGAAATCGTCGGCTGGAGCATGGATGACCACCTGAAAAGCACGCTTTGTGAAAGCGCCTTGCGCATGGCGATCCTGCATCGCAATCCGCCACCGGGCCTCATCCACCATTCGGATCGGGGCGTTCAGTATGCCTGCAACGATTATCGGAACATGTTGAAGGCCCGTCGCATCAATCCCTCCATGAGCAGGAAGGGCGATTGTTACGATAACGCCCCCATGGAGAGCTTCTTCGGATCCTTGAAAACGGAGTGCGTTCACCGGACCCGGTTTGCAACACGCAAGGAGGCCAAGGCCGCCTTGTTCGATTACATTGAGGTGTTCTACAATCGCCAACGTTTGCATTCAGGCGTTGGATACAAAACACCCGTTCAGGCCTACGCCGAGATGAAGGCTATGGCGATGAAGGCTATGGCAGCGTAAAGAAAGATCGTACTGGTCCTCTGTAGGCGGGAAAGGTCACCAATCTATCGCTATGACCGTATCGGCGTGGCGGTGCGGGAACTCCTAGCGCCACATCTTGAGGCCCATGTGGGTCTCCTATCTCTAAACATGGCGCGGCTGCTGGCTGAGACCCTCATGCCGTCCATAGCCGGGAGGCTCCGAATAGCGCAGGATCTTCTTCACAGTCTCGCGGGCTACGCCAAACCGACTGGCCGCCTCGCGCTGGCTCAGACCCTCAACATGGCAAGCCATTCGTACGCGTAAATAAAGCTCCACGGTGTACATCCTTCCACCTTCCAACCCAAAAAGGATCGAAGGTTACAGGTGGCAGAGTTTTACTCCGCCCGCGGCAAGCCAAATCTCGCCGCTTTCGTGGACTACTTTTGCACCGCCGTTCTCAGGATGATGATGAGAAGCATCGGATTGTGGCGCAGACGCAGGTTCCAGGCGTATCGGTTTCGCAGGTGGCGCCCCACTGCGAACTTGCAGCACTTCACGCCCGGCAAGGCGAGATGAATGCGGCGGTGGGCTTACTCGAAAACTTCGTCGCCGAGACGGCCGACCCGGGCGCGCGGAACAGCGCCCGGGCGTACCTCGCCAGCTTGCGCCCGCATCTACATTGAGCCGGTCTCAAACTCGGCTCGTTACTTGTTGTCAATGACCGTATCGAGTTCCTTGCTGTAGGTGAACGACATACCATCCGAATAGGTGAGGAACAGCGGGTTCACCGCGTCGGTGGCAAACAACCGGGCAGACATCAGAGGCCAATTGCGGTCGCTGTCGTCGCCATGAAACGTGCCCTCGATGAGCACGGCGCCGTCGGGATCGGTAATGGAAAATCGCGTGCCCTCTGCGCCTGCGTCGATTTTCGTCCGCAGCTTCCGCCAGCCATCCATCGAGCCGGCACGGTGCTTGATCATGTGGCTAAGGTCGCTGTGATGGGGCCGATCATAGTGGATGATCATGGCCATATGTCTGTTCCTCTGGTTATCGCGTCGGATTTCCGCTTTACGAGGGGTCGGCGGACGAGGCGATGCGTATCCTGTAATCATCGGCCGTTGTTGCCGGCTATTCGTTTTTGACTTGTTCCACAAGCCTTTCCAGATCAGTCACGGAACGCGCTTTACCGCGCTGGCGCCTGTCGTAGTTTTCCAGCAAGCGCAGGAACTCCTCCATTATGCTCGCGCTGTCGAGGGGGTCGTCGGTACCGTGAGCGTACCGTCCCGCGCCTATGTCGCTAATGTCGTCATTGAAGTGCATGGCAACAAGGGCATTTTTTAGGGCCGTGGGCGACGGGAGCGTTTCCGGGGCCGTTGGGTGTTAGTGGGCGCTTTATGCGCCTGTGGGGCCGTCCGTCTCCTTGAGACGCCGCCGCCATTTGTGCGCTTGGAGCTTTGTAATGCCGGTCTGATCTTCGGCCTCGTCAACAGATAACTGTTTCTGCGCGGAAACAGTTTTTGGCGGTCTGCCATCAGGCCGCACATTCTCATCCCACCAACGGACAAACTCGGCTTGGTCCTCCATCTTCTGATCGACGGGGCGCCTGTGGGGCCGCGGGCGGGGTTGCAATTGGAATTTGGTGTGATGGGGCAGACGCCGACGATCTTCAGCGGTGGCGAGGTTGCCGTTGCCGATGCCGCCCCGCCGCTTGCTATCCTCGAAGACGGGGAGCGCGAATTCCTATTATCTCTGCAAATCGCCCACATCTCATAGACTTGTAAACCCAGGCGGTAATGGGGTGGCGTTCGCAAGCACCGTACCGGGCGTGAGCTGCACGGCGTCAGCCGAACGTGCTAACGGTTTCGACGAGTGAAGGGTGCGATCCATGAAATCTCGGACCAAGAAAATTCAAAGCCGCCTCGTGGGCAACGCTCCGCGCGACGTGTGTGAAGAGTCGTTCGATGACATTTACGCTACCGCCATGCGATACGGGTAGGACAGGACGATGAGCGACGCCGCACAACAATTCGGACATCCTGCCGCGCCAAGAGCGTCGCCGATGGCGGGCAGACAAATCCAAACGCCGTCTCCAGAAAACACGATGAAGAGTGTGATCATGCGCACATCCATGTCCGAGCGCATGATGGTAGGTTTACCCGGTCGGATTGCCGGGCTTTCTTCAGTAACGTGATACTTGTCGAAACGTTCCGCAATATTGGTTCGGTTGCGCATGATGCGGCTTGAATCCGCTCTAGACCCGAACTGGATCGCATGATGAAGGACAGTACCAAACGGAAGTTTGATGTTGTGTTAGCGTCCATTGGCGGCGCTTGGCGCGACGGTTGCGGGGGAGCCGCCGAACAGATGAAGGGAAACGATGACCGCAGGTAACCCAGGGCATTCGTTTGTCCCGCGGGACGGCGTGGGTTTCGCGCAAACCCCCGGCGCGGTGGTTGTCTTGCAGGCCGAGCCGGGCGCGGCGATGGTGGTTCCCCACGGCGCGCTGCTGCTGGTCGCCGACTTCGTGCGCCAGGGCGCCGACCTGCTGCTCGTCGGGTCCGACGGGACCCAAATTCTCATCAAGGGCTACTTCGCGCTCGATCATCCGCCGACGCTGATCACCGAGGGCGGCGCGATGCTTGCGCCCGATCTGGTCGCGCGGCTCGCCGGGCCGCTGGCGCCGGGCCAGTACGCCCAGGCTGCGCTGGGGGCCGAGGCGGCGCCGATCGGCCGGGTGGCGACGGCGGACGGCACGGTCACCGCGACCCGCGTCGACGGAACGCAAGTCACGCTGGCGACCGATTCGGCCGTCTTCCAGGGCGACATTCTGGAGACCGGGGACGGCGCGGCGGTGGGGCTGGTGTTCAACGACGACACCACGTTCTCGCTCGGCGCCGATGCGCGCATGGTGCTCGACGAGCTGGTCTATGACCCCGACACCGGGTCGGGCAGGTTGGCGTTTTCGGTGCTGCAAGGGGTGTTCGTGTTCGTCTCGGGCGAGATCGCGGCGAGCGGCCCGGATCAGATGGTGGTTCGCACTCCGGTGGCGACGATCGGCATCCGCGGCACCAAGGTGGCGGGCCAGGCGGCGGCCGAGGGCGAGCGCAACGTCATCACCCTGCTGCCCGAGGCGGACGGTTCGGTGGGCGGGATCAGCGTGACCAACGCCTCGGGAACGATCACCTTGAGCCAAGCGTTCCAGACCACCCTGGTGACCACCGCATTGTTGCCACCGTCGCCGCCAGTGGTGTTGCCGGCGGCGGCGGCGAACCTGTTGTACGGCGGGGTCGAGAGGACCGCGCCGCGGCCCGAGGCGGAGGCGCCGGGGGCGCGCGAGCGTGAGGCTGCAGCTGAAGAGGCCCAGGCCGTAGCGGCCGAAGCCGGGACCGCGGCGGCCGAAGCCGAGGCCGCAGCGACCGCAGCGGCCGAGGCCGCAGCGGCCGAAGTCGACCCTGACGCGGCCGCAGAACTGGCTGCAGAGGCCGAGGCTCTAGCGGTCGAAGCCGAGGCTCTAGCGGTCGAAGCCGGGGCCGCAGAGGCCGAGGCTGAGGCTCTAGCGGCCGCAGCGCTCGCGGCCGCCTTGCCTCCAGGCGAAGTGCCGCCCGAGGTCGCCGCCGCCATAGCCGCAGGCGAAGTGCCGCCCGAGGTCGCCGCCGCCATAGCCGCAGGCGAAGTGCCGCCCGAGGTGGCGGCCGGTGTCCCGGCCGAGCTGGCAGGGCTGCCGGCGCCGACCGAAGAGGCGATGGCCGCGGCGTACGACGCCGCCGCGGAAGCGCTGATAGACGCTGTGTTTGCCGGGGCGGCGCCGGACGAAATCATGGCCGCCGCCGCCACCGCCGCGATGGTGGAAACTGGCTTGCTTGCCGCAGGCGCAGAACTTACATCCGAGGCGGTGGCGGCGTTCGAGGCGGCGTGGGCGGCGCCGTTGGCCGACGAATTCGTGCCGCCGATGGCGGCGATGGTGACGGCGTACGCTGACGTCGTCGGCGCGATTGCTCCAGAAGGCGTATTTTTGCCCGAGGGCGCGTTCATCGGGCCCGAAGGTGTGTTTATCACGCCCGAGGGTGTAATCGTCGGGCCCGAGGACGCGCCGCTGGTCGGGCCCGAGGACGCGCCGCTGGGCGGGCCCGAGGACGCGCCGCTGGTCGGGCCCCAGGGCCCCCCCCTGGTCTGGCCCGGGCGCCCCCCCCCGCGCGGGACCCACGGCCCCCGCCCAGCCGGCGCCCGCGCGGCGTCCCCGCCGCCCGCGGGCGCCACCGC
>ERZ813253.863-NODE-863-length-9907-cov-2.310020_pt1 | contig 9907 bp, 10 predicted proteins | sample MGYA00520893_ERZ813253 | MGnify/ENA primary metagenome ERZ813253 (study PRJEB31669, sample SAMD00080414) | marine metagenome | biome: oceanic hadal pelagic zone biome; feature: marine hadalpelagic zone; material: sea water | place: Pacific Ocean:Izu-Bonin Trench...
GGCGTGTTGGGTGACACTCGGGCCCATGCCAGGGAGGGATTCCGGTCAAGCACCGGTGATTCCCTCAGAATAGGCGTCAAAGACAGGGGGCCCTTTGCTACAAGTACAGTGCGCACCGGCACGTTTAATTGAGGCAAGATTTCCACCCATGTTCAAACCCCGCGTCTACGTCACCCGGCAGATATTTCCCGACGCCTTGGACCTCATCGAGAAGACCGCGGACCTGGAGCTCTGGCCCGAGGACGAGCCGCCCTCCCCGGAACAACTTAGAGAGGCCATGTCAGACGTGGACGGCGCGATAATCAATGTCATGGACCGGATTGACGCCCCGCTCCTGGACGCCGCTCCCAAACTCAGGGTCTTGAGTCAGGTGGCGGTAGGACTGGACAACGTCGATATTCCGGAGGCCACCAAGCGCGACATATTGGTCGGATATACACCGGGCGTACTGGCTAAATCGACGGCTGACCTGGCGTTTGGGCTACTGCTGGCCGTGGCCCGGCGCGTGGTAGAGAGCGACAAGTGGGTCCGGGAAGGCAACTGGAAGATCTCGCACCACCCCATGTTCTGGCTGGGCGCAGAGGTCAACGGCAGCACCTTGGGCATCCTGGGGCTGGGGGGCATCGGCTTGGAGATGGCCAAAAGGGCCAAAGGCTTCGATATGAAGGTCCTTTACCATTCCCGCACCCGAAAGCCCGAGATCGCGAAAGAGTACGGTCTTAAATACGCCTCATTCAAACGGGTATTGACCGAGTCGGATTTCATCTCTATCCATGTCCCTCTGACTCCGAAGACAAACCGGTTCATCGGCGAGAAGCAGTTCAAGATGATGAAGCCCACGGCCATACTGGTGAATTTGTCCCGCGGGCCGGTGGTGGACACCGACGCTCTCTACAAAGCCCTGACGAAGGGTTGGATCGCCGGGGCCGGCCTGGACGTATTCGACCCTGAGCCGGTGCCGGCCGGCCACCCGGTACTCGGCCTGGACAACGTGGTGGTCCTGCCGCACATCGGGAGCGCGTCCAACCGTTCCCGCAGGGAGATGCATCTACTTGCGGCCAGGAACCTGGTGGCCGGCCTCAACGGCGAGCGGATGGAGGCATGCGCCAACCCTGAGGTGTACGAGTCTCTGGGCATCTGAGCGTAAGGAACAGTGGCGGAAGACAGAGGGACAAGAAGCATGGCGGAGAGGGCGGGATTCGAACCCGCGAGAAGATTGCTCCCCTACGCGATTTCCAGTCGCGCCCGTTCGTCCACTCCGGCACCTCTCCAGCTCGGCGGGAAATTCCCGCCCAGAGGACCCGGAAAGACCTGATCAGACATACTGCCGGGAACCCTGAGACATCAGCCATTATAGGCAACGGCGCGCTTTACTGTCCACAGACTCAAGCATCGATTATCGCTTGCGGCCCTTCAAAATTGCCCGTCTACTCCCCTATAATGTTTCCAGACCAATACGCGGGCCAATGCCGCATAGGAGTACAGAGAACTATGGCCGACGCAGGCTTTGTCAAAGTTGCACAGGTAAGTGAGATACGGCCCGGAGAGATGATCTCGGTAGAAGTTGCGGACGAACAGGTGCTTCTGGTCAACGTGGACGGAAACATCCATGCCGTCGACGACATCTGCTCCCACGCCTATGCCACCTTGTCCGAGGGTGAATTGAGCGGGGAAGAGGTCGAGTGCCCCCTCCACGGCGGTTCATTCAACACCATCACCGGAGTGCCCATCAACCCGCCGGCCAGCGAGGCGCTCCGGGTCTATCAAGTCCAGATCGAGGGCGACGACATCCTGGTAGCGCCGCCCGCCGCATAGGCGATCTCAGTCCCCGATCGCGATCAGAAGCCGGGTATCTTCTCCAGAATGTTCAGGACTTGGATCTCCGGCGCCGGCCAATAAACCATCCACACTTTGCCGCGCAGATTTGCCACCGGGACCGCTCCCCAATTGCGGGAGTCGTTGCTGTGGGCCCGGTTGTCCCCCAGAACGAAGTATTCAACCGCTCCCAGAGTGATCTCCGCCATGTTGGAACGGTCTTTCTCGGCCAGGTACGGCTCATCCAACTCCACCTCATTCGCGAACACCGTACCCGAGTGCATGCGAATGGTTTCACCAGGTAGCCCGATGACCCTGTTGACGAAGTCTTTCTTGGGGTTGCTTGGGTTTTTGTCCGGGAATTGGAAAACGATGACCTCGCCCCGTTTCGGGGCATGGATGGCATGCCGGGACGTGCCCTCATCGGCCTTCCAGAATGGCACGATCTTGGCCAAACGGTCCATTTCCACCTGCAGGTAGACCAGGCGGTTGACCAAAAGGTACTGGCCGTCTTCCAGAGTGGGGTCCATGCTAGAGCCGTCAACCCTGAAGTTCCGCACGGTGGCCTGCAGCAGCATGAACACCACCGCCGCCAGGACCACCGCTTCGATTATTTCTCTTCCGACACGCGCCAAAGGGGTCTCTTCACGTCAGATACGATTGGGCAGATACAAAATGTGCCTAAAAAAGTATAGCATCCGCCAGGGGATACGTACCGCCGTTTGTCCCCCTACACACGGTCTGCTACAATCTGCGCCTAGACTGACCGCACATATTCCACCCCAGGACCACGGAGGGACCAGACCATGAGTTGGCGTTTCCAACTGCTTAACAAACCCTACGGCAGCGTGACCGAAGGCCCGGTATGGGACGGCGAGAACCTGCTGTTCACCCACATCGCGGCCAGCCGCATCTACCGCTGCGACCACAAGACCGACGAGATCACCGTCTGGCGCGAAGGCGCCAACCGCACCAACGGCCTGGCCCATGACGAGCAGGGACGGCTCTTCGGCTGCTGCTCCGGCGGCCGGGCAATCTTGCGGTTCGACCCAGACGGCAACAACGTTGTCATAGCAGACGGCTTCGACGGCCACCAACTGAATACCCCCAACGACCTAGCCGTCGACCGCCAAGGCCGGGTCTGGTTCACCAATCCATGGAACGCCACCAACATCGATGCTACCGAGATCGAAGAACCGGGCCTCCGCGCCGTGCTCTGCGCCACTCCCCAGGCCGATGGCACTTACTCGGTGGCCAGAGTCGAGACCGACAGCACCATGCCCAACGGCATCCTGGTGTCCATCGACGGTAAGACTCTATACGTGGCGGAGAGCAACAGCGAAGACGCCAGTATCGACCGGGAACTCCGCGCCTACCCCATCAAGGACGACGGCTCACTGGGCCCCTACGAGACGCTGCATGCCTTCGGCACCAACAAACGCGAGGCCCAACGCGGCATCGACGGCATGTGCCTGGACCGCGAGGGCAATATCGTCGCCACCGCCGGCTGGCCCTCATCCGGCCCCGGTCCGCTGATCTATGTATTCGATCCGAAAGGCAGGGTCATCGAGACCCACCCGGTCCCCTGCATCCGGCCCACCAACTGCGCCTTCGGCGGCCCCGACCGGTCCACTCTGTACGTGACCAGCGCCGAGGGGCATCTATTCAAGGCCGAGACCGACATGGAAGGCTGGGCCCTATTCCCGTAGCCGGCACCGGCGCAGCCGGGTTTCCGTATGATGGCGATTACTACTACTATGGATTCGATTGTGAGCATTCCTCGGCCGGTAAGCGTAGCCGGTCTCGATTGATCAACGAGAGCATCTACCATGAGTTTGCAAGGACGAAACAGCCTTACCAACCAGGGCTTCACCCGGGCGCAACTGCGCCAGGGTGGCGGGCGCGGCAATGGCAGCGATCACCTGGAAGAGTTGATCGGCGCCACTGAGTTGTTCGTTTATCAGACCCCCAACAAGAAACCCAAAGGCTTCGAATCGCTGAAGCTGTTCGTGGCTGCGTCTGAATGTGAAATGATCTTCACTGTGGACGTCCCGCCGGAACTGAAGAACTACGAAGCCTTTCGCATCACCCACAAGTCGGGCGAGAAGATACCCGACGCCGTCCTTCGCCGTTGCCACGCCTGGGCCCACGGCCGCAATTTCCTCCACAGCTTCTTCAAACCCATGTACGGAGGGCGGTAGAGGAACCCTCTCGTCATTCTGTCTTGCCGCGGAAGGCTAGGATCCACTGGACCCCAATTCCCGGCCTTCCGTTCCCGGTGTGTTCGTCGAAGTATGCGCGCTCAGCCAGGGCACGAGAAAACCTAGGCTTCCGCCCCCAACTGGTCCCAGACCAGAGCAGCAGCCCCCACCAGACCCACTGAATCGCCAAGCCGGGCAGTAGTGAGCTGAAACTCTTTGTGGAGTTCGCTCATGGCGCGTTCCCGGATCTGTTTGTTGATCTGGGGAAGCAGGTCCAGCTTCACCAGGCCCTGAGTCACCCCACCGCCCAGCACGATCATGTCGGGATTGAACAGGTGGACCACGTTTGTCAGCCCGAGGGCCAAGGCGGACACCGCGCCGTCCAATATCGAAATGGCCAACGGGTCCTTCTCACCGGCGGCGTCAAAGACCGCCTCGGAATCGATCGAGCCGGGGTCCAGCGCGGCAAGGGTGGAGTCTGCAAAATCTCCGGAAGAAACGTTTTGCCTGGCGATGCGTCCGATGCCCGTGCCCGACGCCATGGCCTCAAGACAACCCGTGGCCCCGCATTGACACTGCAACGCCGCACTGGAGGTGTCGACCAACGTGTGGCCGATCTCGGCGGTAAGTCCGTTGGCTCCCAGGAACACCGCCCCTTTGTCCACCACACCGCCGCCGACGCCGGTGCTGACGGTGACATAGAACAGTGTTTTCACCGGGCGGCCGTTGTCCGCGGATTCCTTCCCGGCGCCGTAGCGATGCTCACCCAGGGCGGCCAGATTGGCGTCGTTGCCCACCCAGACCGGCACGTTGAATGCCTTTTCCCACAGGGCCTTGAAAGAGACCCCGTCCAACACCATCAGATTGGGCGGCTGAAAGAATGTGCCGGTGGTTGGCTCCACCGGCCCAGCCACGGCGGCGCCGATGCCCGCCACAGGCCCACCGGCATGCTCGATGGCGTTGGCTAGCAGCGTCTCGGCGTTGGTCAGATATTCTTCCTTGGAGCCGTTCTGGGGGTTGGGTTCACGCGCCTGCCAGAGGATCTCCCCCTGTCTGTTGATGACTGCGGTCCGCGTCCACGTCCCACCCCAGTCCATGGCAACCGCTACCTGTGGCGTACTCATCTTGCCAACAGCTCGTTAAGGGTGTTTCGGAGGGTGGTGTCGTTCAACGGGCCCGACAGCTTCTTAACCAAGATACCCTCCCGGTCGATGAAATACTTCTCGGGGATTCCCCGGACGCCGTAGTTGATGGCGATGGCGCCTTCTGCGTCGGGTCCGACGGGGTAGGTTTGCCCTTCCTGCAGCAAAAAGAGCTCAGCGTCGCCGATATTGTCCCAGATATCCACGCCGACAAACTCCACATCTTGCCTTTGGAACTCCGCGTATACCCTGGCCAATGCCGGGGCTTCCGCCCGGCAGGGCGGGCACCACGAAGCCCAGAAATCCACCATCACTACCTTGCCCCTGAGATCGGAAAGTTTTAACGACCCACCGCCGATCAACTGCAACTCGAAGTCCCGGGCCACCTCTGGCTCAATGTCGAATTCGACAAGATCAGAGATCACAGCCAGGCCGCCGGGGTTGCCGCCGGTGCTGATTGATGCCCAGACGAGAATGGCGATCAAAGCCGATATCACGCCTCCCCCGCCCAGCACTATCCAGCCGCGCTTGGTCATTCCCGCTGCTCTCCCAACGCTTCTTCGTTCTCTTGGGCATCTTGGTCCAAGCCGGGGTCCAAAACCCTGGCCATGAGTTCCGGCCGTTGGGCGCGGTACTCGTCTTCCGGGAGGTCTCCATCCTGGTACCGCTGGTCCAAGGCTGCCACGGCCCGCACCACCGCAGCCCTCTCCGCTGGGTCCACCGCCAGGACAGCCGTGTCCGGCACGTCGCCTGCCGTAACCGGACGATAGCCCCGTATCATGCCCCACAACAGCATAGCAGCCAGAGTCGCACCCAGCGCGCTGGGTATGGCAATCTGCCAGAAGGCGCCGCCGGTCACCGTTCCGGAGAACCGGGACCAGACTCCCGGCATCGGCAATCCGGTGATCTCCAGCTGCAATCCCTGGCCCGGAGGGAAATCCCGCCCTTCGTAGACGCGGTAGGCAGTCCCTTCGACAGTAATGGGGTTTATTTTTTCGAGCCCAGACACCGCCACATCGGGGATACTCTCCGGCACCCACACCTGGAAAAGGTCCGCTCCTTGGACCAGACTCTGCCGGTAGGCAAGGGACTCGTCCTCGTAGGGGACGGTGTATGAAAAGTTCATGCTGTGGTCTCCGGGGGCCACGGGCGAGGTAACAGCGAACCCGGTGCCGATGGATACGATGTCCCCTCCGGGCAGATCAGATTCCACGGTCAGTTCCGCCGGGTCAGGGGGTAGAGCGAAGCGGAGAAAGCTGATCTGGTCGAGCTTGGTCAGGTCGGGAAATAAAGTGCGGTCAGTGGGATTTACGAACGAAACAAACTCTAGAACACTGGCCAGTTGGTCATCTCCGTTCAGGGCGACAACTACCATCACATGCTGCTCTACTCGGATGATGGAGGCGTCCCGCGTCGTTTCGAACACCGTGACCACCAGGTTTTCGGCCAGTCCGGCGACATCCAGCGACATTCCATAGAAGACTCCCAGATGGTCCACGCTGAAGGTGTAGGAGCCGCCCTCTTCGATCTGAACAGCCTCGAACACGAACCTGCCCTGGGCGTCGGGCTCCACCTGACCCGTGCCGGCCAGCCTGCCGTCGGCGGCGTTGATCAGCATCAACACGCTGAGGCCGTCAGGTAATTTCGCGCCTTCCGTGCCGTTCACCACCCGTCCGTGAACATCTATGGTCTCTTGAGCCCGGAGGGAATCCCATTCAAACGGGAAATGAAATAGCGCAACCGTCAGGACTGCTAGCAAGAACAACTTTACTCTCACGATCGTGGCGCCATATCCGCACCGCAATTGGGGCAGGCAGCTGTGCCCTTCAGGATTGCGGCACTGCAATCGGGACAAACCACCGCGTTTTCGGCAACGCCGCGGGCTAGAAGTATCTCCTGTTCCAGGACCCACGCCGGGTCGCCGCGTCCCGCCTCAAGCTGGTCTCTTAGCACCGTGGCGGCTTGTACGCGGTAGGCCTGGAATTGCGCTTGGAAATCCGCTTCCGGCATCCGGCCAAGTTGGAACTCCAGGTCCAAAGTGGTGATGGAGTCGAAGATATCGGCCAGGGCTTGGTCGTCGGTCTCGGGCGGGGAGAACTCAGCAGGTAGGGGTTGCCGCCCGCGTAAGAACGCGTAGCCCACGACGGCGAAGCTGAATGCCGCCAATACCGCGCCCACGAAGATTGATATGACGGTTTCCGCGTCCATGAAACCCAGTTTACCAGGCTTGCGATGCGCCTAGGCCGCCGAGGGACGAGGGCCGGGAGCAAAACGGCGCGGGGTGGGTACTGGGGCCGGGGCTCGCATCTTCTGGGGCCAGAGAGCGATCACCGTTCCGAGGACCATCACGGGGCCGGCGACCCACATCCACCAGATAAGCGGGTTCACCAAGATGCGGAATCCCACGCTCCCGTCCGGCAGGTTCTCACTGGGCACGATGTACAGGTCCTCGACCGGCGTAGACCTTATGGCCGCGTTGGTGGAAGCCATGTTGAAGCTAGGGTAGAAGGCCCGTTTGGTGTGAATGGTATCCAACAGGTCTCCATCACGGAAAACCTGGACCGTCGATACGAACTCGGTACGGTTGCTTTTGGGGGTTTCGAGAGTGCCCAAAAACACCAGCTCGTAGTCTCCGACAACGGTTGACTCCCCCGGGCTCAGGACCACGTCTTTCTGGATGCTGAAGAACGACGTGCCGACGATACCCAGGGTCACCATGACCACGGAAAGGTGCACGATGTAACCGCCGTAGCGGGGCCGATTGGCCGCGATCAGGCGCAGGAACGCGGTTGCGTAATTCTCCCCCGAACTGCGGTGGCGCGAACGCGTTCCCCTGTACCATTCCATCAGGATCCCGCCGGTCACGAAAGACGCCAGACCAAATGCCAAAAGGGCGTATTCCTTATGCACGCCTAGTATCGCCAAGATTGCAACCGTAGCCAGCCCGGCAACCGCCGGCGGCAACAATGTCTTTCTCAGCGCCGCCACGCCGGCTTTGCGCCACGGTATCAAAGGCCCGATGCCCATCAGAAAGATCAGTCCAAGCATCAAAGGCCCGTTCACCTGGTCGTAGAATGGTCGGGCGATCGTAATCTCCTCGTCATTCGTCAGGCGGGAGATCAGAGGATAGACGGTGCCCCATAGCGTCACAAAAGCGATGGCCAGCAAAAGCATGTTGTTGACCAGGAAGGCAGCCTCTCTGGAGAGCATGGAGTCCAGGTTCTGCGCGCTCTTCAATAGGGGGTAGCGCCAGATGAAGATGGCGAATGGAACAACTACGCCGATGGCCAAGAACAAAAGGAAGACCCAACCCAACTGGGATGCGCCGAAGGAATGGACCGACGGCACCGACCCGCCCCGGTTCATGAACATCCCGTAGAGCGCCAGCCCGAAGGCCACATTTATCAGAACGATGTTCCACATTCGGAACATGCCCCTGCGTTTCTGCACCATGATGGAATGGATAAAGGCTGTGATGCCCAACCACGGCATGAACGCTGCGTTCTCCACGGGGTCCCAGAACCAGAACCCGCCCCAGCCCAAGATGGTGTAGGCCCACCACGATCCAAGGAGCAGGCCGCCGGCCAACAACACCCATGAGACCATCCCCCAGACCCGCCCGGCGTCCACCCATTCGTCCCCGGTCTTGCCTGCTAGTAACGAACCGATGGCAAAGGCAAAGGGCACGGTGATGCCGATGAGGCCAGCCATCAAGGCTGGAGGATGAAAGAACATTCCAAAGTGGGTGAGCAGAGGGTTTATCCCTTCGCCGTCCAGTGGCACGAAAGGCAGTTTGTCGAAGGGGTTGGCCATGACAGCCATAACAGCCACGAAAAATGTCAGGGTCAGCATCAGGACGGCAGTGGTATACGGAAGAGCGTCCTTGAACTTCTCTGGGGACCGCCAGATGGCTATCGCGGACATGATCGACAGGATAGTGGCGATGTACAGCAGAGAGCCTTCGTTTCCGGCGTAGAAGGCCACCCAGGTGAACCGGTTGGGCATGGCCAGATCGCTGTGCCCGGCCACGTAGGCAATCTCGAAATCGTGGCTGATAAAGGCGACCACCAGGCTTAGGGTAGCCACCAACAGTGCCAGCCCGGCGGCGTACATCGCCGTTTGAGCGCTTTCAACCAACGCCGGGGACAAACGCAGCTTGCCGGCCACCGATCCGATGGTGGAATACGCGGCAAGCGCCAAGGCGATCCAGAGACTTATTGCGCCTAACTCAGCCATCTATATCTTCTCGTCCGTTCCAGCAGGGCCAGTCTGGTCAGATGCTTCGGTACCGGATGATTCTACAGCAGGACCGGGTGGATCGGATGTGCCTCCGGGCCGAGGTCCGCCGCGAGTCATGTCCAGATGGCGGTCAACCAGTTGCAGGTAGGGAATCAGGCCGGGGTCCGGAACCAGCCGCGGCGTCGCCATAACCGGCGCCTGCCGGGTCATTGAGCGGATGATGAAGAACACTGCCACTATCGCGGCAAGCACGCCTCCGGCGGGCATGAGCCAAGCTACCAGAGCGGCGCCGGACTTGGGCGGGGCGCCCAAAATGTCTTGGCCGTAGCGTTCGACGAAGAAATCCAGTATCTCTTCCCGGTCTTTGCCCTCACCCAGCATCTCCCGGACCACGGCGCGCATCTGCAGAGCGATCTGGACCTGGGCTTGGTCGATGGTCTCAGCCGGACAGACGGGACACATGATCATGCGGTCGATGCCCTGGGCCTCGCTTTCGCTGAAAACGGCTTC
>ERZ813253.864-NODE-864-length-9906-cov-3.673893_pt1 | contig 9906 bp, 9 predicted proteins | sample MGYA00520893_ERZ813253 | MGnify/ENA primary metagenome ERZ813253 (study PRJEB31669, sample SAMD00080414) | marine metagenome | biome: oceanic hadal pelagic zone biome; feature: marine hadalpelagic zone; material: sea water | place: Pacific Ocean:Izu-Bonin Trench...
AACGGCGCGTCCTCGAACGAGTCCCATGCGTAGGATGGTCCGTCCACGCCCAGGTTCGTGTGATGCTGCCACTCGTCGACGGCGACACCGATGCCGGCGTGAATCGGGTTGCCCTGCGAGGCATTGGTGAAGTTGTAGTAGAGGTGAGTGCGGCGATTGGCGCCCGTGCCGGAGACGACCTCGAGGTCGTCGATGAACACCCCTTCGGGAGGATCTATGGCGCTGCCACCGTAACCGGAACCGGGGAAGCTGTCCGTTAAAACGCGGAAGCGGAGGTAGACCGAACTGTTGCCGGAGAGTGACTGCGGAAGTGGATGGCCGACGCGCTTCCAGCCGCGTGAATCATCGATGTAGACCTGCCCACCGATGAGCATCCCCGCGCCGGGTATCCCACCGGGTTGAGTGATGCCGGTCCAAGCGCCTGCGGCTGAGAGGTACTCGACGAAGTAATTGTCGAAGGTGTTCCCCTCAAGGTCGAAGTCGACGGCGTAGTTGAGCATGATCGGCCCGCTGGCATTCGAGAGATCGACCGTGAACACCAGCGAGGCGTTGGCGCCCTGCGCGTACTCGTCGGTGAGGTTGCCATGGAACCAGGTCCCGAGGTCCGCCCCGCGGTTGGTCAGGTTGACATGGTCGAGGAACCATCCCGGTCGCTGCACGCTGCTGTTGACATCGGTCCAGACTACGAAGCGGAAGCGCAGTGAACTGGCGTTGGCGACACCCTGCAGGCTGTCGAGGTTGAAGTTAGCCGTCGTCCAGCGGGTGGCATCCGTTGAAGCCCATACCCTGAACCCCGGTCCTCCCGCACCCAGGGGGAAGGGAGCGCTCACATCGACGAGGTTGTTGTAGCCGTCATCGGGCACGATGTAGCGCCAGGTCTGTCCCTGGTCCGTGGACATCTCGACCCACGCTCCATCTGCGGAGCCGTTGGGCGCGTACGGGGTGTACATGTGCTCCCAGTGCCTGAAGGTGAGGTTCAGTTCGTTGATGACGCTGGGGACCGGGAAGTCAGGGCTCTCCAGCCATGCGTGCACACCGTTCGGGAGCGCGCTGGCGGCTCTGGTGGCGGCGACGTAGCGACCGTGTGCGGCGCCGATGGGGATCAGCCCACCGCTCGACTCTCGCCCGGTGCCGTTCACCACCCCGGGGATTCCGAGCATGTCGTGCACCTCCCATATGCCAGAGGTTCCACCCATGTCCCACCCGACCAGTTCACGTTGCAGGGTCTCGAAGTCGTCGATGCGACCGACCGAGTGGTTGGCTTCGAGACTCAGTTCACGACCGAAATGGTAGGTCGTCGTGTTGAGCGTCTGTCCAAAACTGAAGTTCAGTCCGCCCGGCTTGTCCGCCACCCACTCGATTCCCGTGCCGATGTCGCGCATCCCGTCCTCGCTCACCTCCAGCCAAGCATCGAGCACCGTGTCGTTGCGTGGGATCTCGAAACCGTCCACCAGGGTGGTCCCGCCGTTGGGTGCGGGCACCTGCACCACCGATGGGCCCGACCAGTTGCTGAGGGTGGCACCGGCGAGCGGAAGCGCGGAAGAAAACAGCATGAGCGCTGTGAGCAGGAGCGGGAGTACGGAGTGACGTTGACGCGACATGGCCCAGCCTCGGCAGCATCGTGAGCAGACAGACACCGTTTGAATCCATCCCGAGCAGGTTCGCGTCCGCATGCATCGGCGTGTGCGCCGCTGATGCACTGTTAGGCTGTCGTCCGACAGGGAGGGGGGAATCGCGAGGAGATGTGCTTGAACCAACAGGAGGAAACACCGTCCGCTGCTCATCTGCAGGCGATTGAGAGCCAGTTGTTCGCGCTGGTTCGGCAGCAGGCGAAGCGCAACCATCCGGTCGAGTTGCCCCGGCCCGACTTCTGGGAACAGGTCTCCCTGCTGCTGCAGCACATCGAGGTGGAACTGACCGAACTGGGACGCACCGAAGGGTGGAGCGTGCGCGCCCAGAACCTGTCACGGCGCCAAGCCAACCTGCGCCGGGCGGTCTCGGACCTCACCCAGCATCGGCTGACCGCGTTCGTTCGCCATGCATCAGCGAGCAACCTCTCCGCTGCTCGGTTCGGAGATGCGGCGGCCGAACCGCACGCCGTGCTGTCTCCGCTCGACTGGACGCGTCACGCCAGCAGCGAGCGCGCATTCCACGATGGGCTGCAGGCGTTGATCGAGCGCTACAAGCACCAGGTCTCGTGGGCGGCCCTGCAACAAGGGATGGTCGCCGAGAACATGCCGACGATCACCCTCGAGGCGGGGTCCACCCAACTCGACGAGTTCATCGAAGGCGAAGGGGGCTTGACCGGAGAGGGTGCACCCCATGTCGCACCAGCGGACATGGAGCCGGAGCCGTTCATCGACCCGGACGAGGACGAGGAGGAGCGCATCGCCAGGACGAGTGACGGATGGCCGGCGAAGGTGCACATCGACGCCGCCAAGTTCGGGGAGCAGCAAGATGCCGAGAACGCATCCGATTCCTCTGGGAATGATGCCGAGGAGAGCCAAGATGAGGTGGACTCCGTCGAGATGCTGAGAATACGCATGCTGACCGACCTGGCCGAGCCAATCCTCGATGCCGAGGGCAACGAACTCGAACTGATGCAAGGGGACATCGAGTTCTGCGACGCCACGATGGCCGAGGGACTGATCGCCGCCGGATTCGCCGAAGACGCTTCACTGTGAGCGATTTCAGGTAGCGCTGCGCAGGGTGATCTCGATGGTCACCGTGTCGGGGATGTCGAGGGTGCGCACCACGCGTGCCAGCACCGCCTCGTCCTTCGTAGAGTTGATCTCCAACTCGATGAGTCGCTTGTGCACGCGCATCTCCCAGTGGTCGTACGTCTCGCTGCCCTCGCCGTCGGGTGATTTGCGGCAGGGGACGATCAGGCGGCGCGTGGGCATCGGGATCGGTCCGCGCAGTTTCACGCCCGTCGACTGCGAGATCTGCTTGATGCCCTGACAGACCTTGTCAAGGTGCTCGTGGTTCAAGCCGGTGAGTTTGATGGTGGTGATGGACATCGATGTCCACTCCCTCTTCCGCCCTCAGTGCCTGTGTGAGATTCACTTCTTCTCGATCTTGATGCAGACGCCGGCGGCGACGGTCTTGCCCATGTCGCGGATGGCGAAGCGGGACAACTCGGGGAAGGTGTCCATCTGCTCGATTGCCATCGGCTTGGTAGGCTGGAAGCGAACCATTGCAGCATCACCGGTGACTAGGAAGTCCGGGTTGGCGGTCTTCACGCCCTTGCTGGTCCTCTCGAGCAACTCGACGAAGCGAACCGCCACCTGTGAGGTGTGTGCGTGGAACACCGGGGTGTAACCTGCGCCGATCGCCTTGGGGATCTCCATCAACTGGATCTGTCCGACGAAGGTCTCGTCGTGGCGCACGTAGGAGGGCTCGTTATCCGTGTAGCCACAGACATCGCCACGTCGAATCTCGTTGGCGGCGAGGCCACGGACGTTGAATCCGACGTTGTCACCGGGCTCGGCCCTGTCGACCATGGTGTGGTGCATCTCGATGCTCTTGATCTCAGCGCTCTTCTGGCTGGGGTTGAACATGACCGTCTTCCCGGGGTTCAGCACGCCCGTCTCGACCTTACCGACCGGCACTGTGCCGATTCCGCTGATCTTGTAGACGTCCTGGATCGGCAGGCGCAGCGGCTTGTCGAGAGGCTTGTCGGGCATCTCGATGGCGTCAATCGCCTCGAACAGGGTCGGGCCGTCGTACCAACTCGAGTCGTCGCTGCGGTTGAACACGTTGCCGCCTTGGAGCGCGCTGCACGGGATGAACGCACAATCGTCGGGGTTGAAGCCAGCCATCCTGAGCAGGCCGCTGGTATCCTCGACGACCTTGTTGAAGCGGTCCTGACTCCAGTCGACACCCGGGATGTCCATCTTGTTGACGTTGATGATGAGCTGCTTGACACCCAGCACGCGGGCGAGGAAGGTGTGCTCCTTGGTCTGCGGTTGCACCGAGTCGTTGGCGGCCACGCACAGCACCGCGGCGTCTGCCTGGCTGGTCCCGGTGATCATGTTCTTGACGAAGTCCCGGTGACCGGGCGCGTCGATGACCGTCCAGTAGTAGTTCGGTGTGAAGAACTTCTTGTGTGCGACATCGATGGTGATACCGCGTTCACGCTCTTCCTTGAGGTTGTCCATCACGTAGGCGAACCCGAATCCAGCCTTGCCGCGCTCGACTGCTTCCTTCTCGAACCCGTCGATGACGTGCTGTTCGATGTGGCCGCTGTCCAGCAACAACCGGCCGACGGTCGTTGACTTTCCGTGATCGACGTGTCCGATGAACACGAGGTTCAGATGCGGCTTACTCCGGTCTTCCCACTTTGAACCCATGGATTCTCACTCCTACAAGCAAACCCGCCGACCCCCCTCCCCTATTTCAACCTCATGCCCGAACACGGGCGACCACGCGCCAGAGATTCGTGGCACTGAACGCGAATGGACATCACTTGTAGACGAGTTCGATGCGGAACTCGTCGATTTCGGTGTCATGCTGCTCTTCGTTGACGATGTCGATCGTCCAGATGCCGTCGTAATACTGGCGGAAGTCTCCTGAACTCGATTGCATCAGCAAGCAGTAGTTGTCGTCAGAACAATCGCTGTAGTAACTGTCGCCACGCTGGTCGTTGGTGATCGCCGAGGAGTTGCGCACATCCTCGTCGGTCTCGTTGTAGGCATACAGGTTGAGTTCGTTGGGCACGTTGCCGATCCAGTCGTCCTCTTGGGGGTAGACGAGGTAGAAGTAGACCTTGGAGAGGCGATGGGGGCCGAGCGGAGGATAGTCGTAGATGGTCGGGAACGTCTTGGTTATCGTCGGCGCATTGGTGTAGTTGCGGTCGATGAGCAGGTCTCTCCAGGTGGCGCGGGCGTTCACGTGCACCCACATGTCCTCGCTCGCTGACATCCCGTTGTTGTCGGTGACGGTCAGTTGCACTCGCCACTCCCCTGCCGTGGTCGACCACTGGTAGGTCTCCCCGGTGGCATCCACATCGTTGTCCGCTTCGCCGTCGGAGTCGCTGTCGACCTCGATGTCCAGATCCCATTCCCAAGCGGTGAGCCACGCTTCGTCGCTGCCCGCTTCGCTTGCGGACGCATCGAGGGTGACGGTCGTGGTCGGCTCGTAGTCATCGTCGCTCTCAGCCATCTCGTCGCACAGCCAGATGAGGATGTAGGTTCCCGATGCGGATGGTTCGCCGTCGTCGCAATCGTTCATCTTCGAGGTGGCGATTTCCGGGATCGGCTCAGCGGCGCCGGCGGGGACGACGGTGAGCGTCTTCTCGACCGTCGCCTCGAAGTCGCCGTCGGACACTTTGAGCTTCACCGTGTAGGTGCCAGACTGGCTGTAGGTGTGGCTCACCGCAGCATCTTCGGCGGTACCGCCAGCGGTGCCGCCGTCGCCGAAGGTCCACGAGTAGGTCAGGTCGTCACCGTCCGGGTCGGAGGCGGAGGCGGTGAAGTGCAGTTCGTCCCCGGAGCGGTAGGTGCCGGTCTCCGTGATGTCGAAAGATGCGGTGGGTGCCGAGTTGCCGCGGAAGGAGTCGAGACAACCGGCCAGCCCGGAAGCGGCGAGCAGCAGCGTGACGAGCAGCAGCGCGAGTGAGCGGTTCCCCTGCATCAGGAAGACAACGCCAGCCCGTCATCCATCAACCATTCGCCTGCGCGCGCAGTGTCAGAACGAGAACAGAGTGGCTTGGCGGTTGCCTTTGAGCAGGTCGTCCGCGCTCCAGCCGAACGCCTCGCTGATCCGCCCCAGCGCGGTGGCGATGCGCTTGGCGTAGAACTCCGGGTCGTAGTCCGTCTGCTCGACTCCGGTCTCTTCCTGCAACCAGGCCTCGATCGTCATGGGACTCTTCTTCCCGTCGGTGACCAGCCAGCCGACCTTCATTCCCGGTGTGAAGTTCAAGCCGGCGGCGATCCTCTGCTTGGCGGCGCGCACGAACGGGAGGCCGTCGGGATTGGTGTAGACGCGGGTGAAGTCGATGCTGCCATCCGCGTTGACTCGACCTTTGCAGGACCTGCTGATCACCAGATCAGCAGGCTCGACCTCGCGGGCGCGCACTCGCTCGATGAGTTTCAGGATGTGCTGAACCGCCTCACTCGATTCTCCATCGAGGATCAGTTCGAACATCTCGGTCATCACATCGGTGAGCAGGTTGAACGAATCGGACCTCCTGACCTCGTAGCCGCGCACGAGCATCTCGGTCCGCGGCCACACCTTGCGGCCCACGTAGCGCTTCTTGGCGCCGTGGCTGAAGAACACCGACAGGCCGGCCTCGAACTCCAGTTCCGCCCCTTCCACGCTGTACTTCTCGGCGATTTCCTGACCGAATCCGATCAGTTCCGCACACGTCCGCTCCCACGCTTCCCGGTCCGTGCCCTCCTCCGGCTCGACCGTGGGTGCTGACTCCGCTATCGGTGCGCTCACGAACACGGAATCAGTGTCGCTGTACACCACGGGATGGCCTTCCTCTTCGAGTTGCCCGATGATCTGCTTGATGTTCGAGCGCGCCCAGGCGGTGATGCTGGCACCGAGCTGCGGGTGGGTGAAGCGGTAGAAGTTGGAGGCGAACACTCCGTAGAACGAGTTCATCAGGATCTTGACGGCGAACTGCATCTGGTCGTGGAACATCTCGGCTGACTCGTCTCCACTCTCTTGGGCATCGGCGAGTGCACGCTTGTGGATGTCGCGTTGTTCCATCAGGTGTTCCAGCAGTTGGGGAACGAGGCCGCGGCGGGAGGTGGCTGGGAGGAAGGAGGCGCCGAAGGGGGATTCGTGAATGCCCTCGGGAATCACCTCGTCGGGGCGCTTGCGCTCGTCGATGCGGGTGGTGTAGCAGACGTTGTTGCTGATCATGATCGACGGGTACATCGACTTGAAGTCGAGCACGGCGACCCACGGTTGCAGGCCCGCTTCCACCTCGTGGACGTAGCCTCCCTCGATCTGCTTGCTCTTCCCACCCCTGTGGGTCCTGGGCACGGCCACCCCCTCGCGGTCGGCCAAGCGGATGACCAGGCTGTCGATCCACTGGCTCGTCGTACCCGCGGTCGCCACCTCCAACGGAACTCGCGCCACCGCCGCCAACGCCTCCTTGCGCTCGACGGCGTGGATGTGACCGAGGATCTCCAGCGGCAGGATGGCGTCACGCAGGCAGTATTCCAGCACCAGGTCCGGATCCTTCGCCCACTCCTCGTCCATCCTGGACGCATCGATGTCGAGCTTGTGCAGGTCGTCGCGCTCAGGCCAGAGCAACTCGGCCCCGAAGCCCAGCGTCCCCCGCTCCGGCCCGAGCGGCCTCCGCGCCGCCCACCACGCCCCGCGCCCGCCCGGTCCGCGTCACCTCGCGGAGCTCGTTCCAGAGCATGTCGCAGTGATCATCGCGCCCTTTGAAGTGTTGTACCATGCCAGCCCCGGACGTGGACGCAGACCTGCTGTAGAAGCGACATTGAGGATTGCACCGTGCCCCTGTTTTTTCATCAGCGGCACTCCGTGTTTTGCCGTCAGATAAACCGATTTGACATTGACTGCAAAAATCTTGTCAAACTCCTCCTCAGTGACTTCTGTCATGGGTTTGTTGCGATGAGTGGTTCCGGCGTTATTTACCAAAATATCAAGTCGTCCCCATTGTTCAACAGTTTGTTGAATCATTGCTTCCACATCCGAATTTTCACTAACATCCGCAACAACCGCAATCGCACTGTCACCAATGTCACGGGCAACCTTTTTGGCTGCTTGCTCGTTAATATCCGCGATGACTACCTTTGCTCCTTCTTGGGCAAAACGAGTGGCAATACCGCGTCCGAATCCCGAACCGGCTCCAGTAACAAGTGCAATTTTATTCTGCAGACGCATTTTATTCTCCGTGATGAATGGCAATTGTTTTGGTGACAGAAAAACCGTAAAGCGCTTCAAACCCTTTTTCACGTCCGTGACCGCTGAGTTTCACTCCACCGAAAGGCAATTCGACTCCTCCGCCCGCACCGTAGTTGTTGATGAAAACTTGTCCGGATTTAATCCTTTTTGCCATCCTGAATTGGCGCGCGCCGTCTCTTGTCCAGACTCCGGAAACTAAACCAAAAGGGGTCCCATTTGCCAATTTGACAGCTTCGTCTTCATCTTCAAACGGCATCACCGCCAACACGGGTCCGAACAATTCTTCCTGCGCCACAGCATGATCCGGAGGTACATCCCGGATCAGCATCGGTTTTACATAATTTCCTCCGGAAGGCGCATCCTCCATTATTTTACCTTCTGCGGAAATGTTTAATCCGTCTGCTCTTGCTTGAGCTAAAAATTTTTCCAACCGTTTTTTTTGTTCCGGACTGATCAGCGGACCGCAATTTAAATCCCGGAATGCAGGACCGACGCGCAGCTCTTTGAATTTATTTTCCAGAAGGGACGTTAGTTCTTCGTAAATTGAACTTTCCACCAAAACCCTGCTGGCGGCGGAACAGGTTTGTCCGCAATTCTGAATGCTGGCATTGACCAGAAAAGGCAATGCTTTTTCCAAATCAGCGTCGGCAAAAACAACTTGCGGAGATTTTCCGCCCAGTTCCAAAGTAACCGGAATTGCGTTTTTTGCGGCAGCTTGCTGAACCAAAGCTCCAACTTCTGTGGAGCCTGTGAAAGAAAGATGGTTTACTCCGGAATGATGTATGAGAGCATTTCCTGCAACTTCTCCGAGTCCCGGAACTATGTTGAAAACTCCCGGAGGAAAACCTGCTTGCCTTGACAATTCACCAATCATCAGCGCTGTTTGTGAAGCTTCTTCACCAGGTTTAAGCACACAGGCGTTACCCATTGTCAAAGCACCACCGATTGTGCGTCCAATTATTTGAAGTGGATAATTCCAGGGAATAATGTGTCCGGTAACACCGTGTGGTTCCCGGAGAGTAAGTACGGTATAGCCTTCAAGATACGGGATTGTTTCACCATGCACTTTGTCCGCTGCACCTCCGTAAAACTCAAAATATCGGGCACAGGCCCTGACATCTACACGGGCTTGCGTTAAGGGTTTTCCAACATCCCGAGCTTCCATTTCTGTCAACTCAGTTTCATTCTCCAATATCAGTGAACTCAACTTTTGTAGCAAACGGCCGCGTTCCACGGGAATTGTTTTGCCCCATTCACCGTCCATCGCATTTTGAGCTGCCTGAACGGCACGGTCGATATCCGCCGCTGAACCGCTGGCTATGCGTCCAAATTCGCTGCCGTCACTTGGATCCATTACCGGCAGGGTTTCTCCGGATTCAGGATCTTGCCAATTACCGTCTATGAGGACTTTTCCTTCAATTATTTTCACTCTATTCTCCTGTATTTATTTATCTTTTAGCTTACGCATTGCCTCCAATCGGGCAATCAAACTGGAAGTGTCCCAGCGGCTTCCGCCGAGTGCCTGCACTTCAGAATAAAATTGATCAACCAGTGCGGTGACAGGCAAATGTGCCTGGTTGGCGCGACCTTCTTCAAGCGCAATTCCCAAATCTTTACGCATCCAATCGACGGCAAAACCATATTCAAAAAAATTTTCGTTCATGGTTTTGTAACGATTTTCCATTTGCCATGATTGAGCGGCGCCCTTGGATATGGTTTCGATCACTTGCTCAACATCAAGACCAACTGCCTTGGCAAAATGAATCCCTTCCGCCAAACCTTGTACTATTCCGGCTATACAAATTTGATTGACCATTTTTGTCAATTGACCATAACCTACCGGCCCCAGGAGCTTAGTCATTTTCGCGTAATTGCTTATGAGCGGTTCTGCTTTTGTGAAACTTTCTTCGTCACCGCCAACCATCACTGTTAAGACTCCATTTTCCACACCGGCCTGTCCTCCGGCCCCAGGAGCACCCGGGAAAGTGCAAGCCAGTCACTGCTCGCCCTGCGAAA
>ERZ813253.865-NODE-865-length-9901-cov-2.347555_pt1 | contig 9901 bp, 9 predicted proteins | sample MGYA00520893_ERZ813253 | MGnify/ENA primary metagenome ERZ813253 (study PRJEB31669, sample SAMD00080414) | marine metagenome | biome: oceanic hadal pelagic zone biome; feature: marine hadalpelagic zone; material: sea water | place: Pacific Ocean:Izu-Bonin Trench...
AGCGTGGGCGAGCCTGTAGCCGAACGGCGGGAGTACCTCTCCAGCCAGTTCGGCGTTTCCGCGGACGCCGATAACCTGAAATCGGCCCAGCAAGCCGACCTGGTGGTGCTTGCCATAAAACCGCAAGACCTGGGCCAGGTCATGGGCCAGTTGAAGGGCCACCTGGACCCGCAACAGGCCGCGCTGTCCATAGTAGCCGGGGCCAAGATGGACACCCTGACTAAAGGCTTGGGCCATCCGTCAGTCGTCCGAGTCATGCCCAACACCCCCGCCCAGATAGGAGAGGGCATGTCCCTCTGGACCTGTTCGGACGGGGTCGATGACTCCAAACGGGAGATGGTCAAGGCGGTATTGGGGACCATTGGCCAGGAGATCTACGTATCAGATGAGAAGTACATGGACATGGCCACCGCGCTCAGCGCCAGCGGACCGGCCTATGTCTTCTTATTCATCGAAGCCCTGATCGACGCCGGCGTCTACGTGGGCATGCCCAGAGACATGGCCCGGACGCTGGTCCTGCAGACCGTTTATGGCAGCACCAAGCTGGTCATGGAATCCGGGATGCATCCGGCCGAGTTGAAAGACATGGTAGTCTCGCCCGGCGGCACTACCGCCGAGGCCCTGCGAGTGCTGGAAGACAAAGGCGTCCCAGCGGCGATAATCAGTGCCGTGGACGCCGCTTACCGTAAATCGGTCCAACTGGGCCAGAGGTAAAGAGGTTATTAATTGGCCCAACTGCTGAACACGATATTGACCCTGTTCACCATCGCGATATTCGCGCGGGTGATCATGACCTTCCTGATTCCTATGAGTGGGGCCAATCCTCATCCCATCCTCGTCACTATCAGCACCCTGGTGAACCAGGTTACCGAGCCGGTACTTGGGCCCGTACGCCGCAGCCTGCCCAGCTTTGGTGGGCTCGACTTCAGCCCCATGGCGGTGCTGATCATCCTGATTCTGTTGCGCCGGGTCGTTGACGCCGTCTTCAACTAACTTTGCTGTACAGGCCGGACCGCCTTGACCAAGCAACTCCCGCTTCATAGAATGGGCGCATCGGATCCCTGATAGATATCGGCGATCTCTCAAGTAAAACTCTACCTCGGTTGGACCTTTTTCAAGATGCACCAACAAGAGATGCTGAAGGGCAACACAGATACCCTGCTCCTAGCCCTCCTGGAGAACGAGGCCATGTACGGCTACCAGATTGTGAAGGAAGTGGACGAGAGGAGCAGCGGCTACTTCGCCTTCAAAGAAGGCACGTTATACTCGGCCCTTCACCGCCTGGAAAAAGCCAAGTTGATTGAAGGCCGCTGGGAAGACACGCCTAACAACGTGCGCCGCCGCTACTACCTGATCACCGCCAAGGGACAGCAAGCCTTGGAAGACCGCCTCACGGAGTGGCAGCGCTTCACCATAGCGATGAATTCCATCATGCTCCCCGGCGCTAGCCCTGAGGCCCAATAGGCGGCCATCATGCCATTTGAAGTCACATATTACCTTCAATCGCTGGCCCGGAGACTCCACCTGGACCCCGCCGAGAAGGACGAGATTATCCAGGAGCTGGAGGCCCACCTAGAAGACAAGGCTGCCGAGCTGGAGACCCAAGGCTTGGACCGCGATACTGCGATGGCCCGCGCCGTTGCGGAGATGGGCGCCCCCAACGCGGTTGCCCGGGGCATGTACGAGGTGCACAGCCCGGGAGTCTGGCGGGACGTTCTCCTGTCCACCATTCCCCACTTTCTGTTAGCTGCGCTATTCGCGCTTCACCGGTGGAGCCATTATTTCCTGGTGTCCCTGCTGCTCATCGGCATCGCATTTGTGACCTGGCGAAACTGGCGAGCCGGAAGCCCCAGCAAGTGGTCGTATTCCTGGATGGGCTACTCACTGGCTGCGCCTGCGCTGTCCTGGCTCTTGTCTCTTATCACTCTGGGCTACGGGGCCTGGACCCTGGTGACCACCGGGCAGTTGCCTTTCAATGTGGCGCTGTTCTTTTTGCTGATCGGATACGTGCCCTTCTCCATGTGGATCATGGCCAACGTGATCTTCAAGATGGTCAAAAGAGACTGGCTGCTGGCTTCGCTCACGGCCCTGCCGTTCCCCTTCCTGACCTCGTGGGTATTGTTCTTGAACTGGCAGGGAGGGCTCTGGAGCGAACATGCGGAACGGATGCAAGATTCCGATACCGCCAGAGCGTTTATCTTTGTGGCCATGGCGGTCACCACCGCCGTCTTCTTGAAGGTGGGGCCGCGCTTGCTCCGCATCGGACTGCTCACCGTGAGCAGTTCTATCCTGGTGATAATCACGGCCGCCTCTTTGCCGGTGAGCCTGAACGTATTGGCGGTGGTCCTGATGATCGTCGCGTCATTGGCATTCCTGCTTAGCCCGGCCATGTTGGAGTCCAAGATGGAGTGCCGTCAGCTCAAAGCCGAAGCGGTCGGCAAGCTTTCTGACTCCTGAAACTAACAACGGCGGCCAACCCCGTCGCCATGCTTCATCGCTGGTCTGGACGTGATTGATTGGACGACCAACTGAACAAAGACGTGGCATACATACGAAAGGTGCTGGACCAAGACCTGGCCACCTCGCAGCCGCGGATGCCGGAACAGCCCTTGTTGGTCGCCATGTGCGGCCTGCCGGGCACAGGCAAGTCCTACTTCGCGGCCAAGTTGACTGAGCAGGTCCCTTTTCTGATCTTGGAGACCGACCGGCTGCGCAAGGTGCTGGTCGAGCATCCCAAATACACGACGGGAGAGCACCGCCGGGTATTTCGCTCCTGCTACCAACTGATTCAGTATTATTTGATCAACGGCTACAGCGTGCTATTCGATGCCACCAACCTCAACGAAGAGTTCCGGACCTACCTATATGACATCGCAGAGGCCACCGGCGCGCCACTGGCGGTCGTGCATGCCACTGCCCCTCAAAATACGGTCCGGCGCAGGCTGAAAGAGCGCAAAGCCGACCGGCACGCCAACACCTACTCCGATGCCGGATGGCTGATATACACCCGGCTGGCGCCCGTGGAAGAACCGGTCCAGCGTGACCATTACGAGCTGGACACATCCAAGGACATCGCCCCAGTGCTGGACGAGGTAGTCGAGTGGGCCAGGTCAAGCGGGCAGATCAAAGTAGATCGATAAATTGGTGAAAAGCCGAAATGACGACTTCCAAACTCCGGACAACCAAAACCAAGAGATTCAGCAAAGCCATCAAGGCTAAAGGTCTGGAGATAGACGTCCAGTCGGCCGACATCATCGGCATCGATACCCCGGCCTTGGTGGTGAATCTGTTCCGCGGGGTCAAGAAGCCAGGTGGGGCTACTGGAGCCGTCGATAAAGCCCTAGGTGGGGTCATCACCCAGTTGATCGAAGACGGGGAGATCAAGGGCAGCACCGGTGAGACCACGCTGATCCACACCCTGGGCAAGATCAAGCCCAGCAGAGTGCTGGTGGCCGGACTGGGTCCCCAGGACGAATTCGATGTCCAAGTCGTGCGCCGGGTGTCGGCGGAAGTCGTCAGGTTCCTGCGCCGCAAGGGGATCTCGAGCGCGGCCACCATCGCCCACGGGGCGGGCATCGGCGGTATTGACCCCCAGTCGTCCGGCCAGGCAATCGCCGAGGGCGCCCACTTGGGACTCTACAAATTCGGTACCTATCTGACCAAGAACAGCGATTCCGCCAACGAGTTTGAGCACCTGACAGTGGTGGAGTTGGACAAGACCCGGGCCAAAGCCATCGCAGCGGGAGTCAAGCTTGGCAGTACCGTGGCCAAGGCATCCATCACCGCCCGGGATATGGTCAACGAACCGGCCAATCACATGACGCCTTCGCGCATGGCTGAGGCCGCCCAGAAAGTAGCCTCCGACCATGGGCTCAAGATCGAGATAATGGAAAATGCCCAGATGAAGGAGATGGGCATGGGCGCTTTCATGGGGGTGGCCCAAGGTACCGACGAACCGGCCAAGCTCATCGTGCTGCGCTATGACGGAGACCCAGACAACCCGGAGAACAACCTGGGCCTCATCGGCAAGGGAATCACCTTCGACACCGGCGGGATATCCCTGAAACCCCCCGGCGGCATGGAGGCCATGAAGGGCGATATGGCCGGAGGAGCGTCGGTCATCGCCGCCATGGAGATCATCGGCCAGACCAAGCCCAAGATCAACGTCCTGGCCGTGATCGCGGCCACGGAAAACATGCCCGGCGCATCCGCCCAGCGGCCCGGAGACGTGGTGCGGGCCATGAACGGCAAGACCATCGAAGTGATCAACACCGACGCTGAGGGCCGCTTGGTGCTGGCCGACGCCTTGTGCTACGCCCGGGAGCAGGGCATCACCCAGTTGGTGGACGTGGCGACCCTGACGGGAGCCATGGTGACCACCCTAGGTAAGGCCTGCACCGGTGTTATGGGCAACGACGGCCAAATGGTCCAGCAGATTATCGACGCCGGTAAGAAGACGGGCGAGAGATTCTGGGAATTGCCCATGTTTGACGAGTACAAAGACCTGATCAAGAGTGATGTCGCCGACATGAAGAACAGTGGGGGGCGGCAGGCAGGCTCCATCAGCGCGGCCCTATTGTTGGCCGAGTTCGTGGACGGCGCCGCCTGGGTGCACCTGGACATCGCCGGCACCTCCACCTCGGACAAAGCGTCAGGCTATCTGGTCAAGGGCGCCACCGGTGTGCCCGTCCGCACCCTGGCCCAACTGGCCACGGACCTAGCCGAATCAGGCGCACCCAAGAAGTCCCGCAGCAAAACTAAAGCCGAATAACGGAGTCATATTGTGACCAGTTCTTATGAGACCATTGGCCGCCCAGTGGGCCGCGCCGAAGGGCCGGCGAAAGTCACCGGCCAGGCTATATTTCCCGCGGATGTGAACCTGCCCGGCACCCTGGTCGGCAAGTGCCTGCGCAGTCCCTTTCCCTACGCCAAGATCGTGTCCATAGACGCGGACTCATTGGCCGCTGCCCGGCAGGTGCCTGGCGTCCATGCGGTGCTGACCGCCGACGATATTCCGCCCCATCTCGTGGGCCGGATGCTGCGGGACATGCCCATCCTGGCCCGGGACGTGGTCCGTTTCGCCGGACAGAAGGTGGTAGCGGTTGCCGCAGAAGACGACGATATCGCCGAAGAGGCCTTGAACCTCATTCAGATAGATTACGAAGAACTTGATCCCATCCTGGATCCGTCGGATTCCATCAAGCCCGGCGCGCCGGTCCTGCATCCGGACTTCGCTGATTACGCTGGGATTCCCGACGGCGCCCAAGAACACCCGAACATCGCCGGACAGGCTTCTTGGAGCCGGGGTGATGTGGCACAGGGGTTCGCCGAAGCCGATCTGATCTTCGAGCATACCTTCCGGACCAACCACCAGCATCAAGCCTATATCCAGCCTCACGCATCGGTGGTCTTCTTGGATGACAGCGGCCGGGTGCAGACCTGGGTGAACAGCAAGATGCCGTTCCAGGTCCGTCAGCAGCTCTCTGACGGCATCGACATGCCCACCGACCAGATCCGAGTGAATCCCACGACCATCGGCGGCGACTTCGGCGGTAAGGGCGGGTTCATGGACACCCACCTGGGCTTCTGGCTCTCCAAGACCACCGGCCGCCCAATACGCATGGCCATGACCTACATCGAGGAGCTGATGGCCGGCAATCCGCGGCACCCGGCGGTAATGACCTTCAAGACCGGGGTCAAGAAAGACGGCTCAATCACAGCCCGCCAAGCCCACCTGGTCTACGACAGCGGCGGTTACGCGGCCTTCAAACCTCAACGGGGCGTGACCTACGGCTCGCGCTGCCTTGGGCCCTACAAGATTCCCCACGGGCATATCGACTCATTAGTGGTCTACACCAACCAGGTTCCCTGCGGCAGTATGCGGGCGCCGGGTGACCCGCAATCGATATTCGCCGCCGAGGTCCAGATGGACCTGATCGCGAAAGAACTGGGCATGGACCCCGTGGAATTCCGCCGGATGAACCTGGTCCAGGATGGCGATGTCTCGCCTATGGGCCACCAATGGCAGAACATCATGGGCCTGCGGACGCTGGAAGCCGCCGTGAAAGAGGCTGGATACCAGGATGCCAAGCCCCAAACACCCGGCAAGCTCACGGGCCGGGGCATGGCGCTCTGCGAGCGGCACGTTGGGGCCGGCAGTTCAACCTGCCGAATCTCCATCGACTCCGACGGAACCGTCACGCTCTACACTGCTCTGCCCGACACCGGCTCCGGGTTCTACACCGTGCTGCGCCAGATCCTGGGACAGGAATTGGGCGTGGCCTACGACGAGATCAAATTGGAGCACTGGAGCACTGACGATGTCGCCTTCGAGACCGGCGTCGGCGGCAGCCGGGTGACTCACGTCGCCGGCCAGGCGGTCTTCCGGGCCGCCCAGGGACTGAAGCAGAAGTTGGCAGCCACGGCCGCCGACCTGTTCGGCTGGCCCGAAGACGACACCGGTTTCTCCCAAGGGCAGGTGACGGCGCCGGGACAGGCGTCTGTTAGCCTGGGCGACTTGGTTTCACGCTCCGGCGGACTTTTGGAGGCAGACCACACCTACGACTCCGAGCGGGACGAAGACATCACGGTGTTCTGCGTCCAGATCGCAGAGGTCGACGTGGATGTGGAGACGGGGCAGGTGCAACTGACCAAGTTCACCACAGCGCACGACGTGGGTACGATTCTGAACCCGTTAGGACACCAGGGCCAGATCGACGGCACGGTGATGCAGGGCATCGGCTACGCCCTCACCGAAGACCTGCGATATGAAGACGGCCACGTAACGACCCTCTCGATGGGCGAGTACAAGATCCCGACCATGCCCGACATGCCGGAACTCCGGACCGTGCTGGTTAAGAGTGAAAGTGGCGGTCCTTCGCCCTACGGCGGCAAGGCCATCGGCGAGCAGGGGATCAGTTCCGTGGCACCGGCCATCGTCAACGCAATATTCGACGCCACCGGGGTCGTCATCACTGAGATACCCGTGAGTTCGGAGAAACTGTTGCAGGCCATACGGGGGTTATCCAAGTAACGGAACACTGGCCAACCTGTGGTGTATAATTTCCCGTAATATCGACCGGGCTCCCCAAACAGTTACGGAGGAAAGCAACTATGCCAAGAATCGAATCTCTGGGACACGTTGGGATCTATGCCGAAGACCTGATGAAGATGCGGGACTTTTACAGCCGTGTTTTGGGTCTGACGATCTCCGATGAGGATCTGGAAGAGCGGGGAATGACCTTTTTCACTGCCGACAAAGAGCGTGAGCACCACGAGTTTGTGCTGATGAAGGGCCGGGTCACCCGCGACGACGCCAAGGTTATCCAGCAGATATCCTTCATCGTTCCCAGTTTGGATGATTTGCGGGAGTTCAAGACACGCCTTGAGGCTGAACCCGATGTGAAGATTGACCGCATCGTCAGCCACGGCATCGCCTTTGGCATGTATTTCTTCGACCCGGAAGGCAACCGCATCGAACTATATGTCCGGACTCCTTACAAAGTCCCCCAGCCGATTGGAGACCCCATCGACATCATGGCTTCCACTGACGAAGAGCTGGAAGCGATCGCAAAGGCCCAGATTCCAGCCTAGGACCTCTTTCGGACATTCTTATGCCCCATTGGAAAGGCCGAAAGGTACGCCGCTCTCGTAGGAATTAGCGAGCTTGCCTCTCGGTCTTTTCATTTAGAATCTCACCTAGAAGAAAAATGAGCAGCACCCGATCAGCACGCTACGAAGACCTTCCCCGCAGCTACCACATCTTCAAGTGGCGGATACTGCTGGCCTACGCCTTCTTCTACGTGTTCGTCTATCTGGGCCGATTTAACTTCTGGCCCGTGGCCCCCTTGATCAAAGAGGACTTATCGCTCAGCAACTTTGAGATCGGCCTAATTAACGCTCTGCTGCTGTGGGGCTTCGGCCTTGGCGACTTGGTGCACGGCCGCCTCGCTGAGACCTACGGCTTGCGCCTCTGGGTGTTGATCGGCGCCATCCTCACTACCATCTTGAACTGGATAACCAGCTTTGCCACCTCGACGCTGACCATGGCGATACCGTGGGGCATCGCCGGCTTCGTGAATGCCGCCTGTTGGGCCCCCGGTAGCAGCATGATCTCTCAGTGGTGGCCCCGCCGGAACCGGGGCATGGCCTTGGGCATCATGGGCACCGCCAGCGGCGGGGCTATGGTGATGATGTGGTGGATCTCCGGCTACGTGGGTGCGGAGTGGGGTTGGCGGGCGGCCTTCCGATATCCTCCGCTGATAATCACCGTCCTGGGCATCGCTTTTTACTTCATCGTTCGGGACCGGCCCTCCGATGTCGATCTGCCGGAATACGTGGAGGAAGACGAGGTATCGGCTGTTCCCGAAGCCGTCGATCCAGAGCGCCTTAAAGGGTTTGGTCCCTACAAAGAGCTGTTGTCCAACCCCAGGTTCCTCCTGGCCAGCCACGTTAAGGGATTGGAGAATGTGGTTCGCTACGGCCTGACAACATGGGTCCCCATCTACTACTTTGAAGAAGGCGGGTTGTCCATCGAGTCCACCATCCTCCTCACCATCCTGCTGCCGATAGGGTATATGGTCGCACCTCCGATATCGGGTATCATCTCGGACCGATACCTGGGCAGCCGCCGCCAACCGATGGTCATCTTCTCCTGTGCCGTCAGCGCCATCGTGCTGGTGGGCATCGCCCTCGCCCCTCCCGTCAATGTGACCTTGGGGGCCGTGTTGCTGTTGCTCGGCGGACTTTCAATGGGCATGTCTCCCTTATCCACCGTGGCCGTGGATATCGCGGGAAGGCGCATGTCTGGGACGGCTTCAGGCCTGCTGGATGCCCACGGTTACGCCTACGCCGGGGCCCAGGCCCTGATCTTCGCCGCCGTTCTGGATATGGCCGGCAGTCCCTGGCCCATCGTGTTCTTCGCCATGGCCGCCACCAGGGTGGTCTCCGGGTTCATGATCTCCCGCGTTAAGGTCTGACGAGTCCCACAAAACCCAAGGGAATCACGACATGAGAACAACGCTCAGACGGTCCGTGCTGGCAGCGGTGAGATGGGCTTTCTTGGCCTTAGTCGTGATCGGGTCTCTTTTCATGATCTTCATTGTGGCGACGCCCCAAGGCAAGGCCGGATTCAGGGCCGCCCTTTTCGTTCCCGAGGTTTTGGATGTGCCCCTGAAACCCCAGCCTTGGTTCACCGGCGACCCGGTCCGTCACGAAGTAACCTACCCTCAAGCGGCTGGGACGGGCGTGGCCGATGTGTACCGCATCCCTGACGGCAAACGCAGGGCCGCTGTCCTACTGTTTTTGGGAGCCAACGCGGCAGGGCGCGACGACGAGGACGTGTTAAATCTGGGCAATGCTCTGGCGCGCGGTGGTTTTGTTGTCATGTTTCATTGGTCACCCACCATGGCCCTGCAGCACAACATAGACCCGGCCGAGATAGACAACCTGGTCCGGGCGTTTTTATTCCTCGAGCAACAAGATTGGGTAGACTCGAAGCGGGTTGGGATCGGCGGGTTTTGCGTCGGCGCTTCTTTCTCCTTAGTAGCGGCCGCAGACCCTCGAATCAGCGACAGAGTGCGGTTCGTAAACGCCTTCGGACCCTACTTCGACGCTGAGGACCTTCTACTCCAAGTTGTCACCCGCTCCCGTCTGTACCAAGGGGTGCGGACTCCTTGGCAGCCTGACCGGCTGACCCTCGAAGTCTTCGCCAACGAGCTTATTGAGACGGTAGACGACCCCGCCGACGGAGAACTTCTGACCAAGAAATACCTGAAGCGTGAGCTAGGTGATGGGCAGCTCGCAACGTCCGCTTGCCAGAGCTGAGACAGGCCTCTGGAGGGAGTCTCTCCAGGACAGGCGGCCCGACGATACCTCACCCTACCCGCGTGCCTCGCAAGAT
>ERZ813253.866-NODE-866-length-9899-cov-3.920999_pt1 | contig 9899 bp, 10 predicted proteins | sample MGYA00520893_ERZ813253 | MGnify/ENA primary metagenome ERZ813253 (study PRJEB31669, sample SAMD00080414) | marine metagenome | biome: oceanic hadal pelagic zone biome; feature: marine hadalpelagic zone; material: sea water | place: Pacific Ocean:Izu-Bonin Trench...
GCATTGGTAATTAACTCCTGCTCACCTTGGCTTAACTCCTCTAATTTAGCTCTTGTAAATATTAATTCTATTTTTTCTTTTTTCATGATATTTTAAAAATTATAAGATACTTTTCCATCAAAAATAAATAGTGTTTCAGGGTTATTTGTATTAAATTCTTGCTGAATACGATAAGCTAACACAAAATCTAAATCTTTTGTAATAGGGTGAGAAAACCCAAAAGTATAACGTACTTTTTCTACTAACATACTTTCAAAAGGCAAGAAATATTCCAAGCCAACTGATGGCTCCAATTTTGTTTTCTTAATATTATATGCAAAAACAAATTTTTGTCTAAATGTTGTTGAATACCCGAACATATTTCCTTGGGTTTGCCATCTTGTTCTGACACCTAATAAATAGCGTTTGTAGTATTTATCTTTGTAATACACATCTAGATAAAAACGATTTTTATTCTCCAAATCTTGTTTCTTATTCCAATCGGTAGAATGCCGATAACCAGCCGCAAAACTAAAATGTTTATTATACTTTCTTTTAATTTTTATATCTGTAAATAGTTTAGAATACATAGTAGAATTTTCTCTGAAACGAGCCCCTTGCTTTACTATCAGATTTGTTTTTTTAATTATCTTTTTTGATGCAGAAACAGAGGTCCATGTTTGAAAATCATTTTCTTGCGAAAGTACCGACATAGGTAATATTAGCAGAAGGAAAATTTTATTCAATATCGTCCTCATAATAGAAAATTCGAACATTAGCCACATCCCTTAAAAAATCAATTCTTCTTATCTCTACCCTTATAATATCAATTCCTGTTCTTTCTTTTAAGTCTGCAATAAGTTCTTCTCTTCTTTCTGGTTTTATAAGTTCTATTTTTTCGTAAATAATATTTTTTCGTGACTCATGTCGTAATAGCCAAATTTTCTCCATGCCGTATGTAACAAACACAATCAGAAGATTAGCAAATACTAGTTCGGCATAACTAATTTTTTTATTAGCCAATGCATTCACAACTGAAATACCAATTACCAAGAAAAGATAAGTCATTTCCTTGATTGGAATAGGGTCGGTTCGGTAGCGAATAATACCAAAAATAGCAAAAAGCCCCAATGCGAAACCTAATTGCAACTTCACACTATCAAGAAGAATACATAAAAGAAATACCGTTAAACTAATGAGTAAAAAAGTAAATAAATAATCCTTATTCTTTGTTGCGGGATAATAAATATACCTTACAATGAGAATTACAATTCCTAAGTTAAATGCACCTTTTATAAGGAGTTTCAAAAAATCTTCTGAATCCCAAAGTGGTGTTCCTAAAAACTCTAATCCTTCTAGTAAAATGAATAATAATTCCATTATGCTTGTTTTAATTTATTTATAAAAAGTAGTTTTTTCTTAAATCGGTTTTGTTTTATGTTTGGCCATAATTCCATGGTTGAGATGCAATACTTACTTAAACGGATGGGCAAGATACTCATTTCTTTTGCAATTCTTATAAAATCGGAAGAGCGACTCATTCTCTCTTGCTTTACCTCAGCAATTACTATATCATTAAGATTTCCTTCTTTTTCATTATTTTTAAAAGTAAGATTAATATCAATGGTAAGACGTTCTTTTTTCGATTTATGTACCAAAGTTATTCGAGAAAAATTAATCCATTGTTTTGCGGTTACATCAAGTGATTTTCCAATTATGTTTTCAATATATGCTTTATGCTTATTGGAAAGTTCTTTGGTTATTGAGTCTACTTTCATTCTTTTTTTAATGGTTTTTCCTTTGTTATTTTTTAGTTTCACTTCTAAAAAAGTAAGTCCACTATCCACATATTCTCTAAAACGTATTTTATTTCTATTTACTCTGCTATTATGATGATCGATATAAAATTTTCTTGCATTAGTATCGAAATAAAGGGATTTGTATTCGTGAATTACTTTCCCGTCAATGGTTAGTATATTGTAAAAGGGTAATAGTTTTGATAGAAGTGCTGGCAGTTTTGAAAGTTGAAAAGCAAATTTAATATCGGTTCGACTCATTAGCTTTACCCCATCCATCTCTTTCAAACTAATGGGAGCAAAATCAGAAACTATTGGAAGAATATTACTCACTTATGGATTTTTTTCAATTACAAAATCATCAACAAGATTTTCTGAATTCTTAGCGCTTATCTTAATATGCTTAAATATAGGGTATTCGTATTTTATATCAAAGGTTGAAGAAATCTCTACAGTGCTATCAGCATAGGTATAAAGAGTATAGTCCCCATTTCTTAAAAATTCAAATCTGTATCTTCCATTATAATCCGTTTCAAATTTATCATCATAGATTGCCAATTCATCATTAGAATAAATAATATAAACATCTTTTCCAGCATCCAATTGATAATAAAGTGTGTCCATTAGTCCTGTCTGTGAATTCTGAAAAGTATAAATCTTGTACACTCTTCCTTCTATAACGGAAGTCCCACCTTCTCCCTCCTCTTTTTTGCAAGCATAAAATAGAATTCCAAAAAGTAAAAATATTGCTATTTTTTTCATAATTATTGTTTTATGATTTTAACTGTTTTATTATTTGTTTTTACAAAGTACACTCCCGCCTGCCAAGAAGAAATATCAATAGAAATAGTGGTATTTATATAATCGCTAAACACCTCTTGCCCTATTAAATTATGAATACTTAATTCTCCTTTTGCACCCAAAATATAAATTCTGTTGTTGCTCGGGTTCGGATAAACCCTTAATTTTTTATGATTATTTTTAGAATCAATTACTGAAGAAGTAATTTGATTATTTGCATTATAAGTTTCACCTTGATGTATGAAAGTACCTGTTCCATTTGGAACTCTTGCATAAGCCACATCTGTAGGCATATTTACAAAATGAACGGCATCAATCACTATTCCGCTTGGATCAGTTAAATACACTTCTTCCTGGTCGGCAGAAAGACGATAAGTAGTATGCAATCCACTTTGCGTTCCTCCAGCAGTATCACACCAAACTATTAAATATCCATTCGCTTGAATGGTGGTATTTGGAAAGGTCCATCTTGTTAAATCACTTTCATTATCAGAAAGATAATAACCACTTAAATTCAAAGAAAAATTATTTCCATTATAAAGTTCTACCCAATCATCATACTCTCCACTTTGGTCGGGAATAGCAGAAGTATTAGAAGCCATAATTTCGTTAATTACTAAATTATCTACTACTGCCAATTGATGAAATTCTTTTTCTGCCCTTTCAGGTGAAAAAATACCTGCATTATTATTTTCTGCATAAATATAATACTGCACATCTCTAGCGTCTACAGAAATTATTGTGTTATAATTTCCACCGCCAATATCGGTCATTGTTACTTTTTTGAAAGCATCATGAAACTTAAATCGATAGCCCAAAATTACATCAGAAGCATTGGTTATTTGTACTGAAATACTTACACTAGAATGAGGAGTTGGATTTGTAGGATTTGAAGTGATATTAGAAATTGTTGGAGGAGTAGCTGCAAATTCTGGTAAAGATTGAATGAATGTAACTCTTGCCGCCATCAATTCCGTAATTCCTACAATACTATTATTTGCACCTACTGAAGAAAATATATTTGATAAAAAATCTGCATATGAATAAAATCCATTAGGGTCGGCTGTTATAGAAGAATCGATAATGGCTTGCAGTTGAAGTGCTCTTATGCTATAATTACTATTTATAAATTGTTCGTTTAATATTGTTCGCATATGCGCAACATACATTCTTCTATACTGATCAGAAGAAAACATCTGAGTGCACATTTTATTTTGATTATTAGTACTTCCATGGAAAATATCTAATTCTTGCAAATCTTGAGTAGAAGCAGGATTAGACAAACTCACTCTAAAAGTGCCAAACGAACTGTTCAAATCCCAAATAATTGGCGAAAATCTACCATTATTATCTTTAAACATATAAAAATTATGAGACATATTATTTATAGGGCCATCAAGGGTTACAGTTAAATTTGAAAAAGACATCAACCAAAGGGTTCTATCAACATCTAGTACTTTCTCAATATCTGGAAAATAATTATTTAAAGTATCTGTAAAATTCTGTAATTGTGTCCAATCGTTTGAAGATTGTATTTCATAGGCCTTCCGATAACAATTAGAATCTGGCCAAAATTTCCAAATTCCATTCTGCCCAGGAGGGCATCCTGTTACTTGCACGCCCGTATTATCTACTTTAAAAAATGGCCCTTTTCTTTCGTAAAAATGTTCATTTGTAAAATCATCATCAACCGATTGCACGCAAGTATACAAGCCATTCCAATTTCCATTGATAAAAACATTAGCATAAGTGGCTTTTGATGCAGGCATATATTCTCTTGCTATTTCATAAGTAAGAATTTCTCTTATAAAAGTAGGGTCATGAAATCCATTTGAAAGTTTAAGCGTATTATATCCGTCAATGGACCGCCCATTATTCACATAATCTAATTTTATATTTAAGGGATTTTTGTCATTATTCGCACTATAAGAGCTATTCCCTTTGTATTTTACCCCAACATCCTGATCAACCTCTCCATCTATAATTACAGAATCTGCAATTAATCGCTCTCCAATATCATTTGCATAATACACATCTAAGGTATCGTCCCAATTTGGCTCAGCAAAAAAGATTTCAATTTTACGGATTCCTATATCAAATACATCCTGAGAAAAGGATGTAAAGGCAATGGATATTAAAGTAAGTAAGAATAAGGGTTTTTTCATTTTTAATTTTTTGTAAAGATAAAGTTTTTGAACTTATTTTTTCGGAGCAAAAATAAAAGAAAAGTTTTAATTATACATTAATTGAAAAATCAAATCTTAGCTATTCAAATATTCATTTTTTGCCCATTGCCAATATTTCTCCATCTCTTCCAAATTCATGTCTGATAAATCCTTTCCTTCTTCTTTTAATTTACTTTCCATTATTTGAAATCTTTTAATAAATCTTTTATTAGTCCTTTCTAGTGCATCAATAGGGTTTACCTCAATAAATCTGGCATAATTGATAAGCGCAAAAAGTACATCTCCAAATTCAGATTCAATTTTTCCCAAATCTTTATTTTCTACTTCCACTTTTAACTCCTGAATTTCTTCCAAAACCTTTTCCCAAATTTGGGATTTATTATCCCAATCAAAACCAACTCCCCTAACTTTCTCTTGAATCCTAAATGCTTTTACCATTGCTGGTAAAGATTTCGGCACACCCTCTAAAACTGATTTCTTTCCTTCTTTTAGTTTCAACTTCTCCCAATTCTTTTTTACTTCTTTTTCATCTTTTACCTTTACATCTCCATAAATATGAGGATGACGGAAAATAAGTTTCTCACACACACCATTAATTACATCTTCCATATCAAAATCATTCGTTTCAGAGGCAATGCGAGCATAAAAAACAATATGCAAAAGTAAATCTCCTAATTCTTTTTTAATTTCGGGCATATCTTTATCTAATATCGCATCCGAAAGTTCGTATAATTCTTCTATGGTTAAATAGCGCAAACTATCCATAGTTTGCTTTTTATCCCATGGGCATTGTACTCTTAATTCATCCATAATTTTTAACAAACGAGCAAATGCTGCTGTTTTATTTTCCATAATCATTCTATTAACAGTTGCAAACATAAGATTATTAGTTTTTTTTTATAACTTTGTTGCTCTAAATAATTAAAAATTAAACATTATGAAAAAATTGATTACTCTTACGACAGCAATTTTTTGTGTGATTTTTGTGTTTGCACAAACTTTTGTAAGTACAACACCAGAAAATAAAAATATTGTTTTGGAAGAATTTACAGGAATACATTGTGTCTACTGTCCTGATGGTCATCTCATGGCTCAGAATTTATATAATGCGAATCCTGGAGACGTTGTTCTCATCAACATTCATACTGGCTCATATGCTGTTCCAAGTGCTGGAGAACCAGATTTCAGAACGCCTTTTGGTGCTGCAATTGATGGACAAGCAAGTGTATCTGGATATCCTGCTGGAACAATTAACAGGCACCTTTTTGCTGGATTGGGACAATCAGGTGGTACTGCTATGAGTAGAAATAGTTGGGCTGGTGCTGGTACGCAAATTCTTGCACAGCCATCATGTGTAAATGTTGCTGCAGAGGCATCTTTGAATATTAGTACAAGAGTATTGACTGTAGATGTAGAGGCTTATTATACCGATAATAGTATAGCATCAACTAATAAGCTAAATGTAGTGTTGTTGCAAAATAATGTAGAGGGACCTCAAACTGGTGGAGCAACTTATAATCCGGGGCAAATGCTTCCAAATGGTAATTATAACCATCAACATATGTTTAGGCACCTTTTAACAGGACAGTGGGGAGATGATGTTACTTCCACTACTTTAGGATCATTATTTCAACAAACCTACACCTACACTATTCCACAAGATTTAAATGGTGTAGCATACGATTTGTTTAACTTGGAAGTGGCTGTTTTTGTTTCTGAAGGAAATCAAGAAATCTTAAGTGGTAATATGGGAAATATGACACATATCGTTCCGCCAGGAATTAATCTTATTGATTTAAGCGCAACAACTAACATGAGTTTGCCTGCATCTTATTGTGATAATGTAATAACTCCTGAGATAACTGTAATTAATAATAGTGCCATTGCCGTTGATACATTTGAAGTAAGCTATACTCTTAATTCAGGATTCCCAATGAAAATTCCAGTTTATACTGCATTAGCAGCTGGAGCAACAACAACTATTCAATGGCCTAGCGTAACTGTACCATCAGGTACAAATACTATTTCTTATAATGTGGCAACAATGGCATTAACATCATTCATAGATAATATGCCATCTAACAATCTAGCAAGTTCAGGTAGCTTTAACATCCTTTCTCCAACAGCTTTTGCAACTAATCATACAGAGGGCTTTGAAGGATATCCAAATGAAACACCAGCCCCAAATAATGCGATACTTGTTAATCCTCAAGGACATAGGGTTTTTATTATTGACCCTACCTTTTCAGGATCAAATGTTGGTGGTTTTGGTAATACACCCAACTCCTTCAGATGGCAATTCATCCAAATGAGTGGTGGAGATGAAGCGTCCTTACTTTTTGAAAAAATAGATTTTAGTAATAGTACCGGAAATGGCATAACATATTCTTATGCTCATGCATTACAAACTGGATTTGAGAATGATAGACTACAAATTTTGGTATCCACCGATTGTGGAATCACTTGGAATTTAGAATCTCAATTGATAGGGGCTGCTCTTGCTACTACAAATCCACTACAAGCCAACAACTTTTATCCCTTAGCTAGTGACTGGGCAACTGACATAGTTGATTTAAGTGCTTATGATGGCAATGCAGATGTGATGATTCAGATAAAAGGCATATGTGCAGGAGGAAATAATTTATATGTAGATGATATTGAAATTAATTCTGGCATTGTTGTTTCTCCATCCTGGGATTGTGATGGGTTAGGAACTTGTTCTGATCCAGGAACAGGTCAGGGTCAATATAGCACCTTAAATGCATGTCAACTAGCATGTGTTACAAGTGGTATAACAGAAACTATATCAGAAGGAGATTTTATTCTATTTCCAAATCCAATAACTAATAAAGGAACTTTGCAATTAAATATTGAGAAAACTATGAGTTTAGAAATTGGTATTTATGATGTATTAGGTACAAAAGTGCAACAAATTGAAAATAATAAGTACCTAAAAGGAATACACAATATCTCTTTTGATACTACAAATTTAGAAAGTGGAACCTACTTTATTAAGTACCAATCCAATGAAATGGTGAATAATGTAAAATTTGTGGTTTCTCACTAAAACCTATTTGCTTTTAAAAATAAAGAGGGCTACTTTTGTAGCCCTTTTTTTATGTAATTTTGCCCCATGAAAATATTTTTGATAACAATTGGAATGATTGCATTAGCTTTTGCTGGAATTGCCATCAAAATATTAATAAAGAAAAACGGAGAATTCTCTGGTACTTGTGCAAGTAAGAACCCGCTAATAAACAAAGAAGGTGAGCCATGTGAACTTTGTGGGGCAATGCCTGATGAAGATTGTAAATCGGAAGATTAATTTATTATTCTTTTCTGCAAATCAGCAGATATAAAAGTTTTCCAACTGCTGTCTTTTCCTGTATACACCAAATAGATTTCAATTTCAGGATGTTCTTTTGCAAACCGCTTGCTTTTCTTTACACCCATCACCATAAATGCAGTAGCATAAGCATCCGCTAGCATGCAATTATCATGAATAACCGTAACGCTTAATAATCTGTTTTGAGTTGGAAATCCGGTAAAAGGATTAATAGTGTGAGCGTATTTCACCCCATCTTTTTCATAAAATTTTCTGTAATTACCAGAAGTAGCCAATGCCTTATTTTCTAAATTCAAGATAAACTGAAAACGCTCATTTTCATCTATATTTTCTGATGGCTTATCCACTCCCACTCTCCAGATATTTCCATCTGCATTTTTACCTTTTGCCAAAAGCTCGCCACCTACTTCAATTAAATAATTGCTATACCCTTTTGCTTGCAGAAATTGTGCTATCACATCCACTGTATATCCTTGTGCAATGGCATTAAAATCCAACCTCATTCCTTTTGGCAAGACCAAGGAATCAGCAATCAAACTGATTTTATCAAACCCAACATAAGGCAAAAATTTTCTGAACTTTGCAGAGTCAATTACCAAGGAATCACCCAATTTATCCTTATAAAATCCCCAAGCATTTACAAGGGGTGAAACTGAACAATCAAAATTCCCTTCACTTTCCAAAAACACCTTCTGAGCACCTTTGAATACAGTATTGAATAGCGTATCTGTTTTCACATCCTCACCCTTATTTAATTTTGAAATAAGTGAGTAGTCCTTATAAATGGAAAGAGAACTATCTATTTCTTTGAAAATACTATCTATCTGAAAATGAAAATCCTTTCCACCATTACTCATGTACTGAATATGATAATAAGCCCCTTGCGCCTCTCCTGAATTTTTAACTAAAATTCTATTATCAGAAGATGAACACGCACATAAAATTAGAAGGAATAAATAGAGAATATTTTTCATAGGAACAAAGATAGAGATAGTTGCTCGTTTTTAGTTGTTAGTTGTTAGAAATTAGTTTGACATAAGAAAAGTCTATAATCTTAATACTACCTACTAAAATCTGATTTACTATCTTTGAAAAATGAAAATTTAAGCAAATAGTATTTCAGAATATTTGGAAAATATTCCAGATGAACGCAAAGAAGTAATGCAAAAACTAATTACTACAATTAGAAAAAACCTACCAAAAGGATTTGCTGAGCAATTAGGATATGGCATGCCCGCTTGGGTTGTTCCTCATTCACTTTACTCTGATGGTTACCATTGTACACCAGAATTACCATTATCTTTTATTAATGTTGCCTCTCAAAAGAATTTTATAGCTCTTTACCACATGGGAGTTTACGCTAATCCTGAGCTTTTAAATTGGTTTGTAAGTGAATACCCAAAATATTGCAAATACAAATTAGATATGGGGAAATCTTGTGTTCGTTTCAAAAAAATGGAAGATATACCTTTTGATTTAATAGGAGAACTTTGCAGTAAAATGAGTCCTAAAGATTGGATTAAATTGTATAAAGAGAAATTACCTCCACATTAATATCAGCTACATCCTGTCCGGCACACCAGCACCCAACAAGCGCATAGCTGTTTGTATTACCTCTCCTACTTTAGTTGATAGTCCTAATCTGAAATTTATCAGCTCTTCACTTTCAGCAGTTAGGATAGCCGTATTTTGGTAATAGTTATTAAATTCTTTTACCAAATCATACACATAGTTAGCTACAAGTGCTGGGCTATAATTAGCGGCTGCTTCTTGTATCACTTCAGGAAATTC